>ENA-UOOR01000952-UOOR01000952.1-fermentation-metagenome-genome-assembly--contig:-NODE-952-length-36862-cov-4.504904_pt1 | contig 36862 bp, 32 predicted proteins | sample MGYA00245780_ERZ724029 | MGnify/ENA primary metagenome ERZ724029 (study PRJEB28704, sample SAMN03018315) | fermentation metagenome | biome: anthropogenic terrestrial biome; feature: soil; material... | reverse complement strand
ATGCCCGCGGAGCTCTCCGGTGGCCAGCAGCAACGCTGCGCCATGGCGCGCATACTCGCGAACGAGCCGGACCTCATCTTGCTTGACGAACCTTTCTCCGCCCTTGATGGCTACCTGCGCTGGCAGCTTGAGCTAGAGCTCTCAGACGTGCTACATGACTTTCCCGGCGGCGCGGTCTACGTCTCTCATAACCGCGACGAGGTCTATCGTCTGTGTGACAGCGTCTGCGTGCTCAGCGGAGGGAGATCTGAGCCCAAAAGGGGCGTGCGTGAGATGTTTGCGGCTCCGACAAGTCTTGCGGCAGCTCTGATCAGCGGCTGCAAGAATGTCAGTCACGCCGAGGTGCGCGGGGCAAGCCTTGTGCGCTGCAGCGATTGGGGAGTTAGCCTGAGAACTTCCTCTGCGTGTTCGCAGGATGTCTCTTATGTGGGTATTCGCGCCCACTACTTCACTGCCTACAGGGTTTCCGAACAAGACGTCCCTGCGGAGAATGTGATCGCTTGCATAGTTGATCGTGTGATCGAGAGCACCTTTTCTGTCATTGTCATGGTTAAGACGCCAGGAGGTGCCGCGATTCGCTACGAATGTGGGAAGGATAGGTGGAAGAGCTTGGCAAGTCCGCAGAGGCTGCTGCTGTATGTGGCCCCTGAAAATGTGATGCCGCTTGTCGACGGTGTTGGTGGCACCGCACTAACAGCTGGGGAGGAAGACCATCGTGCGTGATGAGTTTGGCCGCACAGTACGCTATCTGCGCCTGTCCGTGACGGATAGGTGCAACTGCCGGTGCCAGTACTGCATGCCAGCTGACGGGATTGCGCTGATGACGCATGACGACATCCTCTCGTTTGAGGAGATGCGTGACATTGTTGCTGCCGCTGCCTCCCTTGGTGTGCGCAAGGTGCGCCTGACGGGGGGAGAGCCGCTCGTCAGGCGTGACATCGTCAAGCTCGTCAACATGATCTCGGACGTCGAGGGCATAGACGAGCTGGTGATGACGACCAACGCAACTTTGCTCGCGCCGCTGGCCTCCGATCTCCGGTTGGCGGGCCTCTCACGTCTCAACATAAGCCTCGACACGCTTGATCCTGCGCGCTATGCCGCTATCACGCGGCGAGGGAGCCTTTCGGACGCCCTTGCTGGCATACGGGCCGCTGAGGAGGCAGGATTTGTCCACACGAAGATAAACTGCGTGCTGATCGGCGGTGTCAATGACAGAGATGACGACATCGCAAGCCTCGCGGGGCTTGCATGTAGCCACGACTTTAGCGTGCGCTTCATTGAGCTCATGCGCATGGGAGAATGTGCCTGCTGGCCGGAGAGTCGCTTCGTGGCTGGCGAGGCGGTTCTGGAGGCGCTCCCTGAGCTCAAGCCGATTGGTCGCGACGGCGTCGCGGAGCTCTACCAGGCTCCCGGTTGGCGCGGAACCGTAGGGCTCATCCGTCCCATGACCCACCGCTTCTGCAAGGACTGCGACCGCATACGGATTACGGCAGACGGCATGCTCAAGCCCTGCCTGCACTCGCGGGCGGAGATCCCCCTGCGCGGCCTTGCGGGAGACGAGCTGGTGCAGGCCCTGCGCCGCGGCATCCTGAGTAAGCCTGCCGGCCATACGATGAGCCGTTGTTGCGCGAGCAACTCTGTGCGCGCAATGAACGAGATAGGGGGATGAGCCATGGGGCTCACGCACTTCAACGCTGAGGGGCGCGCCTGGATGGTGGACGTGTCTGCTAAGGACAAGACCGAAAGAATAGCCCGGGCGGCAGGGAAGGTGCTCATGCGGCCTGACACGCTCGCGCTCGTGCGCAGCGGCGGTATGAAGAAGGGCGATGTGCTGGCGGTCGCCCAAGTGGCAGGCATCATGGCTGCGAAGCGCTGCTGGGAGCTCGTTCCCATGTGCCACCCGCTTCCGCTGACGGGCGTCGACATCTCCTTCTCCTATGAGGAGGACGGCATCGCGATCCAAGCCACCTGTCGCTGCTGTGCTGAGACGGGCGTCGAGATGGAGGCACTCACGGCGGTGTCGGTCGCCGGGCTCACGATCTATGACATGTGCAAGGCCCACCAGCGCGACATGGTGATTGACCGCGTGCGCCTGCTGGAGAAGGACGGCGGGAAAAGCGGGCACTTTGAGCGGAAGGAAGCCTGAGGGAAACTATGCAAGGAAAAGTTTTAGCCTGCTGCATCAGCGAGCGCAAGGGGACGCGCAAGCATGCGGTGGACAAGATAGAGCTGCGTGTCGGCGCAGGCATACAAGGCGATGCGCATGCTGGCAACTGGCATAGGCAGCTGAGCCTGCTCGGTAACGAGTCCGTCGATAGGATGCGCGCAAAGGGCCTGAGCCTCAAGCCGGGAGACTTTGCGGAAAACGTGCTGACCCAAGGCATGGACCTGCGCACGCTGCCCGTGGGAACCGTGATTGACGCCGGGAGTGCGCGCCTTGTTGTCACCCAGATTGGCAAGACCTGTCACAACGACTGTGAGATCCGCAGGCTCACCGGCATGTGCGTGATGCCGACGGACGGCATTTTTGCGGTTGTCGTGCATGACGGCACCATCAGGCCAGGAGATGCAATCATGACAAGGAGTCAGGAGGAGCTCGTATGAAGCTCATACGTACAGAGGATGCCGTCGGGCACGTCTTGTGCCATGACATGACCCAGATACTGCCCGGTGGCGTCGATGTAGATGGCAAGTCGCTCCCCCGCTTCAAGGGTCCGCGCTTTCGCAAGGGGCATCGTGTCACTAAGGAAGATATACCGGTGCTTCTGAGCATGGGTAAGGAGCATCTTTATGTCTGGGAAATGAAGCCAGGCATGTTGCACGAAAACGATGCTGCCCAGCGGCTTGCGGCACTGTGCCTCGGCGACAACTGCAAGCCGTCAGGCGAGCCACGGGAAGGCAAGATCGGCATCAATGCTACCTGTGACGGTGTTTTCCTCGTAGACTCTAAACGACTAGGCCAAGTCAATGCCGTTGATGAAGTTATGGTGGCGACCCGCAAGGGGGGTTTCGGCGTGCAAGATGGCGATGCACTGGCAGGTACGAGAGTCATTCCTCTTGTTATTGACGAGAAGAAAGTCTGCGCTGCGGAGCAAGCAGCAGATCTAGGTACATATGGTCCGCTGATGTATGTTGAGCCTTATCGGCTGAAGACCGCGGCAGTGATCGCCACGGGTTCCGAGGTAGCAAAAGGTCTCATTAAGGATAAGTTCACACCCGTCGTTGAGCGTAAACTCTCTTCGGTAGGCATTGAGGTCATCTGGCGTGCCACGCCTGGAGACAACATGGATGCCCTTGTGGCGGCTATCGACCAGGCACGTGCATGTGGCGTGGATCTCATTGTCTGCACAGGAGGCATGAGCGTGGATCCTGACGATAACACCCCGGGGGCGATCAAGCGCTCGGGAGCTCATATCGTGACCTATGGAGCGCCAGTGCTCCCAGGTGCGATGATGCTGCTCGGCTATTTTGAGGAGGAATATGGCTCCTGTGGTGCAACTTCGGCGCCGGGGCTTCCTATTGTGGGCTTGCCGGGTTGCGTGATGTATTCTACTGCAACGGTGTTCGACTTAACGCTGCCGCGTATAGCGGCAGGTATTGAGATGACAAAAAGTGACTTTGTAGAGTTTGGGGAAGGCGGTCTTTGTCTGCACTGTGACCCGTGCACCTACCCCATTTGTCCTTTCGGAAAGTAAGACTATGGACAAGCAAAGCAAGAAGGTCTTGATAGATAATCAACAGCTCAGTGCTGAGGTAATCACTGTGAGTGATCGCTGTTCTCGCGGCGAGCGCGTTGACATGAGCGGTCCGGCTCTTGTTCGTTTACTGCAGAAGAAGGGTTACGCTGTCACAAAAACGTGCCTTGTTCCCGACGAGCGTCCGATGATTGAGCAGGAGTTGCGAGAAGCCGCCCAGCACGACATAGCGCTTGTCCTCACGACAGGAGGCACAGGATTTTCTCCGCGTGACGTGACTCCTGAGGCTACAGTTGCCGTTTGTGAGCGTATGGCCCCTGGCATAGCTGAAGCCATGAGGGCTGCCTCGCTGCGCATCACCGCGCACGCATGCCTGTCGCGGGAGGTGGCGGGAATCATCGGGCGGACGCTCATTGTCAACCTACCAGGCAGCCCAAAGGCGGCGGTGGAGAACATCTCTGCCGTGCTGGATGCCCTGCCTCACGGCCTCGCAACATTGAGGGGCACCGTCACGGACGGCTAGCGCCGCCAAACAGATGCGTAATCTTCTCATTTGCTGAACTTGTTACGGGCGATTGACAAATGTGACTGCAATGAAAGCTATCCTAGAAGTACTTCTATGGTATGTGCAAAGAGGAAAGGACTGTCGTTGATCAAGCTCATAGCCTCGGACATGGACGGGACCCTGCTCGATGAGAACTCGAAGGTTCCCCCAGAGACCTACGACCTCATCTTGGAGCTGCGCGACCACGGTGTGTATTTCGCTGTGAGCTCCGGGAGACGCTTCGACACCCTGCAGGAGTTCTTCTCGCCGGTGGTGGACAAGATGGACTTCGTTGCCTCCAATGGAACGCAAGTCTATGTCGACGGCGTGATGGTGGATAGGGAAGTGTTTAGCCATGCTGCCGTGAAGCGGCTCGAGCACACGGTGCGCCTGTTCGGCTGCCTCCATCTCGTGCTGTATGATCGCACGCGCAGCTTCCTGTATGACGACACGGACAAGTACGAGCGTGAGATCGACAAGGACCTGCCCAACGCAGAGCGCGTGTACGAGGTGCCCGGCCCCAACATCAACATCATCAAGGCCTCCATCTTCTGCGACAACGAAAGCTACCTGATGGACATGGCCTATGCCCTCGGGCGCGAGCTCGGCAGCGACTTCGTGTTCGCCCCCTCGGGCAAGAAATGGATCGACCCCTTGCCTATAGGCGTGAACAAGGCGACGGGCATCAAGCAGGTCATGGCGGCCCGCAGCATTAATGCGGACGAGGTCATGGCATTCGGCGACTCGATGAATGACTACGAGATACTGCGCCTCGTCGGCAACTCCCGCGCAATGGGCAACGCACGCTACGGCATCAAGCAGATCGCGAAGCAGACCATAGGCACCAACGTTGAGCATAGCGTTCAGAAGGAGATGCGTGCCATGCTGAGGTCGTTCAAGAACCAGCAGGCCTCATAGGATAGGGGATCGAGTAGGGCAGCTGGACAAAGGGGGCACCAAGCGACTGCCTTGCGTCGAGGCAGAGCTTGCCATGGGGCGTAAAAGGTGACAAAAAAATGCGAGGGTCCCTCAGAGGGGCACAGACGTTGTTGGAAAGAGCTTGCAGATGACCAGATTGAACGGGCGGGAGCTGGAGGAGGAGTTTCTCGACATTGCCAGAGGCCTCGGCGGGGATGTCGCAGGCCGCGTATCAGGGGATGCGTATCTCAGAACGACGCATGCGCTCTATCACGGAGAACCTGCCCCCTGGGCGTTCACCCCCAAGATCTTCGATGACGCCCAGTTTGCGATTCTCAAAGGCGCGGCAGAGACCATGGGCCACATCATGGACAAGGTTACCGAGTGCTATCTTCGTGACGCCGGCTTCAGGAAGCGCTTTGGCTTCACTCAGACTATGGAAGACTTGACGCTCGTGCCAGCTGGCTACAGCCGCCTCATCCCCTTGGCTCGCGTGGACGTCTTCTTCAACGAGCAGACAGGCGATTTCAGCTTCTGCGAGCTCAATACCGACGGCTCTGCCGGCATGACCAACACGGCTGAGATCACAGAAGCCATCGCGCAGTCGCCCACCTATGCCGAGTTTGCGCGCCGCCATCCGACAACTGCGGCATTTGACGTTCGTGGCGGCTGCATGCAGGCAATCTTGGACACGTATGGCGTATGGTGCGGCACCCGCGGCGAAGGGCCCGAGAGTCTGGCCGTCGTGGACTACGCCGATGCCGTCAGCGCCGACGAGGTCCAAGACTTCGTGGAGCGCTTCGAAAAGCTCGGTGTGAGGGCGCGCTTTGCTGACATACGGGACCTCACGATAGTCTCGGTCGATGGTCGCGAGCGCCTTGTCGACGCGCAGGGGCCTATCGACTGCGTCTGGCGCCGTGCCGTCACCTGCGATATCGAGGCGCGTCCCGGCGAGGGAGTGGACGCTCTTGTCGAGGCCACGCGTGAGGGCCTCGTCTGCACCGTCGGAGGGTTCAGGACCTGGCCGTGCGCGACCAAGACGGTCTTCGTCGTCATGAGCGACCCGGACTTCAAGCAGCAGCTCACGGCAGACGAGACGACGTTCGTGGAAAAGCACGTGCCTGAGACCCATCTCCTTGCGCCTAGCGCCGACCTTGACCGGTACGCAGAGAAGGACAGGTGGATCATCAAGCCATCCGGAGGCTACAACGCCGTCGGCGTGCTGGCAGGCCTCGATTGCAGCCTGAGTGCATGGGAGAAGCGGCTTCGCCTCGGCGCGCAAAACCATGACGTGATCCAGGCGTATGCGCCTCAGTATGCGACCCCGACGCTGCGCGGCGGGATAGCGGCGCACGAGGACCCGACAGCAAGCGCGCTGGCCAACAACATGGAAGGGCTCTATTTGTTTGATGGCAAGTTCGGCGGCGTTTTCACCCGCTGTGGGCAAGCCCATACAATAGGGGAATTCACCGGGCGCCTCAATATGGGCTGTTTCGTCGTGCACGAATAAAAGCGGCAGACTTCCAAGCTGCTTGTTGCTTCAGCAGGCCTAGGCGTGTCCGTGTGCAGACGAGGGGCAAAGCGCGGCGACCATGTGCCCTGCTGCGAGTGGGGAGATAGAGACTATGAGTGATGAGATTGGCACAGGCGCCGGAAAGAAAGACGGCGCTGCAAAAGTGGCAGACGAGACAGATAAGACAGACGAGGTAAAAGACGGCTTTTCTCCTGCTGCAGCCGAGTGGCGCGATAGCGTCATAGTCAAGACAAGCATGATTGGAATCGTGGGGAATGTGTTGCTTGCGGCTTTCAAGGCAGCTGTTGGCCTTGCCACAAATTCTGTTGCCATTATGCTTGATGCGGTCAATAACCTCTCTGATGCGCTTTCCTCCATCATCACAATTGTAAGTACGCGCCTTGCGCATTTAGCGCCTAACCGTAAGCATCCCTATGGCTATGGCCGCATCGAGTATCTCGCGACATTTATTATTGCCGTACTAGTTATGTTTGCCGGTTTTGAATCGCTTGAGCAATCGGTGGGGCGCATCATACAACCCGAGACGCCTACCTATGACGTTATATCTCTCGTTATCGTGGTCATCGCTGTCATTGTGAAAATTGCGCTTGGTCGCTACTTCATTTCGCAAGGGCGCTCCGTGGGTTCTTCTTCGCTTGTCGCCTCGGGAACCGACGCGTCGATGGACTCGGTCATCTCCGCCTCGACGCTCGTGGCCGCACTCATCTTCATAGTCTCCGGCGTGAGCCTTGAGGCTTGGCTTGGTGCTGTCATATCCGTTGTTATCGTTAAAGCTGGCGTCGATATCATTCGTGGAGCTTATCCAAGCTGCTTGGCGAACGTGTTGACTCGAAACTTGCGGACAAGGTTCGTGAGACGGTCTGCTCTGTGGGTGGGGTGCATGGTGCCTATGATCTGCTTGTTACCGACTTCGGACCGGAGCGTTTGGTGGGGAGCGTCCACGTCGAGGTGGATGAGGATATGACTGCAGGCGAGTTCGATGCGGTAACGCGTACGATTCAGCAACGTGTGATCGACAAAACAGGTGTCATCTTGCATACAGTCGGATTGTACGCCACCAACTCACGTGCGGACAATGTCGCCGCTCGCATGGGCCGAGCGCTGCGTGAAATAACTGCGAACAACAAGTTAGTAGTACAGACTCATGGGTTGTTCGTGAACGAAAAGAAGCACGTCGCGAACTTCGATGTCGTGGTGAGCTATGACGCGCCCAACCGCAAGGCGGTGTTCCAGCAGATCGTTGCCGAGATGCAGCGCAGGTTCCCAGACTACCGCTTCCATACCGTGCTCGATGCCGACCTTACAGACTAGCAGATACGAATCGATCGGCCAGAAATTTCGAGTATTCCTTCGTCTTGCATCCGTCCGAGTTCACGGGTGAGTGCGGAGCGGTTGGCATCCAAGTATTCGGCAAGGGCCGTCCTTGTGAGTGGCAGCCTGACGGTGTGGCTGTTTTGCTTTTGGCTGAGGTTGGAGAGATAAGCCCTGATCTTATCTCGCAGCGTCTTGCGCGAGGACACTTCGATCTTATCCATGAGCTGGACGTTTTTTGCGCATATCTGCTCGACCATGTTGCTGGCGAGGCGCTGGTGAAATCTGCAGACTCTGTTGCAGCTATGCAGCACGCGGTCAAACGCCATGAACACGAGCGTGCTCGCCTCCTCTGCTTGGAAGGTGACCTTGGAGTTGCGCTGGGCCCCGCACGCGAAGGTTTCTCCCACGAGCTCACCGGGTCCGAGGGCCGCAAGCAGCGTGCGGTTGCCGTCTATGTCCTCGTGCGTCATTTGGACTGATCCGTCGATGACGACGCCGACGTAGGATATGTGCTGGTCGGTGAGATAGACGATCTCGCCACGCTCGAAGCTTCTTTTATGCATGTCAAGGCAGCCTGCCATGGCCTGCAGCTCTTTCGGGGAGATGCCCTTGAAAAGTGGTATGTCTGCTACCTGCGCCTCTGTGTCCATCCTGTCCCCTCTTATAAAAGTGTTGCGCTGGCAACAGTATAGCGCGTCCCGTTGTCATAAGGTCAACAAAGACATAGCGAAAGGGGCCATATAAGGGGTGGTCCGAGAGAGCACAGGAGAGGACGAAACTATGGATGCCAAGATGTTTTGCTTCCAGTGTCAAGAGACTGCCGGCTGCAAGGGTTGCACCGTACGCGGCGTGTGCGGCAAGACAGCAGAGGTGGCTGGCTTGCAGGATCTGCTCGTGTATGTGACGAAGGGGCTTGCCACTGTTGCGACCGCCGTAAGAGGCGCTGGCGGCAAGGTCGGGCTCGACGTCAACCATATGGTGACGACGAACCTCTTCACGACGATAACCAATGCGAACTTTGACCCGCAGGCCATCTCCGCGCGGGTCCAGCAGACGCTTGCTGCCAAACGTGAGCTACTTACGCATGTGCCCGACCAGCAGAAGCTGCCGCAGGTGGCGCTATGGGATGGGTCAGAGGGCGAGTTTGCCGCCAAGGCGCCGTCTGTCGGCGTGCTCTCCACGAAGGACGAGGACATTCGCAGCCTGCGCGAGCTCCTCACCTATGGGCTCAAGGGCCTTTCTGCCTATACCAAGCATGCAAACGTTTTGCTTAAGGATGACGAAGAAGTCGACGCATTCATACAAAGGGCGCTTGCTGCGACACTTGATGACAGTTTGAGCACAGATGATCTTGTGAAGCTGGTACTTGAGTGCGGCCGATATGGCGTGAAGGGCATGGCAGACCTCGATGCGGCCAATACTGACGCATACGGAACTCCCGAGGCGACTGAGGTCAACATCGGCGTCAGAGACCGCCCGGGGATCCTGGTCTCCGGCCATGACCTCCGCGACTTGGAGATGCTCCTCGAGCAGACGCAGGGCACGGGCGTCGACGTCTACACGCACTGCGAGATGCTGCCCGCCAACTCCTACCCTGCATTTAAGAAGTACGACAACCTCGTTGGCAACTACGGCAACTCTTGGTGGCGGCAAAGAGAGGAGTTTGCGTCATTCGGTGGCCCCATCCTGATGACGACGAACTGCATCGTGCCACCGGCAGACTCCTATAAGGGCAGGCTCTTCACCACGGGTGCGGCTGGCTATCCCGGCTGCGTGCACATCGAGGGCTCCTATGGGGAGCAAAAGGACTTCTCGCCTCTGATCGAACTCGCTAAGAAGTGCCCGGCACCTACTTCCATCGAGCAAGGGACGATCACAGGAGGCTTTGCACACACGCAGGTCTTGGCCCTCGTTGACCAGATTGTTGCTGCCGTCAAGGGCGGCAAGATCAAGAAGTTCGTCGTCATGGCCGGCTGTGACGGTCGTGTAAAAGCGCGCTCCTACTACACCGACTTCGCCCGTGCGCTGCCGAGCTCCACGGTCATCCTCACGGCTGGCTGCGCGAAGTATCGCTACAACAAGCTCGGTCTCAGCAACGTGCCCGGCACGCAGATCCCGCGTGTGCTCGACGCAGGACAGTGCAACGACTCCTATTCGCTGGCGCTGATCGCCTTGAAGCTCAAGGATGCCTTCGGTGTCGATGACATCAACGACCTGCCCATTGTCTATAACATCGCATGGTACGAGCAGAAGGCAGTGCTCGTCCTTCTCGCGCTACTGTCGTTGGGTGTAAAGAACATCCATCTCGGCCCCACGCTTCCGGCGTTCCTGTCCCCCCATGTGGCGAAGGTGCTGGTGGACAACTTTGGCATCGCAGGCATAGGCGATGTCCGCTCTGACCTCGAGGCCTTCGAGGTCGCCTAGGCGGCATGCGGATGGAATCTTTCTCTCAGGCCTCGCTTTGTGGCAAGCAAGGTGGGGCCTGACCTCTAGCATCATTGCTTGACCCCTCAGGGATGAGAAAAGCTCAAATCACTTTGACGTCTGCGAACATGCAGGCATCAAGGAAGTCCCCTGGCAAGTTTCCGTCTGAGACAACGATGTCAACTTGGTCAAGATTGCAAATCGAAAATGTTGACCTGTGACCTACCTTGCTCGAGTCCATGAGAACTATCGTTTGTTCAGCCTGTTCGATGCATGTGCGCTTTAAAGCAGCCTCCTCGTCAGAGCCGCAGGTAAAGCCCATGCCGGTCTGATAGCTCGTGACGCCAAGAAATAGCTGGTCAAAAGCAAGTTGACTGATTGCCTGGATAGCACGGCTACCGTTGGCACACAAAGAGAAGCGGTTCAACTTTCCCCCGATAATGATCGTTTCCGTCTGTCCCAATCGTGCAAGCTCGCCGAGGACGGTTATTGAGTTTGTAAAGAGGAGCATATGTATGTCGGGCATGCAGTGAGCCAACATTGTCGTTGTGCTGCCTGAGTCAAAAAAAGCGGTCGTGTCAGGTCGTAGAAGCTCTGCTGCCTTTTGTGCGATGGAAAGCTTGGCATCTACGTTTCTCACTGATCGGCTGTCAAGTAAGTCATCTGTTCCAACGACGTAGCCGACCGAGCGTGCTCCGCCGTGCACGCGTACTATGCGGTGTGCCTCGTCGAGCGCCTTAAGGTCTGTTCGAAGGGTCATATCACTGACATTGGGAAAAAGCTTCTTCAATTGTGAGAAGGCGACGTTGCCTTCATCATTGACAAACTTGACTATGTTTTCCCGCCGCTCATCCATTTCCATAACAGTTACCTCCGGGCCAACACTAGCTATGATTTCTTTATATATAGTTTAACCTGATTTCTCTTTAGGCACTTTTAAAATAAAAGGCGATCGGAGGGTGGTCCGATCGCCTTATGAAAAGGCATTGAGCCCAAAGGGCTATTTTGGCTAGTCTTGCTTCCAATTGGCAAGCAGATACTCTTCGGCCTCAGGTGACCAGAGGCCGTCATGTGCATCGACGATCTCTGCCAACTCTCCGAAGCGCCTATCCTCAGTCGCTTTGTTGCGTAGCTCAGATAGTGAGATAAGTGGCATCGTTATATGCGTATAGATGAGCTTCTTGCCACCAGGTATTTTAGGGAGGTTGAGCGTTGTCTCGGCAGCGGCATTAAGCCCACCGATGTGCGTAATCATGACAGAGGGATCTATCCTCCCCGCAGCGGTGAGCTTGAGGGATTCGATCATGTCAGCGGTATTGCCTCCAGTTGTGCCCATGACATGCGTCGAGTTGTAATGGACGTCATAGAAGTTCATCTCAGCAGAGAACTTTTTGTCTGTTGGGCCAGCGAAGAAGTTCAGGCAGCCATCACGACCGAGAATCGAACTAGAAAGCGTTACGACAGCCGCTACTGGAGCGTAGCAGAAGACGTCGTCGTAACCCTTGCCGCCTGTCAAGTTGCGCAGCTGAGCTGTTGGATCATCAGTGTTGGTGTTTTCGAAATAAAGCTCAATGCCGGTCTCTTCCTTTACCTTTTGTGGAGGGAAGAGCTTGGCGGCTCGATCAAGCCTGTTCTGGTTGATGTCGGCTACGACTACCATGCCAGGGGTGCGGTCGCAGTGGAGGGCATAGGTGAGGGCACCCAGGCCCATGGGGCCTGCGCCTGCGACGATGGCGAGGTTGCCTCCCTCCTTGATGCCCATCTCATGGACATAGACGCCCATATGGGTGTGATAAGCGGCGTGAAACGCGCCAATCGAGCAGCTCATAGGCTCTGCGAGTGATGCCTCATAGTAAGCTCGTCCCTTGTACTCAAGCATGCATCCCAGTTCCATGACCTCCGCCGGGATGATGCAGTATGTGGCATCTCCGCCACAAAACTCATAGGAGTAGCCAGGGGACCACATTGTGCCCTTGTAATTCAGCGCAGGCTGAATGGTGAACTTCATACCTGGCTTGAATTTGTCGGCATGCTTTGCGCCTACTTTTACGATATCACCTGAAAACTCATGGCCAGTGATGGCAGGGTGCTGCGCGACATCAGGGTGCACGCGCTTGTGCTTGACCCCTAAGATGGCACACTTGTACGTTGACATGCAAATGGAGTCAGAGACGACCTTTACCAGTATCTCATCGTCTTTGATCTCGGGGAGCTCAAACTCGTCGAGCCTAAGATCGCTTGCTCCGTGGATGCGCACTGCTTTTGCCTTCATTTTCCAATCCTTTCTTAATCCGCAAAGTGCTTTTATTCGATAGCGGAAAAATTGACATGATCAATGAGCTTGTTAATTGCAGAGCGTTCCGCAGCCTGTGTCCCCGATTGCATGACATTTGCTGCGCCCGTTGCCATAGCCAAACGTATGGTGTCTTCAACAGGGAGATCATTGCTTTCTGCATAGGCAAGAGCTGCTACAACGGAATCCCCAGCACCAACCGTGCTGCCAACAGGCACCTTAAGTGCTTGCGCTTTGAAAGCCTGCTCTTTCGTAGCGAATATGGCGCCATTTGCACCCATAGACACAACGACATTCTTGATGCCCCTAGCAACCAACTCATGTGCGGCTTCCATGACCTTGCTGTCGGTATCAAGTGTTCGACCTAATAGGGCCCCCAGTTCAATCTCATTTGGCTTGATGAGGTAAGGGGAGGCCTCAATGCCCTTGGCCAGCTTGTCACCATCTGCATCAAGAAAAACTTTGGCTCCGGCCTCTTTGCAAGCTCGTGTCCAAGTAGCATAGGTGTTAACAGGAGCGTCTCTCGGCAGGCTTCCCGAGAGCACCACAATATCGTTGCCTTTGAGATGGCTGGTGAGAGCTTTGAGCACACTGTTGAGATCCTGCTCTTTAACACAAGGTCCAGGTTCGTTAATGTCGGTGTGCGTATTGAGTTTTGGATCGACAACTTTGAGGTTGGTACGAGTTTCGGAACCTATCTCAAAGGGCTTGCACTCGATTCCTTGTCCCTTTAAAGCAGAGAGGATATAGCTCCCCGTAGCTCCGCCAAGAAGGGCAATGGCAATGCTTTTTCCCCCAAGCTTAGAAATTACCTTGGAGACATTGATCCCTTTGCCGCCTGGATCGATCCGTAGCTTGCTCATGCGATTTACTGTGTTGACGGTGAAATTGGGGATATAGGCAGTCTTGTCTAGAGCTGGATTGAGAGTGACGGTATATATCACGTGTTACCCCTTTCTCTTTTTTACGTGTCGCCAATAGCTGAAACTGTTGTAACAACAACATAACATTGTCTAATAAAAAATCAAGATCAGCCGATATAAACTGAATTTTTCATTAGAACAAAAGATAATGACCATATAACAGGTAAAATGCGCCGTTTACCGAGATTGCTCTGCCACAGGGACTTTTGTAACTATAGATTAAAAGTAGAAAATATGTCGAAACAAAAATGTTTTGACATATGAATTATCGGTATAGCTGAGAAAGCTATAAGAGAGAGGATGATCTATGTCAGCAAAGGGAGGGGTCGCCAGGTTTGGTAAGTTCCTTAGCGGAATGATCATGCCAAATATTGGCGCTTTTATAGCATGGGGATTTCTCTGTGCTCTCTTCATACCAACTGGTTGGATGCCAAACGCGAACCTTAACTGGATTCCAACGTGGATGATTACGTTCCTGATCCCTATTCTTATCGCCGGCCAAGGTGGCCGCATGGTAGCAGGTGAGCGTGGCCACGTAATTGGCACTATCGCGGTCATGGGCTGCATTGCTCAAGGCATTACGTTGTCAGTGTCAGATGGTGCCGTCAGCATGTCGACGACAACGATGCTGATGGCCGCAATGGTCATGGGGCCATTTGCTGGGTGGATCATCAAGAAGTGGGACACAGCGGTTCAGCCTCATGTGAAGGCCGGCTTTGAAATGCTCGTGGACAACTTCTCACTCGGCATCATCGGACTTCTTTTGGCAATCCTCGGCTATTTGTTCATTGGCCCTGTTATGTCTGTGATCCTCGCCGTGCTCTCTGCAGGCGCCCAAGCGGCGACCGACGCCAACCTTCTTCCGCTTTTGGCAATTGTCATCGAGCCAGCAAAGGTACTGTTCTTGAATAACGCAATCAACCATGGCATTTTCGAGCCGATTGCAATCAAACAAGCTGCCGATGCAGGGCGCTCGATCTTCTTCATGTTGGAGCCAAACCCTGGCCCTGGCCTGGGTGTGCTTCTTGCGTATGCATTTTTCTGCAAGGACGCTAAAACGAAGCAGTCTGCGCCAGGCGCGATCATTATTCACTTTCTAGGCGGCATTCACGAGATTTATTTCCCGTATGTCTTGATGAATCCTAAAGTTATCATTGCCCCAATTGTTGGTAATTTCTGCGCTATCGCTTGGTTCTCCCTTACGGGGTGTGGTCTCATAGGGCCTGCTTCACCAGGCTCGATTATCGCCTTCCTTGCTATGACGCCGCTTAACAAGATGTTCTTCACCATTATTGGTGTTGCGATGGCTACAGGGATTTCATTTGTTATTGCAGCCCCGATTGTGCGAGCCTCCGATATAGTGAGCGACGAAGAGGAAAGCGTCACCGTGCAGGGAGCCAATGTGTCCAGCGGCTTTGGAGACAAAATCGTTTTTGCATGCGATGCCGGTATAGGGTCTTCTGCTATGGGTGCTACGCGTTTTCGCAATCGCATCAAACTTGACCGCCCGGACATTATCGTGGAGCACGCGAGCGTTGATACTGTTCCTACAGATGCAAGTATCGTTGTGTGCCAGAGAGCCTTTGTTGATCGTGTTAAGAAAAGCGTGCCCAACGCCCAGCTTGTGATAATTGATAATTTCCTCACAGATCCTGGCCTTGATAATCTCTTCAAGTCTCTCACTCCTGAGACAAACGAAGTTGCTTCTGCGCCGAAAGCGTCGCTGTCTGGAAAGGCAGAGGAGAAAGAGCCCGCTGCAGCAAGCAATTCTGTTGCCATAAACCGTAGTGATATAAAGGTAGGCTGCAAAAGTGTTAGTCGTGAGGAAGCAATTCGTGCCGTCGGCAAACTCCTTGTGGATAAAGGTTGCGTGAGCTCCTCCTACATTGACTCGATGATTGAGAGGGACAAGCTCCAAAGTGTATATATGGGAATGGGCGTTGCCATTCCGCATGGCACAAACGATGCTAAAGAGCATGTCTTTAAGACAGGCGTTGTGCTTATGCAGTTCCCCGAGGGCATTCAGTGGGGAGACGAGAAGGCATATCTTGTATTCGGTCTCGCTGGTGTAGGAAATGAACACTTGGAAGTGTTAGCTAATATCTGCAAAGCCTTAGATGATGAAAATATAGTCAAAAAAATGGAGACAACTGCTGATGTAAACTATATTCTCAATCAGCTTACCCAGTAACAATTAGTAATGTATCGTATTATCTGACTGTCCCCCTATAGAGCTAAGTAACTCTCTAGGGGGACATACTTTCTCTATTGAATCAAAATGCAAAACAGAGCAGAAGGAAGACAGAAAACTGTAGCCAAAGGGAGATTTATGGAAGTAGTTGCGCATATTTTGGTAGTGCTGGTGGCACTGGAGTTTTTCTACATAGTGGTCTGACCCCCTGAATCTGGTCCAACCTCAGTGCTAGGAAATGGATAGAACTCAGCACTGAGAAGAGAGGATTGGACTATGAAGCAGACGAGGTACACCACCGAGCAGATCATCATGAACCTGAGGAAGGTCGAGGTGATGGTCGGCCAGGGCAAGACCATCCAGGAAAGCTGCCGGGACATAGGCGTCAACGAGCAGACCTACTACCGATGGCGCAACAAGTACGGCGGCATGTCCACGAACGATGCGAAGAGGCTCAAGGCCCTTGAGAAGGAAAACGAGCGCCTGAAGCGAATCGTGGCGGATCTCTCGGTCGACAACGCCGTCCTGAAGGAAGCCGTCGAGGGAAAATACTGAGCCCTGCAGGGAAGAGGCGCGCTTGCGGGTACGTGCAGGAGAGGCTGCACATATCGGAGCGCGTGGCCTGCAGGGCGTTGGCACTTCCGAGGTCGAGTCGGCGCTACGCGCCGGTGATGCGCGACGACGAGGACGAAATCACGTCGCGGATTATCTACCTCGCCTCCAACTACGGCAGGTACGGATACCGACGCATTGCGGCGATGCTGCGAACGGAAGGCTGGCGGGTGAACCACAAGCGCGTCGAGAGGATCTGGCGAGAGCAGGGACTCAAAGTGCCCAGAAGACAGCCCAAGAGAAGAAGGATCTGGACGCGTGACGGCTCGTGCGTGCGCATGAGGCCCCAACACGCGAACCATGTCTGGAGCTACGACTTTGTGGAAGATGCCTTGGCAAACGGCAGGAAGGTGCGTTGGCTCAACATCATCGACGAGTACGATCGCAGGCTCATTGCCTGCGTTCCCAGAAGGACCTGGCGCGGCAACTCAGTCGTCGACGCGCTCAGCAAGGCTTTTCTGGCCTATGGGTGCCCCGAGTACATCCGCTCAGACAACGGCAGCGAGTTCGTGTCGCAGAAGGTAAGGGACTACCTGGCCACAGCCGAGGTCCAGACCCTCTACATCGAGCCGGGAAGTCCCTGGGAGAATGGCTACTGTGAGAGCTTCAACTCAAAGATGCGCGACGAGTTTCTGAACGAAGAGGTATTCGAGACATGGTACGAGGTCGAGGTGCTCACGAAGCAATGGATACGGTACTACAATTACGAGCGACCCCACAGCTCTCTGGGCTATAGGCCCCCCGCTGTCCAAGCAGTCGCAGCATAGGTTCGACTAGCACTTGGGCTGGTACAGGAAATGGGGGCAGACCAATGCGATAGTTCCCCTTCGATAAGCTGGTTCTCCCTTTGTGGCGCGACCGACATCATACTCTACGATAGAGAGTGTCCGTCCAGCTGTTGAGGCTTTAGGTCCAGCATAGACTACGAAATTACCTTCATAGTTCGAAGAGTCACTTGCGCTAATACCGTTCTGATCTCCATTTTCTGATGCGTATACGTCAGCTTTGATGTATACGAGCCATGAGGAATTTCCGCTGCTATTAATAGAAGTAACAGCAGCTGTAGTTTTTCCGCCGCTTATGCTGCTAGTTATGGTGCTCCAAAGAGAGGAAAGGATACTTTGGGGTGCGGCAAAACTTGTGTACACAGCTGTGAACGTCGTGTTTGCTGTTATAGGACTGCCGGTACCTGACCAAGTTCCATTCCACAAGTGATATGTATTTGTATTCTCATCCAAATAATCAACTTGGGAGGGGGAGGGTTTTATACCAGAAGGAGCGATAGGAGTTGCATCGTACAAGCTCTCTTCAGTTGAAATTTGAGTATTATTTCCGCGTTCCCATGTGATGGATAACTGAGTTGGCCAGTCTCCGTAATAGTCTATTGCGTTACCGTTTGAGTCAGTTACGAATGCAAATGGGAACTGTTGGTCCTCCAGCCGTGTTGAATATGGGTGGCTTGTTGCCTTTTTTGAGGATGAACTTCTGAGAAGGTCTTTGTATTCAGAGCCTGATATTAAATAAGGAGCAGTCACATCGAAGTTATCGTTGTATCCATTTGCATAGAGATATTTGCAATTGTTGGGCAGCTGCCAAGTATTCCCAAAAGACCCTACAAAGCCGTGAATAGTATTAATTAATGTGGAAGGAAGAGAACCATCGTAAGAGAGAACTTCTCCATAAGAAATATCGCTATCTAATTGGTTTACCTGGGGAACAAAACCGGCGAACCCACCTACATAGCTATCTGCATAAACATCGCTTGTTGTGAAACAGTTTTTAATGTTGCCACTAGCACTATAGCCTTCAAATCCTCCTACGTACTTGTATGCTTTTACCGATCCAGAGGAATAGCAATTAGATATGTCGCCCCACCCACTGTCATAACCGATGAAGCCACCAAAATTCGATGTAGATATATCTTCGATATTAGAGGGCATAACTTGAGCAGCGGCATAGCATCCTGTAATCGTGTCGCTGTGTCTATAGCCTATAAGTCCGCCAACATTGGAAGACCCTGAGACGGTAAGGTACGAACTGCTTGTTGATCTAACGCCAGAATCGACAATCTTGCTGCCCGCGTTGTTCTGATCACCATTAGATCCTATGAGTCCACCAACGTTTGAACTTCCTGAGACGTTTACGGAAGCAGTGCAGCTCTCAATGCTGCCGTTAGTCGTATAACCTATAAGTCCGCCAACATTGGAAGACCCTGAGATAGTAGTAGTCTCGCCAGATCCTTCTGTTGCGTTTGAACTCTTAACCATTGTATTGGTTGCATAGCCTAAAAGTCCACCAACGTTTGAACTTCCTGAGACGTTTACGGAAGCAGTGCAGCTCTCAAGTGCTACAGGAGATGTAGAAGAGATCATTCCAATAAGGCCACCTGTATTATTGGCTCCCAAGATATTTGAATAAGCTGCATGAGTATTCTCTTGAGAAGTATCGACTGTTACTGAACAATTCTTAATAGTTAATCCTGGACCAGATACTGACCCTATAAGCGCCCCGGTATCATTGGCTCCATAGACCTTTGTATTTACAAGGTTAATATTTTCGATTGATGGAGGATTGGATGACAATGATCCAAACAGCCCCGTATTGTCTATGGTTGATTGACTATTACCAATTATAAAATTTCTGATTTTACAAGGCCGTGTAGTGCCTGTAGCATCAGTAATTAAGCCATTAATAGTATCTCCTGAGGTCCAGGTTCCAAATCCATCAAAAACTATTGGTTTGAAATATGATAAAGGATTATTTGCTACTCCAGTATTGCGATCTGGCGTGTCTAAACTTTGAATGGAGACACATTCGTTGTTTGACCAGGTACTACCAGCTTCACGAATGAAGTCAATATCATTCGTGAAATTAATCGTAGAATAACGATTCCAATTGTAATTAGTGGAAGTATTGATTTCTTTTCTAAGATTATTCAGGTGCCTAACGCAGCCTATATATACAGTTCCTGAAGATTCGTCATATTTTTTAAAAAGGCTATTAATATTTGATTCAGTATACTGTTTTGAATCATTTCCGTATGAGATTGATATAGAAACCGTGAGATTAGATCCAGGTAAAATTGTATTATCAGTTATTTCTTGGAAGGACTCTCCTGATTTCATACTGTCTAACACGATATCAAGTTCCGTAGAGTCGGGTGTCCACGAATTTTCTTTAATTAAGTTTGATTTTTCATAAGTATTGGTCCATGTGGCGGTGCTGCCACTATTATTCTTTCCTGTGATAGATATAGTTATGGAAAATGAATCAGAGCTCAAATAGGCAGCAGGAAGAACATTGCCAATGATCTGTATATAAAGCTCCTCACTATTCACTATTTGAATTGATAGGTTATCGAGAGAGTCAGAATTTTGTTGTGAACCAACTTCTTGTAGTTGTCCTCCACAGTAATAGCCTATGCGGTCCGGCGTGCGAGTCGTTCTGTTTCTGTCAGTAAGGCTATATGCCTCATCTTTTAGGGTTGATGCATCAGTATTCTCGGAATAGAAAACACTGTAGATTTCACCGGTGCTAGGGGAGAGCTCAATCACCCAGCTGCCAGGGAGATTTCGCGTGATTGCAGCGGAGTCCTCTGAGAGCAAATTGTTTTTTACCAGATCATCACTAGAAAGCAGATAGTAGATGCTGACATTATTGTCGTATGGGTATATAGCTTTGTCGGCTGATACGGTTTGTTGTGTATTGTTTGTATTAGTTGTAAAAGTCTCAAGTGTGCCGTTTGACTGCATCGAACTCATTTTTTTCTGGGCTGCAAGGTATATTTGCTTGGCGGTAGCGTCAAGACGTGTCATCTCAAGGGAAGTTTTTATGGATGCGATTGCAGGAAATGATACTGCCATAAGAATAACAAGCACAGCGATAGCACCTAGCAACTCCATCATTGTAAAACCGCAGGAGGATCTCTTCGTTAGATGAGGAACTTCCATCACGCTGCTATCCCTTCTTGCCTGCTTATCAGGGTTGATTTGCAAATTTTGCAAATATAAGCTCATTCATAATAACTTATTCTTCTTGCTCATCTAACTTTGACAGTTCCCATGTCGATGACGAGCGCCTTGGAATTTTTAAATCCCAACGGGTCACTCCTCAAGACACTTTTTACAAGAGGTTCTGTATCTTTTGCTCTAGGCAAGTGTGCTTATATGTTGTTGAAGGAACGGGGTCCTTGGTTGCTTGTATCAAGCAGTGTCTCGAAATCTTTCAAATCCAAAGGTCTTGAGAGATAAAATCCCTGGATAAGCTCACAACCCATGTCTTTCATAGAACTAAACTGACGAGTGGTCTCGACTCCTTCTGCTATGACCTTATGACCTAACTCATGCACACAGGTAATCAAGCTCTGGAGCACATGTTCGACAGTCTTGTCGTCGCAGCATCTATCTACGAGATGCTTATCAAGCTTGAGAATGTCAAAGGGCATTGTGCAGAGCGTGTTGATATTGCTGGCCCCAGAGCCATAATCGTCAATGAGGATGGAAAAACCCTCTTCATGCAATTGCTTTATCTGGTTTGCTACGGTACCAAGCGGGTAGTTGGATATGTTATCCATGAAGGGGTAGCCCTCAAGTAGTTCGAACTGTACAAGGGAGTGGTCAAGTCCATATCTGTCTACAACTTGTATCATACGTTCAGCAAAGTTTGTATTTAGTAGCATCTCATCACGAGCTATGTTTACCGATATGGGCACTAGAGGCAGGTCAAATTCCTGGCGTCTTGCCTGCAAAGCGGCCACACGCTCCAAAACATGTAGGTCGATCAGGTCAAGCATCTGCAGGCGGCTCAAGATAGGTAAAAAGAGGCTTGGCAGTAGATCACCGTAGCATGGATGTCTCCAACGCACGAGTGCTTCGGCAGTGGCGACTTGACTGTTTGATCCGCATGTAAAAACTGGCTGAAAATGGATGATGAAGCTTCCTTGCTCGATTGAGCGCTTTACAAAGCTATAGAAAGTCTTTCGCGCGATTGAGGTGTCGAGAAAATCCTCATCATACCATTTGAAAGAAGTGCTCCTGTCGTCTGTAGCGAGGTGCATCGCAAGGCCTGCAAAAGCTAGCATGTTCGGCCCTATTGACTGGGGGTGCTTAGCAAGATAAAGACCTATTTTGAAGTAGTAGGAGTTGTCGGTGAAACTGGCAAGTGCATCGTGCAAAGTGGCGCAGATATATTCGTCATGTACCTTATCAGCTCGGGCAAAAAAGCCAATATTTGTCCCCCACATATGTTCAACGATGGCATCTTTGTCGAGCTCATGTTTTAGAGCAGCTGCGCAGGCGTCTAGGGCGGGCTTGGCTATATTTTCGTCTTTTTTTCGCAGTAGTTTTATCCAACCGAAGACGAACTGGGCTCCTGGATTGAGCCACGCTAGCGTCTGCGCGCGGCAAAATAGGGGGATTGACCTCGTATCGCCTCGCTTCGTGCTATTTTTGGTCTGACTCACGAGGTCCTCTCTGAGGTTGGCTTTCCTGTCCATTCTGGATATAAGACTAAACTATTCTAGTCAAGTGAGGCTGCCGCTAGAAAGTCTAATATCGGCTCCTCTTAAAAAGTTGAAACATTCCCTTTGCATGAGGTAATTTCAGTAACTTGAAATCATAGTATGTAGATGGCTACTTCGTGTGGCTCCTGGTTAAGAAAGTTTCCTATTAGCTGAAGTATATCTTATGAATAATACAGATGAATAATACAGGAATAATACAGATGTGAGAAGGATGATTAGTTTTCCTTGACAATACATAGAGACTCTTTATCATTGACATGTCAATATTTGACATGTCAAGGAGATGTATCACATGGGTGAGTTGAAGCGGCAAAAAGAGCCGAATTCAACTGAGGGTACCGTTGGATCGGGGCGCTCTCTCAGTGACTTTCATATGAAGCTTTACCGTGCATTTCATGCGCAAAGAGATTGCCTACGTCCATTTGCAGCAAGTCTTGGTTTGGGATCTGGACAGCCAAAGCTTCTTTCGTATATAGCCGCTCATGGCTTTTGTACGCAACGCGAACTTGCGGCATTTTTTGAAATAGATCCCTCTGCAGTTTGCCGCATGCTGGACTCACTTGAGCGTGAGGGCTTCATTGTCTGCACACGTGCTACGGATCGCCGTACCAAGCTCATGGAGCTTACTAATCGTGGGCGTGACGCCATTGATGCATGGGATAAGCGCTGTGCTGAGGTGGAGGCTGCCATGCTCGATGGTTTTGCACCTGAGGAGAGGGATTTACTTGCTAATTATCTTGAGCGTGTTCAGATGAACTTACGTTCGTTGGTATCGAGGGAACGAGCCGATGCCAATGAATGATGTAAAATTTCTCTTTCGATGCTTTGGCAGCTATAAGCGTGATCTCGTTTTTGCTGCAGTGCTTATCGTCTGCGAATCGATACTTGAGCTTTTCATTCCTTTTCTAATGGCCTCTATCATTGACGTTGGCATCGCAAGGGCAGACATATCTTTCATTTTGGTGCGGGGAGCAGAGATGGCATTATGTGCCATCCTGGCGTTGATTTTTGGGTTAGGCTATGCGCGTTTTGCGGCTCGTGCAGCTATGGGCCTTGGAGCTAACCTTCGCGAGGCGGAATATGCGCAGATTCAGCGCTATGCCTTTCCGAACCTCGACCACTTCGAGGTTTCTTCTCTTGTCACACGTATGACAACTGATGTCACGGTGATCCAAAACGCAGTGACAGTAGGAATTAGGCCAATGGTGCGTGGTCCTGTGATGCTTGTGATGGGTCTTGTTCTTGCATCACTTATGAGTGCTCAGCTGGCAATTGTTTTTTTTGTTGTCTTGCCACTTCTGGCAGTGACTCTCGTCTTTATCATACGGCATGTCGGACCACTCTATTGGCTTTTGCAGTCTGCGACAGATCAGGTAAATGATGCGATACAGGAAAACCTTACGGCTATTCGTGCTATCAAGGCTTATGTGCGTGGCGAGTATATAGAACAGAAATTTGCTGTTGTAAACAATAACCTTGCCTCTACGGCCACGACGACATTTCGTTGTGCGGTTCTCAACATGCCGGCATTTCAGTTTTCGATGTACGCGTCATGCGTGCTCATACTGTACTTTGGTGGACAGATGATCTTGGTAGGAACGCTCCAGGTAGGTGAGTTGACGGGCTTTATGAGCTACGTCTTGCAGATCATGAATTCACTCATGATGATTTCAAATGTGTTTTTGTTGCTTGCTCGTGCCCTAACCAGCGTGCGACGGGTGAATGAAGTACTTGACGAAACGCCTTCAATTAAGTCGGTTCCTGGGGCGCTCAAGACGGTTAGATCAGGCTCTGTTGAGTTTCGTGACGTCTGCTTCAAATATAGTAGCTCTGCACGCGAAGACGTGCTTGAGCACATCTTTCTTAGTTTTGCTCCGGGCTCAACGATTGGTATTCTCGGAGGTACCGGCTCCGGTAAGACCTCCTTGGTGCAGCTCATTCCTCGCTTGTATGAGGTATCCTCAGGTTCCGTGCTTGTGGGTGGCCATGATGTGCGCAAGTACGATCTCGTGGCGCTACGTGATGCAGTTGGCATTGTCCTTCAAAGCAACATGCTGTTTTCTGGCACCGTGAGGGAAAACCTACTATGGGGCAATGAGAAGGCTTCTGACGAGGAGATTCTCCAAGCCTGTCATCTTGCTTGCGTAGATGAGTTCCTTGATCGCATTGGTGGTCTCGATGGGGATTTGGGTCAAGGCGGCGTAAATGTCTCAGGTGGACAGAAGCAGCGCCTATGTATTGCTCGTACACTCCTTAAGCATCCGAAGGTGCTGATATTTGACGACTCGACAAGTGCAGTTGACATGACAACGGATGCAAAGATTCGCAGGAGACTTGCTGGTATTCCGGGAATTACGAAGATTATCATTACCCAGCGTATCAACTCCATTATGGAGTCTGACCAGATCGTAATACTTGACAACGGCCATGTACATGCGACAGGCACCCATGCTGAGCTGCTTGCACATGATCCTATTTACCAAGAGCTTTATGAATCCCAGATTGGGTCGGGTATGCCGGGCTCGCCTGTGTCGGTCCCCTCTGCTGCCATGGTAGGAGGCGACCTGAATGCCTAGAGGAGGTGCTCCAAAACGACCAAAAGATCTGCGTCGTACACTTAGGTCATTTTTCTCATATCTCGGCCATGCGAAACTCTCACTTTTAGTGGTCGCCGTGCTTGTGACGATAAGTGGGGCGGCTAATCTTGTCGGTACCTATATGATTAAGCCAATCGTAAACTCTTTGGTCGTTGGTGACATAGAAGGCTTTCTACGCAGTGTAAAGATCACAGCTCTTATCTATGCAGCTGGCGTGGCGTCATGTATGGGATACACACAGACGATGGTGATAGCTGCTCAAAAGGTGGTCTTTGACATCCGTCGCGATTTGCTCGCCCATATCGAAACGCTTCCCCTACGTTTTTTTGACCAAACAAACCGTGGTGATGTGATGAGCTACTTCACCAACGATGTTGATACTATCTCCGAGGCGCTCAACAACAGCTTTGCCAACCTCGTTCAAGCTGTCATCTTGGCTGTAGGTACGCTAGTACTTTTGTTTGTCCTCAACTGGCGTCTGACGCTCATAACAGTTGTCTTTGATGTGCTGATCATGCTGTACGTGCGTTTTTCCTCGACGCGTAGCAAGCACTTCTTCTCGCTTCAGCAAGACACACTGGGTACGCTTGATGGCTATGTGGAAGAAATGGTAGCTGGTCAGAAAGTTGTCAAGGTGTTCAATCGCGAGTCGCGTAACCTCGCGGACTTTAAGTCTGTCAACGAAGATCTTCGCATGGCCGGAACGACTGCTCAGACGTATGCTGCTACGATGGTGCCCGTTACCGTATGTCTTACCTATGCCAATTATGCCATTGTTGCCGTGACGGGAGCTATTTTGGCGATTGCCGGACAGACAGACGTGGGAAGTCTGGCAAGTTATCTTGTCTTTGTGAGACAAGCGGCAATGCCTTTCAACCAAATCACGCAGCTGGGGACCTTCCTTTTGACGGCCTTGGCTGGTGCTGAACGCGTCTTTGATGTGATGGGCCTTAAAAGTGAGCTTGACGAGGGTACGACTCTTCTCGTTCATGACGATAAGATTGGCACAGATAAGACTGCGAGCGGCGCAAGTGGTTGGACCTGGCAGACGCGCGACGGCCAGCACATACCATTGGCCGGAGACGTGCGCTTTCACAATGTGAGCTTTGGTTATGAGCCAAAGACGGTAGTTCTGAAGAATCTGAGTCTCTTTGCAAAGCCGGGCCAAAAGATTGCCTTTGTCGGCTCGACTGGTGCTGGGAAAACTACGATCACTAACCTCATTAATCGCTTCTATGACGTGGATGCTGGCTGCATTACCTATGACGGGATTGACGTACGCGATATTTCCAAAGCGGCTTTGCGGCGTTCTTTAGGGATCGTGCTGCAGGACACGCATCTATTCACAGGAACGATCGCTGACAATATTCGCTTCGGAAAACTTGACGCCACCGATGATCAGGTAGTTAAAGCAGCAAAGATAGCTAATGCCGATTCATTCATACGCAGACTTCCCAACGGCTACGACACTTTTGTCAACTCAGATGGCGCTAATTTGAGTCAAGGTCAACGTCAACTTCTAGCTATAGCTCGCGCTGCCGTTGCAGATCCGCCAGTGCTTATACTCGATGAGGCTACATCAAGTATTGACACTCGCACCGAGTGGCTCATTGAACGTGGCATGGACCATCTTATGGAAGGCCGCACGGTATTCGTCATTGCTCACCGGCTCTCGACGGTGCGTAATGCAGATGCAATCATGGTCCTTGAACATGGTAAGATCATCGAGCGTGGTACCCATGAGGAACTTCTTGCTCAAAAAGGCGAGTATTACCAGCTCTATACCGGTTCAGCTGAGCTTGAATAAATGCTCTTTTTCTGGTCTTCCTGATGTATACTGATGGCATTTTGCATACGGAGAGGAGGGGTGACCTATGACGAAAAGTTGTGAAGAAGGGGCGAGATCACCTAAAAAGTGCGTTGAGCCTGTTCTTTCAGTAAGGGATCTTGTCATAGACATCGTTCATGAGGGTCGCATACTCCGTATTATCGATGCTATTTCGTTTGACATATATTCCGGCGAGGTCATCGATCTTGTTGGTCCCTCAGGTTGTGGCAAGTCGACACTTCTGCTTACAGTGGCTCGCTTGCGACCAAAGACTTCGGGCCACATGTCTATATGTGGCCGTGATGAGCAAGAGATGGATGGGAGAAGTTGGCGCCAGAGTGTGGTGTATGTTCCACAGAAGGCAACGCTTATCGGCGGTAGTGTGTCTGATAACCTTCTCATTCCTTGGAAGTTTTCTTGTCGCAAGAAAGTTCCTGCTCCAGAAGATGATATTTTACGTGCTGGCCTTGATGCGCTTGGCTTACGCGATGTCGAGCTTGACCGTGATGCGAAGCGTCTGTCAGGTGGCCAAGCTGCACGAATAGCACTCCTTCGTGCGTTGGTGCTCAAGCCCCCTCTTCTTCTGCTCGATGAGGTCGATGCAGCCCTAGATGATGAGTCAGCTGCTCTTGTTGGAGCTTATGTCCGCTCATGTGCAGAAGCAGGGCAAGCCTTTGTACGTGTTCGTCACCGTCCACCTGATGGGTTTGCAACGCGTCGAGTGTACTTGGCAGAAGGTCATATTACATCGGCGAGATCTGATGGGGCTGATGATAGCGTTGAGAGGAAGTTATGAGATGGGTGGTGTTCCAGAGATTGGAAATATCGAGCTTTTGTGTGCGGCGGGATTCATGCTCGTAGCAGGTCTTGTTTCCTACCGTAGCGCGATGGGCCTCGAAAAAGACATAGCAATCTCGACTCTGCGTGCATTTGTCCAGCTTATAGCGTTGGGCTTTGTACTTGGCTGGGTGTTTGACAACCAGAGCTGGGAAATGGTGCTTCTTATCATGTTTATCATGGTGCTTAATGCTACACAAATCGCGCGAGGTCGAATCAAGAGTTGCCCTTCAGGTATTACCTTGCAGCTCTTTGTTTCCTTGCTAATCACTTCGTTTACGATGGTCTTTCTCGTGGTGGAACTCATCGTAAAACCAGAGCTATGGTATGACGCGCGTGTGGTGGTGGGGATATTCGGAATGATCTTGGGCAATGCAATGAGTTCGTCGGCTGTGGCACTTGACCGCACTTTCTCAAGTCTTGACGCGCGCTCCGATGAGGTACTAGCGCTCATCTCGCTTGGTGCGACGCCGCTTGAGGCTGCTCGTCCATCTATTATGTCTGCAGTGCGAGCAGGTATGATCCCTACGCTTGCTACACTTTCAGCGGCCGGGGTGGTCCAGATACCAGGGATGATGACAGGGCAGGTGCTTGCGGGAGCAGACCCACTTTCGGCTGCAAAATATCAGCTCGTGCTTCTCATGGCCATCTCAGCTACCACGACGCTTTGCAATATCGCTGTTGTTAGATGGTGTTTTCGCAAGCGTTTCTCCAGTGATGGCTACTATCTTGATTCCACGTTGCGTGGAGCTTCTCGCAGTAGATAGCAGGGAAGGCGGTTGATCAAGAAGTTCTGGTAGGCTGCATAGCTTGTTGATGCTGGCGTTGAGTTGCGTCATGAATCCGTCACCTCTGTTTTACTTTCTGAGGACATAAAGCAGGTAACAACTGAGCCTGATACATATAGGGCATCTGCTGTTATCGTTGCGAATGGCTTGACACCTCGCCATCTTGGCATACCTGGTGAGGATGTGCTTGCTGACAAGGGTATGGGGGTGAATGCCGCGCGTGATGGCAAGACTTATGCCGGTAAAAATTTGTATTGACAAGGGCACTTATGCCAGTGCAGGCTTTTTGGCTACAAGAGGTTATAGACTTAGGAACTCTGACGGCGAATGGTCTGCACGAGACGCGTCGCGCGCTCGTTGTTGGCTTCGAGGCAGTGCTTTATTATCGAAGCTGCAAGATCAATACAAAAAATTATTGTAATGGCTGTTGCAAGTAGTATTTGCTGATTGGCAGAAAGCTGATCGCACAAAGTGATGATGGTAGGCTGTAGTCCAAGGTTTACAAGCAAGGTAAAGCTACCAAAAAGCAGGGCGCTTGCTAAACAGATGCGACCATGTATGTTTAAAGGTAGGCTCTCGTAGCTCCACCATCTTTGATGAAAGAGCTGCTCGAGGATCCACCCTGTTGCGTATTCCATTACAGAGGCGATGGTCGCACCGGCGATAAACATCACGTACCAATCTTTAATCCAGCCAAGCGTAACCCAGACAAGCATTGCACCGGCACCATAGATTGGACATGCTGGTCCAAAAAGAAATCCGCGGCGTACGAGCTTGTGAGCAATAAGTGAGCAATAGATTGTCTCCCAACACCAGCCACCAATGGCATAAAGACTTATCCAAAGGAAGGGACGCGCAACTGTAACGGCTGCCAAAGCGTTGCTCATGAGAGTACCTCGCTATTGGATGTGCTGAAAATTTTTGCTCCTATCGTCTCACGTAAAGAAACAGTCTTATCAGCCAAGCATACAAGCCAACCCTCAATATAATGAGGAGGTACAGGTGTAAGTGGCCACATGTGGTGTGCAATAAGGTCGCGTTCACAACCAGTGAGATCAAAGTCACATTCAGCCTTATGTAAAGCAATACTAGGGTGAACAAATCCATGCCAGCGAGTAGGACAGCTTGTGTGGTCATGCCAGTCATAGAGATAGTAATCGTGGAGTAGTGCGCCACGTACAAGTGCGTGCTCATCACAATTTATATGGTATCTTCGTGCTAGTACGAGAGCCTCCCACGCGACGCTTACAACATGATCGAGCGTCGTGGTGGTGCCATGCTGTATGAATTTATCCATCTCTTGGACACGAGCTTCGCTAAGTACTGGGAGCGCAAGTTCAGCAAAACGAGACGAGAGACTTTGTTCGACCGTCTTCATTTGTTAGCCTCCTTATTACATGCCAACTAGTAATGCTGCTTTGTTACGTAAAGAGGGTTACATGGATAAATATGAAACGAATAGGAATTATTTCCTATTATAGAAATAATTACAAGAGCAGAAGTAATATTGTTACGTGTAAGCTTGTTGGGCATAGTTTGCGTATATACGGTTGCAACTATGATCGGGCGTGATAGGAGGCATCCATGGCTCGCTCTGCATCGCATATTGATATGCGTGTCATCAAAACAAAACGGTCCATTCGATCTGCTTTAGCACACCTTATGACACAGCGGGATATCTCGCTTATTAGCGTCTCCGATGTTGCTCACGCCGCTATGGTTAACAAAAAGACCTTTCTTGCTCACTATGCTTCCATTTATGCCGTAGTTGAGGAGATGGAAGGCTCTGCGCTTGCATCGCTTAAGGACACTGTCGGTTCTGCTGATGTGATATTTGATAGCGAGCGTCTTGGCGAGGTACTCTGTCAGATAGGAGCGATGGCCTCAGATACTACTAGCGAATTCGGATGCCTGTTGCGCTCTCGCGTTCGTGATGAGTTCCTCTCGAAGATGCGTGTCTGCATAAGTGACAAGATCGGTTCGGATACGATTGACTCTCATATAAGAGCTAGCAGCAAGAGAGTCGGATATGCCATTGATTTTGTTTCAGGTGGCATTGTCTCAATCTTTTCTCGGTGGATTGATTCTGGTTTTAAGGGATCTGCTACTGATGTTGCCTCCGCAATGGAGTCTTTTGCGCGCAGTGCGCTCATAGGTTATCGAAGTCAGCTTGTGAAGTAACTGTTCCTACTTCAGCGTGCATCTCAATCTATACTTCAGTCTGTATTTTTAAAGAAACACTGACGGTTGCTTATGATGCGTCTATCTTTTTGACATGAAATGTCGTGCTGGTCATGTAAGGGGGCGTATGAGACGAAGAGAGCGGCCACAAGATATACAGTGGGTATTTTTTGATTTTGATGGAACCTTGTCTGATACTGAGCCATTTGGTATTGAGCTTGACCGTCAAGCTTTTGCTTCGTTTGGTATTGCTCCGACGCCTGAGGAGCTCTGCACGTTACCTGGGACAACAGGGCATGAATCAATACCAGCAGTTTTTAAACGTCATGGCATGAATGTATCGGCTCAGGACTACTTTGATCGGCGTCCATCAAGCGACTGGATCTATTTTAAAGCGCCTCTGAAGCCATCTCCTGGCGTTGTTGAGCTCATTGATAACTTGGATGAGCGTGGTGTCAAACGAGCTATAGTTTCTACTACCCAACGTCACAGAGTTGAAGAGGCACTACAGAGACTGGAAATGGCCGACCGTTTTGATCTGCTTGTTTGTGGGGACGAGGCTGGCCATCACAAACCTGATCCTGCACCGTATCTGTATGCTCTTGCCTTAGCCCATGTAGGTGCTAACCATGCAGTTGTTTTCGAGGATTCGCCGACAGGCATTGCCTCGGCTAGGGCCGCTGGTATTTATACCTTTGGCTATCGTGGTTCATCTTTACCCCTTGACACAAGCCTTGCTGATGAGCAGCTTGACAGCTTTGAGCACTTCTCGTTTTGAGCGCTCAAAGTCTCCTAGTAGATGTCTGTTTCTTGGTTGATCTTTGCTTTAGGATGTCACGTATGTTTCAAGTCTAATAAGATCTCTCGTAACGGACTACACTATCGCCTACGACGTTTTCCGTCGGTAGTCTCATGTACAAGAGGGGAGCTTTTTATGGAGAAGAAAGATATCGATTGGGGTAGCCTTGGCTTTGCCTATCAGCCTACTGACTACAGCTACGTCTCCAATTATGCGGATGGCGCTTGGGATGAGGGCGGCCTAACCACCGACCATACCGTTACGCTCTCTGAATGTGCAGGTTTGTTGCACTACTGCCAAGAGGTTTTCGAGGGCCTTAAGGCATATACACAAAAAAATGGCGACATCGTCTGCTTCCGCCCTAACATGAATGCAAAGCGCATGCATGACTCTGCTGAGCGCATCTGTATGCCTCCTTTCTCGGAGGATCGCTTCGTTGACGCGGTTATGCAGGTTGTGAAAGCTAACGCCGCATGGGTTCCGCCGTATGGAAGTGGGGCGACGCTGTATGTGCGCCCGTTGATGTTTGCGACAGGTGAAGTCATCGGTGTGAAGCCTGCTGATGCGTATCAGTTCCGCATTCTTGTCACGCCTGTGGGCCCTTATTACAAGGGAGGCGTGAAGCCTGTCAAGCTGCAGGTGTCTAAGTTTGACCGCGCAGCACCGCATGGTACAGGCAACATCAAGGCCGGCCTGAACTATGCCATGAGCCTGTATCCAAGTGTTGAGGCACACTCTAAGGGTTACGCGGACAATATGTTCCTTGACCCTCAGACTCGTACCTACGTGGAAGAGTCTGGTGGTGCGAATATTTTGTTCGTGAAAGATGACAATACACTCGTTGTGCCGCAGTCGTTTACCGACTCGATTCTTCCATCCATCACGCGCCGTAGCTTGGTATATGTCGCTGAAAACATCCTTGGTCTTAAGGTTGAGCAGCGTCCTGTGCGTTTTGACGAAATCGATCAGTTTGTCGAAGCGGGTATGTGTGGTACTGCGGCTGTGATCTCACCGGTTGGCGAGGTTGATGCTGACGGCAAGAAGATCATCTTCAAAAACGGCTACACGACGGTAGGACCAATCATGAAGAAGCTGCGCGAGACGCTGGTTGACATCCAGCAGGGGAACCGCGAGGCCCCAGAAGGCTGGATCTACAAGGTCTGCTAGCTTCCTTCTAAGGCATGTCGATCAGTTGAGGCGGTGGTTCTCTAAGGGCCACCGCCTTTCTTGTCGGCTATACTGGCGAAGCGTATGCAGGCGAAAGGGGAGGCATGGCACAGAGGGTTCAAGGCACGGAAGATCTGTACGGCGACTATATGCGCAGCTGGCAAGCCATGTGCGCTGTGGCAGGGAAGCTCTTTGGCACCTATGGCTTCGACATGATAGAGACGCCGGCGATCGAGCAGATAGCGACCTTCGTCCATGGCATCGGGGAGTCGACTGACGTCGTGCGCAAAGAGATGTTCCGTGTTTTTTCTGGGGCGCTTCTTGAGAGACTCTTTCAAGATGGCGACGAGAACCGTCTCAAGCCTAAGCAGCGCATGGCCATGCGGCCTGAGGGAACGGCTGGCGTCGTGCGTGCGGCCGTTGAGCATGGCTTCGTGCCACAAGGGGCATCTCCGGTCAAGGTGTGGTACGCCGAACCGATGTTTCGCGGCGAGCGGCCCCAAAAGGGACGCCTTCGCCAGTTTCACCAGGTGGGTGTTGAATGGCTTGGTGCCTCAGATCCTGCTTCCGACGCCGAGTGCATCATCATGCTGATGGAGTTCTACAAAAACCTTGGCCTTGACGCGAGTCGGCTGCGCCTTTCGATCAATTCCATGGGAGATGCCGCTTGCCGCCCGGCTTATCGTGAGAAGGTGCGGGCGTTCATCCTCGACCACCGCGACGAGATGTGCGAGGACTGCCTTGAGCGCGCGGACATCAATCCTCTGCGCAGCTTCGATTGCAAAAATGATCACTGTCGCGAGGTCATGAAAGACGCCCCGTTGGTCACAGACAACCTCTGCGATGCTTGCCGCGCCCATTACGAACAGGTGAAGAAATACCTTAATGAGGCAGGCGTGGCCTATGTGGAGGAGCCGACCCTCGTGCGGGGCCTGGACTACTACACGAGGACCGTCTTCGAGGTGGAGTACATCGGGGATGCAAATATCGGCGCCATAGGGGGCGGCGGTCGTTACGATGGCTTGATGGAGCTCGAGGGCGGGCGCCCGACGCCGGGCATAGGCTTTGCTGTCGGCTTCGAACGCATCATGCTTGCCTTGGTTGACGCCCAGGTTGACATTGCAGGCGACGAGCCTGTCTGCGCCTATGTTGCCAACACGGTGCCGGAACTGCGCGAGGAGGCCTTTCGGGTGACGTTGGCGCTGCGCTCGGCCGGCATTCGCACGGAGGCGGACTACCAGGGGCGTTCGCTGAAGAGCCAGTTTAAGCAGGCTGATCGTCACCATGCGCGAGTGTGTGTGGTGCTTGGCCCTGACGAGGTTGCGGCTGGTGTGGCGACGGTTCGTGACATGGTCTCCCATGAGCAGAGGCAGGTGCCCACAGATCGCCTGGTCGCTGAGGTCGCATCACTGCTGCGGTGACGCTGCAACGGTGATTGTGGCGGTTACGTCACTGCTGCGGTGACGCTGCTGCAGCGGCTGCGGAGGTCGCGACAAGTGACGACCGCGTCATGTGGCGGTCGCACCGCTGCTGCGGCTATTGGCTCGTCTCTGTTTCTGCCTCGATGTTTGCCATGAGGCAGAAGATCAGAGTCAGGCCATCGATGAGGCTCTTCTTGTCTATCCACTCCTTGCGGGTGTGAAGCAGCGCTCCACGAACAGTCCCGACGCAAAGCGCCGGTATGCCAAGTGATAGAGGGACATTGGCGTCGGTTGAAGCAGGGGAAAGGTCGGGACTCTCTTTGTTGAGCTCGTAGATGAGCTGGGCAGCCCGTGAGCTGAGGGCTCGCTGCGTTGCCGTGCAAGTCGAGGCGCTGGCGGGGCGTGCGCCGATGTCTGAGAGCGCAATGTGCACACCAGGCCTTTTTTGCTCTTCCCGCACGACCCCCTCGAGCTGTGTCCGCATTATCTTGAGTGCCTCTTCTGAGGTGGAACGGTATTCGAAGAGCGCCTTGGCTTTGGCGGCGATGGCGTTTATCGCCGATCCCCCCTCGATCTTGCCGACGTTGTAGGTCACGGGGGCGGGCAGCGTCTGTGCAGGCGAGCTGTGGTAAAGCGTCTCTATGAGGCCACATAGCGTCTCGATGGCGTTTGGTCGGCCAAAGTCATGGTATGAGTGGCCGCCCTGGGTTATGACGGAGATGCGAAAACGCAGGGAGCCCACTGCGATGGAGATGCACTGTGGCAGGTAAAGGTCAAAGGTTACGAAGCTCTCTATCTTCTTGCCCAAGCCGCTGAGCCGAGAAAAGAGCCCCTTGGTCCCCGCGAGGTTACCCAGCCCCTCCTCACATGAGTCAGCGACGACAAGTATCTGCAACTGTTGGGGAAGGAGCTGCGGATTGGCAAGCAGCTCCTTGGTTGCCATGAGCAGCCCCGCAAGGTTGCCGGTGTCGTCTCCTATGCCGGGAGCATAGAGGCGCGACTCGTCTTCTGTGAGAGGCAGCGCCTTCGTGTCGGCGAAGGCGATATCGAGATGGGCGGCGAAGATAGCGAGTGGCCGCGGGTCCTTTGGTCCTGCGCCGAGCCAGCACAGCACGTCTTTTTCCGGCGTGACTTCGACCAAAGGTGCTTCGCCGCGTGCCGTCCTCTGCGCGCGTAGCCAGTTCGCCACAAATGTCGTGCGGCCCTCCTCATGGCCAGAGGGAGCTGGAATCTTTGCGAGATTGCGCAGCAAGGAGAGCTCTTCTTCTTGATGTGCGCGAGCGTAGCTCCGTGCTGCCGCGAGCATGTCTGCTTCTGATTTGACTTTGTTCATCTGCCGCTTGTCACCTATCTGATCTGTTTTCCTGTTGTGGGCCCTGCTAGAGAATATCGCCTTTCTCCCTTTTTTCTCCACCCTCCCCTTCCTTTTTTCCTCTTTGCTCACCTTTGCTCACTGCAGCTGTAGTTGTGCGTAAAGAAGAAACACGCTATGACGCACATCTAGTTCATTAAAATTAGTGTCAAGTCATATAGCAGGTCATATATTTTCTTCAACCTGTTTCTTCTGTAGATGTGCGCAGCTACATTGCGCACATCTACGCAGCAGCACGTATAAGAAGCTTCCCACTAGCTCATGTCCCTTAAAAGAGGCTCCAGATTATATAAAAATTCAAAATATGATTAATTGATATGCTTATATTTAAACAATATAAACAAGTTATCAGCAAGTTTAAGACAAGATAGATTTAAACTATTATATTTGTTATCGTTACTGCATGACATGCATAATTTCACATACTACAGCTTTGGCATACTGGGCAACAAGAGGTCCCGGCGAAAGAATGCTGCCGATTTTTGCTCCTCAAGAGCTATCCGATATAACGGCAAACGCTCAAGACGCTCACACCGCAGGTATCGTGCTAGCTGCTGCAGGGCTGCAAGACTATGGGAACTCCTCCACAACTCCAAGGCGACCACTCCATCTGCTTGTGCATAGAAGAAGTGCCCGACGAAAAAGCACTGGCATCGTATATCACGCTCAGGCTGCAAGACTGAACAATAATGACGGCCGTTTTTCCGGCGGCATTTCTCCGGAACGCTTTGCCTGCGGAACTTTTTGCCGCCTTACGCACGGTGTTTGGATCGCATCTCCCGAGCAATGCCTGCTTGAGATGGCTGGAATTCTTCCCAGCGTTTGCCAGCTAGTGGAGGTTGTTAACCTCCTGTGCGGGCAGTACTACCTCTCTCCGGATGGCAAGGACAGGGTCGGCACACGTAAGTCGCTTACGTCGCGTGCAGCCATACGAAGCTACCTAACTCACATGTCTGGCCGACGTTGGGCAAACCGGTTAAATCGGGCCCTCGCCTTTTCCCATGACCTTGTCGCATCGCCGCCTGAAAATTTTATCGCCACAGAATTTGGGCTGCCGCCGCAGCTAGGGGGCCGCGGATTTCCCGAGTTCGAATGCAATAGGAGGTACGATCTCAAGGACTCGCGCCTGTCACGCGCAATCGGAAAGAAATACCTGGTAGAGGATGTTGGGTTTGTTGACTCCAAAAATTGCATCGAGTGGGATAGCTACGAAGAGCACATGGACAAACAGGCCTATGACTGGACACAAAAACGCGCAAATCTACTACGTGCCGATGGCGTGCAAGTCTTCTCGCTCACGTTCGGACAAGTTGTCGACGATGTCTTCGATGACACGGTATGGGCCATAGAAGAGCAGTTTAGATTTCTACACCCGACGGTCAGCAAAGCCGAGCGCCTCTTGCAGCATCAGGTTCATTCTTTTCTCTTTCGCCCGGGGCGACGACTGTTCTAAAATCATCACTCTACGTCGTAATCTAGGCGCTCGTGCCTTGCGACCAGAGCCGGTCCCGTGTCTGGGCTCTCCTCCTTTGGATCTACCTTGCACTAACCCCACATCGCCGCGCTCATGCTGCAGGAGCTATATGGGCACCAACCACGTTGAGCACATGGATTACATACGTGCTGCTGCGTAGATGTGCGCAATGTAGCTGCGCACATCTACAGAAGAAACAGGTTGAAGAAAATATATGACCTGCTATATGACTTGACACTAATTTTAATGAACTAGATGTGCGTCATAGCGTGTTTCTTCTTTACGCACAACTACAGCTACGGTGAGCAAAAAGGAAAAAGGAGGGGAAGGGTGGAGAAAAAAGAGGCAATCCAGTGGCCTGCTATGAAAAAACAATTGAATACTCGAAAAGGGCACCTAAAGGAAGACGGAGGGTAGGCTAGCCAGAGC
>ENA-UOOR01000951-UOOR01000951.1-fermentation-metagenome-genome-assembly--contig:-NODE-951-length-36879-cov-11.312079_pt1 | contig 36879 bp, 20 predicted proteins | sample MGYA00245780_ERZ724029 | MGnify/ENA primary metagenome ERZ724029 (study PRJEB28704, sample SAMN03018315) | fermentation metagenome | biome: anthropogenic terrestrial biome; feature: soil; material... | reverse complement strand
AAACAGTTGGATAGGGGCTATCATTTTTGTGATGAACCTGATCCGGCACATGAGAGATATTCCCCTGTCTTATTTTGTCTCTTTACTATTGAAGCTGATGAAAGTGAGAGATATAAACATTTATCCACTCGGGCCACAAATGAAATTGTGTGCCTGATTGGGATTTAATAAGCAGACCCTATATAACGGAAGAAGGAAGAAAACTAAGTGGTTTTCTTCCTTCTCAATTTGTCATGGATCTTTCAAAAAATTAGTTCGAGAAAGGCCAGATTATCTGATCGGCAAATAACTTAATCGTGTTATTCGGGTCACTATCGTCCGTGAGTATTATCCAGCTTGGATCCTTCTCATTATCTGCAGTCAGCGTAAATGTTTTGTTTGAACCTCCGTATAAAGGATAAATCAAATAAACAAACTGTGCATTGTTGTAATACCAAACACCATCTCCAGCTCCTGTTAAAGCGAAAGAGTATTTCACTTTGTTCTCGTCTATCAATTCATAATTAAAATGAAGAGCACCACCATAAAGAGAACTACCATATGCAGAAGCGAAAGAAAAAGCATATTTCCCATCACTGTGTGTACCAAGGTATGCATAATAGAGCTCTTCACCTATGGCATCCAATCCGTTTACCTTTGCATAGTTCCAATAGTTTTTACCATATGTACCCAAACCACTGAAAGCAAAGAACCAGTCGCCGGATACAAGAGTCTGATTGAGCGGTGGAAACACCGCTACCAAGCGTGCATCAGTGCCGTTAACCGGTGTGAAATACTCAGTGTCTCCCTCTTTACCATAATTAAAAGCCTCTACCGTGACACCCAGTATCGTAAGTGGTTGATACAGTTTATAACCTGTTAAGGTCTGGATATAGGGAGCACTGACTGTCACCTCATTACCTTCTTCATTGGTATAGGTCATGATCAGAGAGCGATAAGAGACACGCACCGGAATAATCTGGCCCGCCACATGATATTCAAAATTCTTGAATTTCATTATTTCTGACGCCTCCTGTAGTTCCTCAACATAGGCACCCCAATCTGTTCCGGATTGGATAGGAGTCATTATGATTCTATTGCCGGTTTTTTTACCCTTCAGAATCACCGAATCCTGTGTCGATTTCAAGATCAGGAACTCAAAATCACCACCCATACCAACACCATTATCGCCAAGACCTGACTTGGAACTGTTCGGATCGGAAAAGGTGTGAAATATCTCGTTGTAGGTGTCAAAAGTAAGTACAGGGCCGGCACTTTGCTTCAATGAGTATGAGCTCTTTTCAGTAATATCAAAATCCTCAATTTCAGATGCAATTGTAACCTCCTTGTCTGTGAATTTAGCGAGAACATTATACCCTCCATAAGTTTGTTGAGATGAAGGATAATACTCCATTAACCATCCATTCTCAGCATTCTTCAATACATCTTGTGTATTGAGAAGTGACTTTTCGATTCTGATAGCAGAAGAATCGTCAAACAAATTTTCTTCAACTGGGTTACAGGAGACGAAAAGGATTATGCCCAACAGGAATGTTATATATCTATATTTTTTCATATTCTTTTAGTTGTCATTTATTAAAAATATCTATCCCGTGACATATTGTCAATTGATCGAAGTTAAGTCCATTGTCTCAACCTCAGCGGAACGACGCAAAACGATTTCTCTCAGTTCGTAAATATCGATATCCCAACTGGATTTTAAATAATCTTCCACAATATGGAACTTTTGCATAATTTTGTCAGCACCTTCCTCTCCCGCTGTCTCCAGTATTGATTGCCAGTACTCCTCGCTATTGGTCACATAAACTGCAAGAACTTCCACAAAGTCTTCCTGGCTTTCAGAACTTCCGTAAGGTGAGACAAAACCCATTTGTAATGCTTCATCATCTCCAATATTGACCCAGCTCCCCGATTGGTAATCGGTGGCAGAAATCAGGTTGAAATCTGTTGTGTAACTTTTGGTCTGATGAAGGATATGCGCAAATTCATGGTGCATCGTTTTGAAATACCAATAATTGAGCATATCAATGTCAGGATTTTCAACGTCAATCATATTTACATTATAAAGAGTCACCTTCAAACCACCTTCTGCAGTACCAAGAATGATCGATCCCTGACTGTTGTAAGCGGGTGAACCAATCAAATGAAATAGTCTAGGGCTGTATTTGGAGAGAAATTCTTTACCTAGAAGTTCTTCGTACACATCAATCCAGAGGTGTTTCACCAGGATAGCTAATGCCACTGACTTATCCAATCTTGCTGGAGTCAGGTTGTAGTTAGTGTTTGACTCTTTATCATCGAATCTGTATTTGAACTCAATATTATATGGAACTGTAAAGTTCGTATAGAGCCATTGGTCAAATTCGTTCATTACCTGCTCATCGTTATCAAAGATACTTTTCGAATCGAGCGTCTCTTCGCCGCAAGACCAGAACAGAATACTTGCGGTAACTATCAAGAGTACAAATTTTATATTTTTCATACAAGTCTTTTTTTTATCAAAATTATCATCTTGGGTTAGCAGCAAGTCCGGCATCTATTACGTCCTGTGGAAGTTGTACTGCTCTTCTCGGATCTTCTTTCAAAAGAAGATCATCAGCTTGTCCATCTCTATTATGTGCGATTTCAATTCCATATCGCTTGATGTCGGACCAGCGTAAGCCGTCATGCATGGTTTCTACCCTGCGGATATGCAGCACACACTGTATTAGATTCTCCTGATCCCCTTCCGTTATTACAAAGCCCTGCGGATTAAGTTCCTTTTTCACTGTACGTTGTGAAGCAGACTCAATGTTACCAAGGGGTGTATAAGGAATATTCGAATAGAAATCCACAATATCCTCTTTTGTAAAGTTCCCCTGCACACGGGTGCGGTTGCCTATCCAGGTGTTAATGTCAGCTACTCCCTGTTCAAATTCACCTTTCAGTATATAGGCTTCTGCACGGCAAAGCAAAGTTTCATCACTTGTAAAACCGATATAAACTCCATGTAGAAATCCAATACCTGCGACCTTGTCGGTATACTCAAAATATGCTCCCACTTTGGGTACCGCAAATTTTTGTTCCAGTCCCCACACACTGAAAGCGTATTGATTCTGATATGCACCCCAAAGGCCTGGAGCACGTACCGATTCGTTCATCATAATATCCCTTGAATGTCCATATCTTTGACCGATGGAGTAGGGTCCAAGAATATAAGGATATGCTGAGTAAACTGGTAGCAAAAGTAGATTAGCCGTTTCGCTGGAGTTTATATAAGCGTCAGCACGAACCTGCCAATTGCTAGCGAGTTGATCATATCCTGCCCAGTTCCGCAGCGCGTTAGCTGGATTAGGTCCAACAACTTCATTGGCATATTTGATTACATTGTCATACTTGTGATAGAATAGATTGAAACGGGCTGCAAATGCATTAGCCGCTTTCTTGTTGAAGTGGTACTTCGGTACAGAGTAAATGGCATCATTGATTAGTGGTATGCCTGTTTCAATATCCGAATTAATCTTCTCATAAAGTTCAGCCATGGTTCCTCTCTCGTACTCAATTGAGACCTGAGTCTCGGGAGCTTCAGAGTAGGGAATACCCATATCAATATCTGCAGTTTCCGGATTGAAAGGCAAGCAGAATAGTGTGGAAAGCACAAAGTGGCTGTATGCACGTGCGATAAGCGCTTCACCCTTTTGGGGTTGCAAGTTAGCAGGATCACCCATATCTTCAATAGCCTGGAGAGCTTGATTTGCGGCCGCAATTGCACCATAATGTGCATCCCAGATTGCCTTAGGTGCATCATTTCCAGTTGTAGTGATATCTTTCCATAAATAGGCATCTTCTTGTTCCTGGTTGTATGGTGTAAAGTTAGCACCGTTGTCCATCGCATTATCGGAGGACATCTCAGCGATAATAGTCACACTATTCGTTGGGTATGCAGAGACCAGCAATTTTGTCACTTTCTCTACGGTATTCACTTCGGCTCTGTTATCGGGCATCGTATCGAGAAAGTCGTTGCAAGATGCCAATAACCCTAATAAGCCAATGATCAGTATGGTGGAAATATTTTTTTTCATATCAGATAGTATTTTATAGTCCAAATCTCAAAGTAAGGGTGAATTGCTTGGGGACCGGAGCGGCCACGCCTCCCGTGTTAAAGAATTCGGGATCCTGCCCATTCAATTTATCATCGGCATAAATCAGGAATAGGTTGGTTGCCTGAAGTTTCAAAGATAGGTCGCTCATTTTCATTGAGGCAGCCAAACTTTTGGGGAAATCGTAAGAGAGTGAAATCTCTTTCATTCTAATGAAATCACCTTTTGCTACACGAGCACTGGAAAAATTATATGCATTATATGCGTAGTCAAGCCTGCTGTCTCGAGCATTTAGCCTCCTATCGGCAATTACTGGAACTGATGTAATCTCTTCGTCACCCGGAATAGTCCATCTGTTCTTAAATTCTTTGGGCATGGCATCCAGGTCAGAATACCTGTTGCTGAAAACGGGGTCAAGACGGATCATATTCCCAAAAGAATAGGTCATGAAAACATTTAACCTGATATTCTTGTAACTCAGAATATTCCCAAAACTACCGGTGATAGTAGGATCGGTTGGACCTTCATAGATCAGGTGATCTTTTATTTCCCTTTCCTGAAAATTAATGTCCGAAACAGTCAACTCTCCTTTATCATTAAGGAAAGTAGGTAATCCTTCATCGTTTAGACCCTGAAAATCCATGGAGAATAGTGATCTTACAGGGTAACCCTTCATCGTAAAACCAGTACCTGTTATCATTTCTATTACACGTGTGTTTGCATCGAGTTCAGTTACTTCGTTCTTTGCATTGGAGAATATGAAATTGCTGTTCCATTTAAAATCCGGGGTTACAATATTCCTGGTTGATAATGTAAATTCAATTCCATGTGATTTCATACTTGCAACGTTTGCGAACTTGGTAATTTGTCCTCCAATACCCATTGTGTTAATCAAACCAATCAGATCGAAATTGTTTCTCTTATACCAGTCGGCTGAAAAATTGATTCTGTTGTTTAGAAATCCAAGATCAACTCCAATATTGAGCTCATGCTTTTTTTCATAGGTCAACTCGCTATTCTCCAGATCAATAATCTGGAGTCCTGATTCTTTTACCCCTGTAAAGGGTCTCCAGGGATTGTAACTGCCTATCACAACGCGGGAGTTAGTTACTGAGGCAGGTCCCCTGTCGGCTGTAAGTGAATAGGAGCCTTTTAATGTAAGATTTGTAAGTGCTGGCATGAGTGACTCAAAGAAAGCCTCTTCGTGTGCATTCCATGCACCAGATAGGTTCCATGTTGGAAGCCATCTAGCTTCTCGGCTCTTACCCAGCTTGTTAGAACCTTCATACCGAATGGTGCCATTGATTGTATATTTTCCCTGATAAGAATAGGTAGATGTACCGAAAAAGGCCACTTGTCGTCCACGTGTTTCGTTCACATCATAATATTGGGCATTCTCTTCGCTCAATTGTTTAAAATACCTATAATCAAACGCGGGAAGCATACCCATCTCATACTGCATGGCAATTCCATCGAAGGAAGTGTTTTTTCTATCTACAGAGTTGACCTCACTCCCACCGAAGAAATTGACGATATGATCTTCATTGTATACATCATTGTAATTCAATGTAGCACGGAAATCATAACCATTCATTGCATATTTAGTTTCGTTGTAGAATCCGCCATACGGCATAACTGTAACAGGCAATGAATTGGGGTTATCCGGATCAGTATATAACCAGGGATTTGCATCACGCATGGTTGCATCATCCATAGCTCTGTAAGCCATAGCCTGATTGGAATAATCTTTCACATGATGTCCTTGGTTTGTTGCAGAGTATTTATAAGCAAATAATGCTGAGGCTTCTAACTTGCGTAGCATTCTCCATTTCAATTCACCTTGAAATCGAATATCAACCACGTCCAGGTCAATGTAATTGTTGTTTAGCTCATTTATTATATTGAAAGGAGCATAGTTTCTTACATATTGTGTATTAGGATCAAGCGCACGTGAAGTATTTAATGCATATGAATAGGGATTGATATCAAAGTCGCGCTTTACTTGTCCGCTAACTACATCAATGTTCTGACTTAAGGTCCCCGGTGCTTTCTGTTTACGATATGAACCGTTTCCGATCAGATTAAGAGATAGATTATCAAAAATGCGGTATAACGCATTCATGTTCGTTGTATAACGGTTAACCTTGCTCTGCTCCGACCAACCCGGGTCGTTCATGAAACTCATCGATGTATAATAGGATGCCTTCTCTGTACCACTTGAGAGACTGATTGCATGATTCTGAGATACACTATTATTGAATAATAAATCGAACCAGTCAGTGTTACGATATTCTGCCTCTTTAAGGTAGGCATTGCGGCTGGCTAAAGAATTTTCGATGCCGAATTGCCCGTTTGTAGCATCATATGTGTTAATCAAATGATACATCTTGCCGTATACTCCACTGTTGGAAGCTCGGTATGTTTCTGCGAGATTGAGGTAGCCATTGGCTTCCATTTCACGGTAAACACCCATCTGTTCCTGGGAGTTCATAATATTAAAATTGTTGTAGTCTGGTTTTAGACGCATAGAGTATTCACCAGTATAGGAAATTTTGTTGGTTCCAGCCTTTCCCTTTTTAGTAGTAACAACAATAACTCCTGCCATGGCTCGAGCACCATAAATGGAGGTAGCAGAACCATCTTTTAGTATTTGAAAACTTTCGATATCATCAGCATTCAGTCCAGCGATAGCGGAACTGATCAATGTATTGGCATCACCAGAGGAAAGGTCATCAGAACTCACTTCCGTCACATCTTCCATAATCACACCATCCACAACCCACAGTGGTTTAGAGCTGCCATAAATAGATGTAGCACCGCGAACACGTATTTTGGGAGCGGTACCAAATGTACCTGATACGTTTTGGACCGATACACCTGCAGCACGACCTTCCAATGCCCGGCTAATCTCTGGTATACCGTCCAGTTTTACTTCATCGGCACTCAACTTGTTGGCTGCGCCGGTAAAGAGTCTCTTGTCAATCTGTTGCAATCCTGTCACAACAACTTCCTGCAGCATTTCACTATCAGCTGACATAGTGATATTAAGAATTGGTCGGACGGCGACCTCCTGGGTGCGCATTCCGACATAAGAGACAATTAAGTTTCCATTTGCAGGAGCTGCAAGTGCGAATTTACCGTCAATATCGGTCACAGTACCCTGGCTGGTTCCTTTGATTAAGATAGTCGCCCCTATTACGGGATCTCCTATTTCATCGACAACGGTACCGCGCACCTGTGTCTGTGCAGTTATAATCCCTATCCCTAAGAAGAAAAGGGAGAAACACAACATTAGTTTTCTTTTCATAAACTCTACATTTAAATTGGTCACATTATACAGTTCTAACATCTATAACAAAGCTTAAAAAATTACGGGATAGGTGATCTTTATTTTAAATAATTGAATAACTTTTTATTAAGGTTCATAATGAAAGTCTTTCCCATAAATAGAATATTCTACATTAACATAATTAAACTGTCATACTTGCTTTGCAAATATATGCTATTAATCTAAAATACACGACATTTTACATATTATTTATTAAAAAAACACATTCGAGTGTTTTTTGTCTCATATTCATTTCTCCAGCAGCTATATATTTATAATTGAAATATGTAGTTTTACCCCTATATTGACTTAACATTTGTGTATAAAATTGACAAAGATATATTCTATACGGACACATTCCAACATTTTCACAGAATAAATCTCTTTTTCAGTGCAAATTGCGTGATGATTAAGGCTGGATTCTTTTCGAAAGGTATAAGAAGAGCCAGCTCTCTGATTATAACAAATAATTATAATCAGTCATAAAATATTTCTATCGTTTTATTGGAATAACATTATGACCATATTCAAATCTATGTAGTTTCATATTATAGTTGTCTTTGGAGATTTTGTAATATCTGCTTAATACCAAAAATATCTTTTGTTCAAAATGGAAGTTCTTTCTTGAAGAAAAGGTTATATTTGCAACCTTAGATAAGTTGAAGGGATGCAGCGCGCTCTAATTTTGACTCTCACCTCGTTGATGGCTTTTGTTTTGATAACATCATGCAGTAACAATGGCCACAAGAATATGCTTCAACGTTTGATTACGTATGATGCGATAATAGATGTGCACCCCTCGGTAGTACGGGACAGTTTACAGTTGATCGATTATCACGATCTGTCACGGTCAAATAGAGCTTATTACGGTTTATTGAAGGTGATTTCCGACGACAAGACCTATGTCAACTTCACCAGCGACTCACTCGTTAACGCCGTCAGTGAATATTACCGGCAACACGATCCCAAAAACAGAAACTATATCCGTTCCCTGGCTTACCAGGGGATTGTACGTACCCGCATGGGAGTGAAGGATAGCACGGTTTTTGAACCGCTTAAAGAAGCAAATCGGCTTTTGAGTTCTCTTTATCCGCCTGATCCTTCATTGGGTTACCTCGTCAATTACTTTTTGGGAAATATCCACTACAACAACCGGAATTATTCCAATGCCTACGATTATTTTCAGCAGACACTCTATTATGCTCGAAGAGAAAATGATTCTACTCATGTGTTTGATACCTATCTGGCCCTTTACTGGAATGAAATGCAACAAAAGGATTTCAAGAAAGGGAAATTATACCTTGATTCACTTTCCAATTTTTTTCATAGACTTCCAGAGAAAGACTACTTCATACTTAACGCACAGTCAATTTATTATGATATCATAGATGAACCAGAAAAAGCATTGGACCGTGAAAAAGAAAAATTAGGACTTTACAATGCCCAAGAGGAGATCTTGGACGTTTCAAGAGTTTATTTTAATATTTCAGACAGATACGTTGGTTTTGGTCAATTAGACAGTGCGATGTATTACGCACAAAAGGCTATAGAGTTAATTGAAGATAGCACTTACAGGCAAAATCATTTATATTTTCAGAATGTAGCGAATATTGCAGAAAAACAATCTGATTTTGAATTGGCTAACAGTTTTCGAAAAAAAGCGGCTGAATTCTATAAAAATTCAGTTACTGAACGATTGAACACCCAGATTGCGGAGCTGGAAAAAAAATACGACCTTACCGAGGCGGAGAATGCCACACTGAGGGCTCGACAACAAAGTTTTCGCATCATCATTGGGGCTTTGCTGCTTATGATTGTGCTGGTTATCGTCACAATGTATGCCTGGCGAGCACGGAAAATCAGCCGGATGAAATTACAGCAGGCCGAACTCACGCTGCAGCAGCAGCAGTTACAGGCAAACATACTCAAAGAGGAGGCGGGTAAACGTAAATGGTTGTTGCAGCTTTACAGCCATATCTCTGACAAGCTCACCTCTCTCCATGGAGAAGTGGAATCGCTCTCCCAACGATACATTTCTTCTCATCCCAAGGTCTACAAAGAGCTGGAGAAGATTGTGAAAAACACCGATGCAGAATTGCGAGACATCACCAAGATGCTTGCAACCGACGACGAAACATTTTATGCCTACACCCACTTGACCGACAAGGAAGGTTTTTTTAATGCCAACGAAAAAATATTGTTGATGCTGCTCGCATGCGATGCCGACAATCGCCAACTGGCGACTTTTATGAACACAACACTCGAAAGTATCAGGGTAAGAAAGTCGCAATTGAAGAAAAAAATGACAGAAAAGGGATTCAACACCGCCATTTTCCCCGAGTAAGGCCGTTAAAAGCAAGTTTTGTAATAATCAGTAAATTAGTATTATAGATGCTTTCTAGGCGTTAAATTTGCACGAAGCTATTGTTTTAGGTGGGTTGAATATGTTATCTTTGTGTCTGAAATATATAAAACGAAACGTTTCATATATTGAAGTGGTTGTTTTGATTTTTCAATGAATTTTGTAAAAGTAAAAAAAATGAAAAGAACGATTTTCTCATTATTGCTGATTACCCTGTGTAGTACTTTTATTTACGCATCCACCGTTCGCAACGAGGTGAAAGATGACTTGGAAGATAAAATTGAATTAAGCCGTGAAGGTGGCACCACCCGCGTGGCCAGCACCAGCCGGATGTTCAGCATGCAGGCTGTTACTATGGAGCCAGTGGTAGAAGCATACAATTACAGGAACGTAGTCACCATCATGGTACAGAACTACCGTGGTAGTGCATTGGTTGAAATTATTGGCAGAAGAGGAGCAAAGCAAAGCTTTTTCGAAGTATATGATATGGGTTTTGAAGCCATCCCGCTGAATGGACTTCCGGCTGGTGATTATACCATCCGTATAACCTTGGGTAACGAAATATTTACAGGAACATTAAAAAAAGGAAAAAATGGCCATCGCTAACAGAAATGAAAACAAACAGGAGCAGATTCGGAAATACCTGCTCACTGATGTGGAGTCGTGTACCTTCACCTTCTCTGATGGACTAAAAAGTAAGGTGGCACCTTCACCCGAAAAAGAGATCGTACTGGTAAGATTGATTCCACGTGCCTCCAAATCGAAAAAGTTTGAGGACAACGTGTTGAGAAATTTTATGGCGGCGAGAAATGTAAATGAACTCGCCCGGTTATGCTGCTACGATTGTGTGAGAACCTTCACTCGCCACTTCAAGAAAAGCTTCGGAGAGACACCCTACCAATGGATGCTCGACCATAAAATGGAAGAGATACAGTCGCTGGTGCTCAATTCCGATCTGACCATCACTGAAATTGCGAGAATGTATGAGTTTAAAAATGTGTCGCATCTGGTAAATGCGTACAGCAAACGGTATGGTGTTTCACCACTTAAAAACAGGCTATCGAGCGTTATCTGACTCTACCTTTTTACAGACAAGTATGTCAACACAATCTTTATAAAACAATCCTATAACACCTGTTGGTGAAACAGGAAAGCGCCCCCGGGAGGAGGCGCTTTTTTTGTGCTGTATGAGACACTTATTCTAAATCCATCGCATATAAGCAAAATCCATGCGGTGTGGCAGATCAGGGTTAAGGGGATACACACGTAGACCATACTGATGATTCCCGGGATCGTTCAATGCTTTGCGCGTCTCGAAATAGAGCAGTGAGCCTTCAGTCTTCACCAGATCAAATTGGTAAGACTCTACAAACACCGGTTGCTGGTCGGGGGGAACCAGATCTACCACCACACATTCCACGGAAAGGTCACACAGCATATCTTTGCGGTCGATCACCACGCTCCCGTAAACTTCCCTGTTGGATGCATTGTAATCCATTTTTTGATTGGGATTGAATTCCAGCTTCACCACCTCAAAGCGGTCCCATTTGGCGGCAGTATCTTCTTTCCATTGCACAATCTCTCTTGCTTTCTCGTAATTGTTTTCATGTAACAGCGCCGAGCGTTTGGCCAGCTTGTTGTAGAACCGTGCAAAGTAATCGTCCATCATCCGCTTGGTGGTGAAGTGGGGTGCAATCTCGGCCATCGACTTCTTGATGTATTGCACCCACTCAACCGAATAACCGTTGCTATTATGGGCATAGTAGAGCGGGATGATTTCGTTCTCGAGCATCGAATAGATGGTGGATGCATCTAACTCATCCTGAAAAGCCTGATTGTCATAAGTCTTTTTTTCGGTCAGCGCCCATCCTGCGCCTTCACGGTATCCTTCATACCACCATCCGTCGAGCACAGAGAGATTCAATACTCCATTCATTTCAGCCTTCTCTCCCGAGGTGCCAGATGCCTCCTGTGCACGGGTGGGCGTGTTGAGCCAGATATCCACACCTGATACCAACCGCTTAGCCAACCGCATGTCGTAATTCTCCAGGAAGATGATCTTCCCCAGAAACTCGGGACGACGGGAGATCTCCACGATCTGCTTGATTAATCCCTGGCCCCCGCCATCGGCTGGATGCGCCTTCCCGGCGAAGATGAACTGTACAGGATTTTTCGGGTTGTTCACAATTCGGGAAAGCCTCTCCAAGTCGGTGAAGAGAAGATGGGCCCGCTTATAAGTAGCAAATCTTCTAGAGAATCCAATCAGTAGTGCATTCGGATTTACCTCTTCCAGCATTGTCATAATGCGCGACGGGTCTGCCTGGTTCTTCAACCAGCCTTCTTTAAACTCTACCTGAATGTAATCGACCAGTTTCTTCTTCAGATGCATGCGCAGCGCCCACAGTTCATCGTCGCTCACGTTGTAAATGCGTTCCCAAATTTCGCTGTTCGACTGGTCATCGTAGAAATTATCTCCAAAAAATTTCTCGTACAATGCTTTTACCGATGAAGTGGCCCAGCTGGGCAGATGCACGCCATTGGTGACATAACCCACGTGTAACTCTTCGGGGAAATATCCTTTCCAGATGGGTTGAAACATCTTTTGGGAAACTGTACCATGCAGCTTGCTCACACCATTGGTCTCCTGAGCTGTATTGAGCGCGAACACGCTCATGGAGAATTTCTCGTGGGTGCCGGGGTTGGCACGTCCCATATCCATAAACTGCTGCCAGGGTATTTCCATGCGCTCAATAAGAGGGGTCATGTATTTTGCAATGAGTGGCTCATCGAAGTAGTCGTGACCCGCCGGTACAGGAGTGTGAACCGTGTAGAGCGATGAAGCACGTACCACTTCCATTGCTTCCCGAAAAGACAGTTTTTCTTCCGTCATGTAGTCATGCAACCGTTGCACGTTGATGAAGGCGGCATGGCCCTCATTCATGTGATACACATCTTTTTTGATACCCAGTTTATTCAACAGTAGTATCCCGCCAATCCCCAAAAGATATTCCTGCTTCATCCGGTTTTCCCAGTCACCACCATACAGCTGGTGCGTGATGGAACGATCGAATTCACTGTTCTTCTCTATATCGGTATCCATCAGGTAGAGATTGATGCGCCCGACAGCTACCTTCCAGATGTTGGAATAAACCATTCTGTCGTGAAAGGGTACCTCCAGTAACATGGGCGTACCATCGTCATTCAACACCTGGGAGATGGGTAGGCTCCCGAAATTCTGCGCTTCATAATTGGCTATTTGCTGACCATCCACCGAGAGCGTTTGGGTAAAGTAACCATAGCGGTATAGAAAACCTACTGCAGTCATATCTACGTTGCTGTCACTTGCTTCTTTGAGATAGTCTCCCGCAAGAATACCTAGACCTCCCGAGTAGATTTTCAACACGTGAGTGAGCCCGTACTCCATGCTGAAATAGGCAACACTGGGGCGCTCACTGTTGTGCGGAACGGCCATGTACTGTTTGAATTTCTCGTACACCAGCTGGATACGTTGCATCAAATCAGTGTTTTTTACTACATTCTCGGTGATGTCGGATTGCAGATTCTGTAACATTACCACCGGGTTTTTTCCACTCACCTCCCACTCTTCAGGATCGAGGGTCTCGAAGATGGCCTTCACCTCCTCATTCCATACCCACCATAGGTTATGGGTGATTTCATCCAATGGCCGCAACTGAGCAGGCAGTTCCGCATGTACATGTATATCTTTCCAGATGGGTGCATTGGAATAACTCGATTTAATGATCATATTGTTCTGTTTGTTTTTTTTGATGTTGATAACGCGTAAAACAACGTTTATTTCGTTGATGCTGTGAGACTAATATTTCCTTTCACAACCAATATAACAATCTTAGTCCGCATTAAGTTTATGTTGCTTCGATAATCTGATGAAGGAATTATGCAAAGCTTTCCGATAGGCTTCCTGATAAAATACAATGAAATGTGACCAGTCGGCCCGATCTGATAAACTGGCTGCCGCCTCTTTCAGCAGCTTGACCTGTTCCACACTCATTAAGGTGAAGTCGTGAATGACAGATGCGATCTCTTCCGCTACAGCTGCCTGATTGTGGTCATTGCGGTAAATCACTTCCACACCATCCTCCAATCCTTTGTGTTCACCTTCTTTCTTAGCCCATGACCCAAATCCCGAGAGGGAGGTGGTGATGGTGGGAATAGCAAAAGCTACACTCTCATGGGGTGTATACCCCCAAGGCTCGTAATAGGAAGGAAATACAGACAGATCGAGTCCAATCAGCAGATCGTAGTAGGGCAGATTGAAAATGCCATCGTCACCGTTTAAATAAGAAGGCACGAAAATGATCTTTACGCTGTTTTCTTTCGAGTTGTTAAAGCCCAAATGTTGAAGTTGCTTCATGACCATGTCATGCTGTGGATCCACCAGATCGTGCGTAAGGAAGGGGGAGCCTCCGTGCCCTTCTTTCGTTGCAGCCGGGGCGTTCTCCGAGAGCAGAGCCTGCAGATCTTTGCGGGGACCGCTGATCCAGCCGGGAACCATGATGAAGGCAATCACATCTTTTGTCAACTCTGGCATCGTGCGCAGATGATGCATGGCCTCGATGAACACGTCGATTCCTTTGTTCTTGTATTCGTAGCGACCGCTGATGCCTATCAACACCGCGTCGCGATTTAGCGCATAGCCGACGGTTTTTTCCGCTACATCAAGCAATATCTTCCGGGCTTTCTTGTGTCCCTGCTTGTAGGCATTACCTTTCGGAATAAAGCCTTTCTCAAAACCATTGGGGGTGACTACTTCGGGCTGGCGCTTCAGAAACTGACTGCACTCATGGGCGGTGATCTCACTGACAGTAGTGAAACAGTCTACATTGCGGGCAGCCGCCTTCTCGATGGAATGCTTGGCGACCATGTTCAACTGGCGTGCCATTTGATCGCCGTTATACTCTTTCAAATGATCGTAGAGAGGCATGTTGTTGCCGGCAATAGAACGCCCGATGGAGGTGGCATGTGTGGTAAACAGCGTCGCAATTTTGGGAACGTATTTTTTGATGTAGAGTGCACCTGCTCCCAGCATCCACTCATTAAAGTGAGCAATCACGTTATCCGATTCCAGATGGTGGAAACGGTAAAAACTCTCGATCAGCAGGCCGGTAGCATAGGCGAAAAGGGTCGATTCGAAATAATCACCGTAAGCGAGCAGGGAGTCTACGTCATAATCAGCCCACATCCTTGCAAATATGTCATTTTGCCTATCCAGAAATTGATCGAACTTCACCAGAAAAACAATCGGCTTTCCCGGCACATCCCAGCGACCTGCACGAATTTCCAGATGCTGACTCTGATAGGCGTAATCGCACCACGAAGCATAGAGACTTCGATCTTCCTCAAACCATGGGCTTTCTGCAGCTTTCCATATATCGGGGCCTATAAAAAAAATCCTGTCTTTATATATCTTTTGAAGTGAACGGGCACGGGTAGAGAGTACGGTGTAAATACCTCCTACTTTATTGCATACCTCCCAGCTGGATTCGAAGATATAGGCAGGGGTATACCTGGAATCTATTTCCATAAATCTATTATTACTTTCTCAAACGATGCAAAGGTAATAAAAATTCAGGCAAGTTGAGAGTTAACAGGAAAGTTGATTACCTTTGCACTTTCATCTGAATGATTGAAACATTAGACATTACACGATTACAACTGCGGGTGGAGCAGCACCCCAATGTAGCAGCGGCAGGCTCTTTACTGGAAAACGTGCATGTTTTATCGGTAACGGGTTTGTATGGGTCGTCACGTGCCATGTTCTCTGTGGGGCTGTTCCACAAACTTTCCCGGCACTATCTCTATATCCTCAATGATGCCGAAACGGCAGGTTATTTCTATCACGATATGACGCAGATCATGGGGTCACAAGAGGTGCTCTTTTTCCCGTCTGCCTACAAAAGAGCGGCAAAATATGGGCAGCTCGATGCCGCCAACGAGGTACTCCGCACGGAAACATTGAGCAAATTACACAGTGAGGATGCCCCATTTATCATCGTAAGTTATCCCGATGCGTTGGCAGAAAAAACCGTATCCGGTGCACAACTTCGGGAAAACACGCTGCAGGTGACCGTAGGAGAACAACTCGATTCCTCCTTCGTGAGTGAGCTGCTCGATAGTTATGGCTTTCAATATGTGGACTATGTTTATGAGCCGGGGCAATATGCCGTGAGGGGGAGCATACTCGATGTCTTTTCGTTCTCTGCCGAGCATCCCTACCGCATTGACTTCTTTGGAGACGAAGTGGAGACCATCCGTAATTTCGATCTCGAGACACAGCTCTCGAAGGAGAAATTCAGCAACATCCGTATTGTCCCCGCTTTTGAACGCAACGACATGAAACAGGCATCGCTTTTCGATTCACTGCCTGCTTCAACAATCATCGGCCTGGAGGATATACGCTGGATAAGTAGCCGGGTGGAATCGCTCAACGAGGATGAGCTTCACATCGACCCCAAAGATGTGGAGTTTGTAAAGCCCCATTTTCTTTCGAAAGATAACTTCCTGCGAAATATCGCGTCATTTAAGCAGGTTCGGTTTGATTCCAAAATGTTGGATGTACCTGATGCGGCCATCCACTTTCAAATCTCCATGCAGCCACTTTATCACAAGAACTTTGACATGCTGAGTGAATCGCTGCATCGCTTCCTCGACGAAGGCTATTCACTCTTCATCTTGAGTGATAGCGAAAAACAGCAGAAACGACTTTTTCATATTTTCGAGGATCGCAACGAACCCATCGACTTCACACCGGTAAGCAAGACCTTGCACGAGGGTTTTTCCGATGAGACCCTTAAAATCTGTTGTTTCACCGATCACCAGATATTCGACCGCTTCCATAAATACAGCTTGAAGTCCGACAGGGCACGCTCGGGGAAGATAGCCCTCACACTTAAGGAGCTGAATCAGCTGCAGCCAGGCGACTTCGTCGTGCACATGGATCATGGTGTGGGCCGGTTTGCAGGGCTGGTGCGTCTGCGCATTGGCGACAAAGTGCAAGAGGTGATTAAGCTCACCTATCTGAACAACGATGCCGTGTTTGTATCGATTCATGCGCTGCACAAAGTGTCGAAATACAAGGGACGTGAAGGCGAATTGCCACAGTTGAACAAGCTGGGCTCGGGAGCATGGGAGAAGGTAAAGGAACGAACCAAATCGAAGATCAAAGACATCGCCCGTGACCTGATTAAGCTTTACGCCCAACGACAGCAGGAGAAAGGTTTTGCCTATTCCAGGGACAGTTACCTCCAAACAGAGCTGGAGGCTTCATTCATGTACGAGGATACACCCGACCAGATAAAGGCCACCCGCGATGTAAAGACCGACATGCAAAGCGAGCGACCTATGGATAGGCTGATCTGCGGTGACGTAGGCTTCGGAAAAACAGAGATAGCTGTAAGAGCCGCATTCAAGGCAGCTACCGACGGGAAGCAAACGGCTGTACTGGTGCCGACCACCGTGCTGGCTACCCAACATTATCACACTTTTAGTGACCGCTTGGCCAATTTCCCGGTGAAGGTAGATTACCTGAGCCGTGCACGCACCACCAAAGAGCAGAAGGATATTCTCAGCCAGCTGAAAGAAGGTAAAATCGATATCCTCATCGGGACGCACCGGCTGGTGGGTAAGGATGTGCAGTTCAAGGATCTGGGACTGCTCATCATCGATGAGGAACAAAAATTTGGAGTCTCTGTCAAGGAGAAACTGAAACAACTCAAAATCAATGTGGATACGCTTACCATGACGGCCACTCCCATTCCACGTACGCTGCAGTTCTCGCTGATGGGATCTCGCGATCTCTCCACCATTGGTACACCACCTCCCAACCGCTATCCGGTACAGACGGAGGTGCATACCTTCGACCTGGAGATCATCCGCGATGCGGTGAATTTCGAAGTGAGCCGCAACGGGCAGGTTTTTATTGTAAATAACCGCATCCAGAATATTTATGAGCTGGAGGCATTGATAAAACGGGAAATACCGGATATACGCATTGCCGTTGGACATGGACAGATGGATCCGAAAAAGCTGGAGGAGGTGATTGCAGATTTCGTGAATCACGAGCAGGATGTGTTGATTGCCACGACCATCATTGAGTCTGGTATCGACATGCCCAACGTGAATACCATCATCGTCATCGACTCCCAGAATTTCGGACTGAGTGATCTGCATCAACTGCGTGGCAGGGTAGGACGCAGTAACCGAAAGGCATTCTGTTATCTGCTGGCACCTCCTCTTTACACCCTCAGCAGCGACTCAAGGCGCCGACTGCAGGCTATTGAGAACTTTGCAGAGCTGGGTAGTGGCATTCACATTGCCATGCAGGATCTTGATATCCGCGGTGCAGGGAACCTGCTGGGCGCAGAACAGAGCGGCTTCATTGCCGACCTGGGCTATGAAACATACCGCAAGATTCTCACCGAGGCCGTGCAGGAGCTTCGAAAAGATGAGTTTGCCGATCTCTATAAGGAAGAGGTAGCAGAGAAGGCCCGGGAGCAGGATTACGTGGGCGATGTATTGGTGGAAAGCGACCTGGAACTGATGTTCCCGGTGATGTATATTCCAAATGATGCAGAGCGCGTGGCCATTTACCGCGAGTTGGATAACATGGAGACCGAAACCGAGATCATGGATTTCATGAATCGACTGGAAGACCGCTTCGGAAAAATACCCCCGCAGGGAAGAGAACTGATCCGTATTGTGCGACTGCGACGCCTGGCCAAATCGTTGGGAATAGAAAAAATCGTCCTGAAAAATGAACAGATGATCCTCAACCTGATCTCCGATGCAGAATCACCCTATTACAATTCTCCTGCATTTGATAAATTGTTGTGGTTCGTGCAGATACATGCCCGCCAATGCCGCCTGCGTGAAACAGGAAACAAACGGTCGGTTCTGATCCACAACATCTATACAGTGGAGGAAGCTGTGGCAACACTGGAGGAGATGCTAGAGACAACCATGACAAATTAAATCACAAAATCGAACGGTCCGTTAAAATCCTTGCCGGATCTGATCTTTACATCCACAGGGTTGGTTACCAAAGAGTAGGGGATTACACTACGTGTGAGCCACGCGCCACCGCCAATGGTAGAGTCATGTCCGATGACGGTAGAACCACCCAGGATGGTGGCATTGGCATAGATCACCACGTTGTCTTCCACGGTGGGGTGACGTTTTACATCCGATAGCTTTTTTTCTACATAGAGTGCTCCCAGTGTCACACCTTGGTATATTTTCACATTGTTCCCAATTTCTGCTGTCTCTCCAATCACGATGCCCGTACCATGATCCATGAACAGATTCTTGCCCACTTTGGCAGCCGGGTGGATGTCGATACCCACTTTCGAATGGGCATACTCTGAAAAAAGCCGCGAGATGAGTGGCAGTCCCAACAGATGGAGTTCATGGGCAATGCGGTGTACACAGAGTGCGAAAAAGCCAGGGTAGGTGATAATCACTTCTTCCAGTGTTTTTGCAGCTGGATCGAACTTCAGATAGCAAGCCGCATCCTTGTATAATCGTTGCTGAAGCGACGGGAGCTTTTGAAAGAAAGCTTCCGTTTTTATGTCTGCTGCTTCCAAATTGTGTATGCGGGCAATATTCGCATGAAGTTTTTCTGCTGCTTCTCGCAGATCTGACTGCACCTCCCGGAAGTCGGGGCAGTTGCAAATAGGAAACATTAGCGAGACAAGCGTCTCGATGACTTTCTCCAATTCGCATTTATCGATGGGTATATCAATGGATTGGGGACGAAATTGCTCTATCAGTTTATAGGTATTCTCTGTCATAATGTAAATCTAATAAATCCCGGTCACAAAGTTAAGGGTAAAAGCCGAGAAATCAATTCGTCTCCCAGAACCTTCTTCACTTCTATGTGTTTGAGGGTGGCAATCACGAACGGATTTTTGTCAAAAGCACCCCGCACATATTCAAAATCCATTGCTCGATCCTGAATGTTGCCATCGGCCCCAAACCCTGTTTTAAAAGAGAGGGAAAATTCTTTCTTTGCGTCACAATAGATCATCTCGTCGAGACTAATCACACTCTCTTTCCATTTTTCCACAATCCTGATGACATCTTCAGCCGTGATCTCGTCTGCATTAAGATGATAAAACGATTGAATTTTATCCCAAGCCCAGATCCATTCATTTTCGTAATAATCCTGATGTAATTTCAGGAAGATGTGATTGATGTCTTTCAGTTTGGTCAGTTCACCCGATTCAATTTTGTTTAGCAGATCGTCGATCTCCGTTTTGGGAGCGATCAATCCCGAGATATCTACCCACTCGCCCAATCCTGGTCTGTTGCTGGGATTTAGCTGTTGCCTGATCTCCTCGTCGCTCCGAAAATGGGTACCTTCCAGCCTTTTAATGATGGAATTTCCCAGGAACTTATGGACAATGATTTCATAAAGCAATAGGCCTTTGCTTAGGGCCCGGTTGGTAATGATGCAACTTTGAAAGGTATACTGTTCAGAGGTCTCCCCTGCGATAGCCTGTAGGTTCTTCAATATCTCCATGCCGGCAAATACCTTCTGAATCGTATAGGGGCTGAGCAGGTTGAAATTGATGCAATCGAGCCGGTTCGGATCTTTGCGTCGATCCCGTTCCGGCCATTTCTTTGCGTCGCGGATGGTACCCACGCTGCGCAGGTTCACTCCCGGAGCTATGTAGGTGCCATTATCCTTCTCAATGAGATAAGAAAATGGCAGATTGGACGTGTCCGCATGTTGTGAATGACGTCCCAGTATCAATGAGAAAGCACCAACTTTGGCGGGCCACAACACGTAAGAATTACTGGTCGTCTTGGCGCCGCGTTCAATGATACCCTGATGGATAGGCCCAAGTTTATACATGTGATTGCTCTGGTTCGATCCCGAGCCGGCATTCATGAAGGAGAACATGCCAGCAATAAGCAGGGTAGACTTGTGATGTGTCACAGTATAAGGACCGGCAAAGAGGGCACATGCTTCCCCGTTTTCACCCTGACAATTACTAAAAAAGAGGGAGTCGGATGCCGAATAACCATGATCGATGTGACAGGCCTGTCCTACAAAACAACGGGTGATGAAAGAGCCGCCATCAATCGTAGATCCAGAGGAGACGATGAAATCTTCAGCTATTACGTTGCGACCAATATATACCGGATCATGTACGTTGCTGTTGATACTCCCGTTTTTCAATTTCATGGCGCCGGTGATTTTGCAATGGTCACCGATGCGCACGTTCTTGATGTATCCCACATTCACGATCTTGCAGTTTGAACCGATGGTACCCCTGTCGGATGCATGCTTGTCGCAATAAAAGTCGATGATCGCCTTCATGCGTTCAATCAGGATCGGTCGATGACGATAGAGGGAGTAGATGTAGGCAAAGTGTGCCGATAGCTTGTCATTGATATGCACCTCACGTCCGCCGGTCTCGTTCAGTACATTTACCTGCACCCCGTTGCCAAAAGTGGTCATGCCATCGACCAGGATCACATCCACATTCTGGATGAAGCAATTGTCGCCGATCGTGTAATTGGCAATATAATTCTGCACATTTTCAATGACCACATTGTCCCCTATGTCGCAATTGTGGATGACTGCATTGTTGATCCCGGTATGTTTTTGCAGACCCCCGGCAAGCTCAAACCAAGTCTCAAAAATGCCGAGACTGATCTTACCCGAGAATTGTGTATTTCTTACATAAAGTGAATCGAACCCATTTTTTACGGTCACCTGTTTCCAGTTGGAGCAGCTGCATCCGTTCTTTTCAAGTTGCTCAATTTCACCTTGTGTTAAACCCCTCTGTTGATGCATACACGATAATTTTTATTTAATCCTTCTCGCTCCCACGCCTATTTTTTTGTTCTGCGAGGGTTGTTTAAGAAAAGCGAGGTTCCGGGAAGAAACCTCGCTTTTAACATTATTTCTGCTCTTTCAGGGCAGTATAAATAAGTCCTTCCAACTCTTCGGCCAGTTCAGGGTTGTCCCTGACTGCGATCTTGGCAGCATCACGACCCTGACCCAGTTTGGTGTCATTATAACTGTACCAGGATCCGCTTTTTTTAATGATGTTCAACTCCGATCCCATGTCGATGATCTCTCCTGTGCGGGAAATACCCTCGCCGTACATGATATCGAACTCGGCCTTGCGGAATGGAGGAGCGACTTTGTTTTTGACAACCCTCACACGTGTTGGTTTTCCTATTTGCTCTTCTCCCTCTTTGATGGGAGAGCCATTACCCCGGATATCGAGGCGCACCGAAGCGTAAAATTTCAGCGCATTGCCACCCGTGGTGGTTTCCGGATTGCCGAACATGACGCCGATCTTCTCGCGTAACTGGTTGATGAAGATGCAGGTAGTGTTTGTTTTGCTGATGGCGGACGTGAGTTTTCTAAGCGCCTGAGACATCAAACGGGCTTGTAATCCCACATTGGAATCGCCCATGTCACCCTCGATTTCCTTCTTCGGGGTAAGAGCTGCCACAGAGTCGATGACAATGATATCCACGGCGGAGGAGCGGATCAGCTGCTCCGCAATTTCCAACGCTTCCTCACCACTGCTGGGTTGTGAGATCAATAGTTCATCGGTGTTGACACCCAGCTTTTCAGCATAAAAGCGGTCAAAAGCATGCTCTGCATCAATAAATGCAGCGACGCCTCCTACTTTCTGTGCTTCTGCAATAGCATGGATCGCGAGCGTGGTTTTACCAGACGACTCAGGTCCATAGATTTCAATGACACGTCCGCGTGGATAACCGCCCACACCCAATGCCACGTTCAATCCGAGAGAGCCCGATGAAATGACCGGTATTTCTTCTATCTTCTCGTCTCCCATTTTCATGATGGACCCTTTACCGTAGGTCTTTTCAATTTTGTCCATCGCTGCCCGCAGCGCTTTTAATTTCTCACTGTTTTTGTTCTCTTTTCCTTCTTCCATAATGTACAATTTCTTCCTTTTTTCTTTCAGTCGTTTCACTCATAATCTTTTCCCATCCCCAAAATCTGTTCGGCATGGCTTCCAGTGTTGACACTCTTTCCAGCGATGATGTGGGTGATGATACCCTGTTCATCTATTAGGAAAGTGGTGCGCACGGTTCCCATGAATTTTTTGCCCATCATCGACTTTTCCTGCCATACTCCGAAGGCTTCTACGATTTTTTTGTCGGTATCCGCAATGAGCGGAAAAGGCAACCCGTATTTGTCGATGAACTTCAGATGCGATTTTGCACTGTCGACACTCACGCCCAAAATCGCATATCCTGCATTCAGAAGATCGTTATATCCATCACGCAGGCTGCATGCCTGAGCGGTACAACCCGGTGTTTGATCCTTGGGGTAGAAATAGAGAGCCAGCTTTTTGCCGGTATAACTGCTTGCTTTCACCGGGTGACCGTTTTGGTCGGTTCCAAGGTCTTCGGGTATTTTATCGCCAATTTGTAGTGCCATTGATTTTTATCTGTTAGAAATTCATGTCTCAAAGATACTAAAAAACCAAAAATTTCGGTGCAGTTCAAGGAAAAAGTACCGTTTTCCTCAAAAAGAGATTACGCTAATTGAAACAATTATATTGTTTTGAATATGCCACCGGGAAGAGAAGCTACTACATTTTTTATCTCCAATTCAAGTAGTGTCATAAATAATTCAGTCACCGGCATATTAAGGGCTATGGCAAGGGCATTGACCTGCATGGCACCTTCGTGAAGGAGTAACTGGTAAACCTTTTCTTCACTTTCTGTTAATTCCACAAAAAGATCACGCTGTGGTGGTATCTCCTTTTTTTCCCCTTCCTCCCATCCCATGTGTGACATCAAATCGGGCACACCCTGCAAAAGCAGTGCTTTGTTGTCTGATATCAGTCGGTTGCAACCCGAGGACATCCTGTCTTGTATGCGTCCTGGCACGGCAAAAACCTCACGAAAGTAGGAGTTGGCAATGTCGGCCGTGGTCAGTGATCCCCCTTTCTCTGCCGACTCGACCACTACCACCGCATCCGACATGCCTGCCACGATGCGGTTTCGCCTTACAAAGTTGTATCGGTCGGGGTTGGTGCCACTGGGGAACTCGGTCAGCAAAGCCCCAGACTGCAACAGGTCGATTGCCGTCTGCCGGTGCATGGCGGGGTAGATCCTGTCGAGTCCATGTCCAAGTACGGCCACGGTAGATAAACCATTTTGCAGTGCTGCGCGATGTGCATGAATGTCGATTCCATAGGCCAGACCACTGACAATCTGTATTTCGGGCCACTGTGCGGCCAGATCGCGAACGAATGTTCTACAGAAGTCCTGCCCATACCGGGTTTCATTGCGTGAGCCGACAATGGCAATTACCTTTTCGCGGTTAAAGTCAACTTTCCCTTTGGCATACAGTAATATCGGCGCATCGACACACGGCGTGAGTCGTTGTGGATATTCGGAGTCGGTGTAGAATAGGAGCCGAAGGTTGTTTTTTGTCACAAATTCAAGTTCTTTCTCCGCCTGACGCAGGACCTCCGGGTCGCGGATCTCCTTGATCAGTCGCCTGGTAATCCGGGGTATGGATTCCAGTTTGCGTGCATCTTCCTTGAAGATAGATTCCTCATCGCCTACGACCTCCATCAGGTTGCGGGCGTGCATCACCCCCACGCCTTTTATGTGCGTGAGAGCAATTCGGTATAAAGATTTGTCGGGCATGTTTTTAGTAGTCAGCATTCAGCGATCAGCTGTCAGCTTGTTAGGTGGAAACTTTGTGCCTCCAGCGGTTAGCAAGGTAAAATAGCTGTCAGCATTCAGCGATCAGCTTTTTTGTAGAAACATTGTGATTGCTGCGTTTTGCAAGAAAATGCAGCTTTCAGTTTTCAGCGGATGTAATCTTTGAAGGCTTCGTCAAAGACGTCCGGAGTCGATAGTTTGCCATTCACCAGGTTTACCACTTCTATCTTTGCCTTGGCACAGATTGTTTCATCGGGTAAGCGGATAATTTTCTGATGAAAGACATACTTTACATTCACTCTTTCGATGTGGGAAATGGTACATTTAAACCTGTCCATCCCTATTAGTGGAACCTTGTAACGGATCTCCACCTTTGCCACCACCGCATCGATGCCCTGCAGGTGCAGCTGGTGAAAATTCAATCCCACCTTCTCCAGAAACTCATGGCGCGCCACCTCGAAATAGTGCTGATAATTGGCATTGTTTACATGTCCCTGCGTATCGCACTCATAGTCGCGCACCTTCAATATGTGTTCAAAAACAGGTTCTGCCACCTTAATTGTTTTTCTTATTTTTAACCCATTCTCTTGCATTGACAAACGCTTCCATCCAGGGAGTCACCTCATGTTTGCGGCAGGTAAACGGATAATATGCATTTTGCCAGGGGAAGATGGTACGTTCCAGGTGGGGCATCATGGCAAGGTGACGGCCATCGGCTGAACATACGGCTGCTGTGGCATAGTCCGATCCATTGGGATTGCCGGGGTAGGTGTCATACACATATTTGGCTGCGATGTTGTATCGGGCTGCTTCTTCCGGCAACACGAAACGTCCCTCGCCGTGTGCAACCCAGATCCCTGTTTTGGTCCCTTCGAGCGAGCCGAACATCACCGAATTGTTTTTTGGAATCTCCACACTGACGAAAGTCGACTCAAACTTGTGAGACAAGTTGTGCTCCATCCTGGGATGCTTGTCGCCCATTTCCGGGAAAATAAGCCCCAGCTCCATCAACAGCTGGCAGCCGTTGCAGATGCCCAGACTTAGCGTGTCTTCACGAGAAAAAAAGTTTTCGAGTGCCTTTTTAGCCTTTTCGTTATAGCGGAAGCCACCAGCCCATCCTTTGGCAGAACCGAGTACGTCGGAGTTGGAGAAACCTCCGCAGAAGACGGCAAACTGCACATCCTCCAAGGTTTCACGGCCCGAGGTGAGGTCGGTCATGTGTACGTCCTTCACATCAAAGCCTGCGAGATAGAGTGAATAGGCCATCTCTCGTTCACCGTTGGTGCCTTTCTCGCGGATGATTGCTGCGGTGAGTCTTGTCCGCTCCTTGCGGTCGGGATTCAGCCCCAGGTCTTCCATCCTTCCTGTAAAAGAGGGCTTGATGTCAAACTGAAGCGGCTGTTGTTTGTAGTTGGTGAAACGCTCCGAAGCACATGCCGCGCCACTTTGTTTTCTGTCGAGCAGATAGGAGGTTTTGAACCATACGTCGCGTAGCTGGTCAATGTCAAACTCTTGCCTGAATTCATCCTTGGCGATGATCAACTTGCGCTCTTCTATGGGGCGTGCCACAATGGCAAATCCCACTCCGTAATCGTCGAATATTTTTTCAACCAGGCGGTGATGTTTTACCTGAATGAGTACACCTGGATTTTCGGAGAAGAGGATCTTGATCAGATCGGTATGCCGGATTTTGTCGAGGTGTGCTTCCAGTCCTCCTTGTGGGTTGGCAAAACACATCTCCAGCATGGTTGTGATCATGCCGCCGGCCGAGATGTCGTGTCCGGCAAGAATCAGGCCGCGGCTCGTGAGTTCCTGTATGGCAGCAAATGCGTTCTTGAAGTATTCGGCATCGGTCACGGTGGGAGCCTCATCTCCAATCTTGTTGAGGGTCTGTGCAAAAGCCGATCCTCCCAGCTTGAATGGATCGAAAGAGAAATCGACATAATAGAGGTAAGTACCCTTGATGTAAGCCAGTACTGGCGAGACAATCCTGCGGATGTTCTTTACCTCCGCAGCTGCCGAGATGATGACCGTGCCAGGAGAGAAGACTTTGTCGTCTCCGTATTTTTGAGTCATGGAAAGTGAATCCTTTCCGGTAGGAATGTTGATGCCCAGTTCACTGGCAAATTCTGAACAGGCTTCCACCGCCTTGTACAGGCGCGCATCCTCGCCCGGGTTGCGGCAGGGCCACATCCAGTTGGCACTGAGGGAGACTCCCTGCAACCCGTTGGTGAGCGGTGCAAAAACAATGTTTGTCAGTGCCTCGGCAACGGCCATTACCGATCCGGCAGCCGGGTCAATCATCGCCACCTGGGGCGCATGGCCGAGTGAGGTGGCCATGCCAGCATACCCTTTGTAGTCGAGGGAAATGGCGCCGCAGTCGCTCAGTGGCAACTGAATCTCGCCCTGGCACTGCTGTCTGGCAATCTTGCCCGTCACCGAGCGGTCCACCTTGTTGGTGAGCCAGTCCTTACAGGCCACTGCTTCCAGCTTCAGTACGTTTTCGATATAGGTCCCCAGTTGTGCCGGGTTGTATGCAGGTGCTTCATATGTTTCCTCCAGGGTGCTGTCTTCCATGATGGTCACCGGTGGTTTCCCGAAGAAATCATCCAGTTCCATGTCGATGGGATTGTCGCCGCCCGGCTCGCGGAAGGTGAATCGCATGTCGTCGGTGGTTTCACCCACTACATACATGGGAGCTCGTTCACGTGCAGCGATTCTAGCCATGTGTTCGATGTCCTTTTGCTCTACCAGAAGTCCCATCCGTTCCTGGCTCTCATTGCCGATAATCTCCTTTGCAGATAGGGTCTTGTCGCCCACCGGAAGCTTGTCGATTTCGATGACGCCGCCTGTTTTTTCTACCAGTTCGGAGAGACAGTTCAGATGACCTCCCGCGCCATGATCGTGGATGGAGACGATGGGGTTCTCTTCCGACTCTGCCAGAGAGCGGATCACGTTGGCCACCCGTTTCTGCATCTCGGGGTTCGCGCGCTGTACCGCATTCAACTCAATGCCTGAGGAATATTCTCCCGTGTTGACAGAGGAGACGGCGCCACCGCCCATACCGATGCGGTAGTTGTCGCCACCCAGCACCACTACCTTCTCACCGCTTTGCGGGTCTCCCTTTCGGGCATCGCGCTTGTTGGCATAACCCACGCCGCCGGCAAGCATGATCACCTTGTCATAACCGAACTTCTTGTAGTTCTCGGCATGTTCAAAGGTGAGTACCGAGCCGCAGATCAGCGGCTGGCCGAATTTGTTGCCGAAGTCGGAGGCACCGTTTGATGCCTTGATCAGGATCTGTTCCGGTGTCTGGTAGAGCCATTCACGCGGAGGAAGCTTCTGTTCCCATTCGCGGTCTTCTTCCAGGCGGGGGTAGGAGGTCATGTAGATGGCAGTTCCGGCTACGGGTAACGAGCCTTTACCACCGGCAAGCCGGTCGCGGATTTCTCCACCCGTTCCGGTGGAGGCACCGTTGAATGGCTCCACGGTGGTGGGGAAATTATGGGTTTCGGCTTTGAGCGAGAGCACGCTCTCCACTTCTGTGGTTCTGAAAAAATCGGGCTTGTCGCCGCTCGCAGGAGCAAATTGCTCAATCATCGGCCCCTGCACGAAAGCCACGTTATCTTTGTAAGCAGAGATGAGATTGTTGGGATTGACTTGTGACGTGCGTTTGATCAGTTGGAAAAGGGAAAGTTCCTTTTCTTCGCCGTCGATAACAAACTTGCCATTGAATATCTTGTGGCGGCAATGCTCCGAGTTCACCTGTGAGAATCCGAATACCTCGCTATCGGTCAGCTTGCGTCCCATTTTATTACTCACGCCGTTCAGGTATTCAATCTCATCCTCACTCAGCGCGAGCCCCTCTTTGCTGTTGTAGGCTGCGATGTCTTCGATATATATGATTTCTTCCGGTTGTTTGTCGATGGTGAAAAGAGCCTGGTCGAGACTTTCGTATTTTCGTTGCAACATCGGATCAGAATCGAACGGTGCATCTCCCGATATGGGCGTATATTCCTCTATGCGGGTGATGCCTCCGATACCCATATTCTGGGTGATCTCCACGGCACAGGTACTCCAGGGAGTGATCATCTCCCTGCGTGGACCGATGAAGGGGGATGAGATCGTCTCTGCAGCGAGCAGCGTTGCGTTTCCGAAAAGCCAGTTTAGTTTTTCGATTGTTTCAGGAGAAAAAGCTGATGCTGATTCTACGGCAATCACGCTTTGAGAGGGGGTGCGGAAAAATGAAATCATATCTCTTCTATTTGAATATACAAAAGTACATGAAAAACGAAGCATTTCCAAGCGGGTGAATTGAAAACTAAAACTCATTTTGTCCGTTTTCATATTGGGTGTATCTTTGCGGACAAATTAATATCGCTTCATTGCCGAAACTATACGATTTATGTTTGAAACCATCGCCAAAGGTCTTCTCATCGGATTTCTGGTCTCATCGCCCATGGGCCCAATTAACATGCTCACCATTCAGCGTACGCTGAACCGGGGAAGATGGCACGGCTTTGTTACCGGACTGGGATCCGTGTTGTCGGATTTGGTGTATGCCCTGGTCACACTGGTGGGATTGAGTTTTGTGTCGGACTTCCTGACGGAACATGAAAGCGGGCTGCAGTTGTTCGGAGGCATCATCTTGATTTTTTTTGGAATCGGTGTGTTTCGATCCAACCCGCTGAGAGGGTGGAAACCCGACATGATGGCGGGTGAAACGAGGTATGTGAAAGATTTCATCTCGGCATTTCTGATCACCGTATCCAATGCCGCGATCATTCTGGTATTTGTCGGACTTTTTGCCCGTTTTTCTTTTAATCCGTTGCCCGACGGCCCTGTTTCAGTTATTGTCGGATTGGGTTCATTTCTTTTTGCAGCATCAACATGGTGGTTTTTGCTGACCTCCTTCGTGTCGCACCTGCGGAAACATTTCAACCGACGGGGTTTGATACTGCTGAACAGGACCATCGGCATCCTGCTGATGCTCGTGGGAGTAGGGGGTATCCTGCTTTCTGTTTTCCCGAATCTGCGTCCTTGATAAATCCGTTTATTTTTTATTCTTGCTTCCCTATCTCAATTACTTCCAGGTCCTTGATGTCACCCTCCTCCAACGCGAAACGGAGCAAGGTGCGCACGCGGTGAAAACCGTACTTGCCCGCGGCACCCGGGTTTATATGCAGGCATTCCAACTTTTTGTCGTACATCACCTTCAGTATGTGTGAATGACCGGAGATAAAGATTTTTGGTGGGTGAGCAAAAAGCTGTGAGCGAATACTCGGGTCATACCGGCCGGGGTAGCCGCCGATGTGCGTCATCAGTACTTCCACTTTTTCGATGGTGAAGCGCAGCGTTTGCGGGTAGGCGATGCGTGTCTTGTAATCGTCGATATTGCCATAGACAGCACGGAAGGGTTTTAATGCTTCAAAACGACCCGCAAGTTCCACGGAGCCGATGTCGCCGGCATGCCATATTTCGTCGCAGGAAGATAAATAGGTCTCAAATTTTTCATCCCAGTACCCGTGTGTATCAGATAGCAATCCTATTTTTTTCATCTTTTATTTCCTGTTTCCTGCAAAGGTAAATTATTTCGATCTTTTTATTCGAACAAACTTTGTATTTTTGAAGTTTAAAGAGGTACGAAATGTGATCTATGGAAAATAAACAATACAGGTATTTCAAACGCGATATCAGCTGGCTTTCCTTTAATTACCGGGTATTATTGGAAGCGAAGGACACACGGCTTCCCATTTATGAGCGGATTAAATTCCTCTCTATTTACTCATCCAACCTCGAAGAGTTTTACAAGATCCGTGTCTCGGGTTACCACAGCTCCCTGCTGGAGAGCATTAAAAGGGAGGAGTCGGTGGAGGAGGCGATGAGAACCATCGTGCAGATCAACAGCGAAGTAACTGCCCAGGAGAAGGAGTATTATGCAATATTCAACAACATGATATTGCCTGAACTTAAGCGGAATAATATCGTGTTGTACCAGACCGATGAGGTGGAACCTTTTCACCGTGCTTATGTGGAAAAATATTTCAACGAAGAGGTATTTCCTTATCTGCAGCCCATGATCATCATGAAGGACGATATCCATTCTTTTATTCAGGATGGTCGCATTTACCAGGTTATCAGCTTATTGAAAAAGAGGAAAAAGAAGGAACCCGATGAGCTGAGTTATACGTATGCCATCATGAAGATTCCCTACACGAAGATACCTCGCTTCATCGAACTGCCTGCAAACGGAGACAATTACTACATCATGTTTATCGACGATGTGATCAAGGCAAATATGCAGAGTGTCTTTCCCGGATACGAGATTGTAGATTGCTTCAGCATCAAGATATCGCGCGATGCCGACTTTTCTCTAGAGGATGAGGATCAGAAAGATATCGCCGAGAAGATATTGCGTAAGGTGCGCAAGCGTAAGATAGGCGCAGTAACGCGATTCCAGTACGACAAGGATATGCCCGATTATTTTCTCCGCTATTTGTGCGAAGCGTATGAGATTGAAGAGGAGGAGCTTCTGCCTTCGGGCAGATATCTGAATATGGCTGACCTGGCCACTCTGCCCAATCCGGTGGGCGATTCGTTGAAACAGAAACTACCCCAACCGCTGCGTGTGCCGGAGCTGGAGACTAACACTTCCGTTCTGCGTGTGCTCAGAAAGCAGGATGTATTGTTGCATTTCCCGTACCAGTCGTTCGACTACCTGCTGCGTTTTCTGATGCAGGCGGCATTCGACCCGAAGGTGATCGAGATAAAAGTAACCCAATACCGGGTGGCAGAGAACTCGGCGGTGATCAACAGCCTGATCAGTGCTGCCAAGAACGGAAAGAAAGTGACCGTGTTTGTAGAGCTTAAGGCTCGTTTCGATGAGGAGAACAATTACCTCTCCTCCGAATTGATGCAACAGGCAGGTGTGAAGATCATCTACAGCCTGCCCGGGTTGAAGGTGCATGCCAAGCTGGCCTATGTGCGCAAACGCAGCAACAACCCTGCCGACCCTTTAAAAGGATATGCCTATCTGGGTACCGGTAACTTCAACGAAAAAACAGCCCGCATCTATTCCGACAAGGGACTGCTGACATCGAACAAGGAAATTATCAAAGACATCGACGAGGTGTTCCGTGTCCTGGAAGGAAAGCCCCATACGTATGATTTTCGACACCTGCTGGTAACCCAGTTTAATATGCTTCCTGAAATTCACCAAATGATTGAGCGGGAGATAACCCACGTGAGGGAGGGAGGCATCGGCCGAATCATTCTGAAGATGAACAGCCTCGAAGACAAAGACATGATCAATGCGCTATACAGGGCCAGCGAGGTAGGTGTAAAAATAGACCTGATCATCCGGGGCATCTGTAGCCTCATCCCCAACCAGCCTTTCAGCAAAAACATCAAAGTGACCCGCATTGTAGATGCTTACCTTGAACACGCCCGGGTATGGTATTTCTTCAACGGGGGCGAAGAGCGTATCTATCTTACTTCTGCCGACTGGATGGAACGTAACCTGCACCGTCGCATAGAGGTGGCCTTCCCCGTCTACTCGGAAACGCTGAAACGGCAGATTGTCGACATTCTCAATATTCAACTTGCAGATAACCAAAGTGCGGTGTGGGTGGATGAAAACCTGAATAATCTATTTAAGCGGGAGATGGCTTCACCCAATGAAACGCCCGTACGCGCACAGCAGGCTATCTACGACTACCTGAAAAAGTCAACAGGACAGTAAAGACTGTCATTACAGCAAAGCCCATTCTCCAGATGCCGGGGTTATTGATCCTGAAATACTGGTCCTGTTTTTATTCGGTTATTCCTTATATTTGCCTTATTCATACATAAGCTAAATATAAGGAATATATAAGGGAAATACGAACCAGGTACGATGTCCTTCCTGGGATACTTCATCGGTCAGACGGATAATCTGGTCGCCGACCACACCTGTTAACAAAATGTGAAAGGAACCAATTCAAATCGTGTTCATGATATTTAGGAAGCATATTCTTACATGTAAAACACTTACATACTAAAATAATATTTTGAAGAGACAGTATTCAAGTTGTATGAATTGGAAAAAAACAAAAAACCCGTGCAGGTAAGAATCCTGCACGGGTTTTAAATGCTTTGTGTATGAAAATTATTCTTCCACCGATGCTTCTTGAAACAGGTTGCTGCGTTTGTTGGCGTTCAGCTTCTCGAAGTCGTCGCGTGATCCAACTACCAGTTTGTCGAACTCCCGTTGTCCCGTACCTGCCGGGATAAGGTGTCCCACAATTACGTTTTCTTTTAGTCCGTCGAGGGTGTCGGTCTTGCCGTTGATGGCGGCATCGTTCAGTACCTTAGTCGTTTCCTGGAAGGAAGCGGCCGACATAAAGCTGGTTGTCTGCAGTGCTGCACGGGTAATACCCTGCAATACCTGGTTGGCTGTGGCTGGGATGGCATCACGTGCTTCCACCGTTTTCAGGTCGCGGCGTTTAAGCGAGCTGTTCTCGTCGCGCAGTTTACGCACAGTCACAATCTGTCCCGGTTCAAACACCTGGGAGTCTCCGGCGTCCATGATCACCTTCTTGCCCCAGATGCGGTCGTTTTCTTCCATCATCTCATGCTTGTCAACGAGCTGCTGTTCGAGGAAACGGGTGTCACCCGGATCCACCACTTCCACCTTGCGCATCATCTGACGTACAATCACTTCGAAGTGCTTGTCGTTGATCTTCACGCCCTGCAGACGGTACACATCCTGTACTTCGTTCACAATATATTCCTGTACGGCTGTCGGCCCCATGATTGCCAGAATGTCGGAAGGTGTGGTAGCACCGTCGGAGAGAGGCATACCTGCACGGATATAGTCGTTCTCCTGTACCAGTATCTGCTTGGACAATGGAACCATATACTTCTTGGTCTCTCCCGTTTTGGAAGTGACGGAGATTTCCTGGTTACCGCGTTTGATTTTTCCGAAAGATACCTCTCCGTCAATTTCGGCTACCACAGCCGGGTTCGATGGGTTACGTGCTTCGAACAGCTCGGTTACACGCGGGAGACCTCCCGTGATGTCACCTGCTTTGCCCACGGCACGCGGTATCTTCACCAGTGTATCACCGGCCTTGATATCGTCGTTCTCATTTTTTACAATGTGCGAACCCAAAGGAAGGGTGTAAGTACGCAAGATATCGTCGTTTTCATCTACGATATGAGCCGATGGTGCTTTGGTTTTATCACGCGACTCGATGATTACTTTCTCCTTCAAGCCGGTCTGTTCGTCCGACTCAACCTTGTAGGTCATGTTCTCGGTAAAGTTCTCAAAGCGGATTTTTCCAGTTGCTTCAGAGACGATCACAGCATTGAATGGATCCCATTCGCAGATGAGATCACCCTTCTGCACCTTGTCGCCTTCATTGTAGTAAAGCTTCGATCCGTAGGGAACATTGTGAGATACCAATACGATTTTGGTGTTGGGATCAATGATGCGCATTTCTACCAGTCGGCTCACAACCACCTTGTAGGGTTTCCCTTCGGTGTCGGTTGTCTCCACGTAGCGCAACTCATCGAATTCCAAAATACCATCGTACTTGGTTGTGATGCGGTTTTCGGTTGCTATGTTAGAAGCAATACCTCCCACGTGGAATGTACGCAGCGTAAGCTGTGTACCCGGTTCTCCGATAGATTGTGCGGCAATTACCCCCACAGCTTCACCTTTTTGTACCATGCGTCCCGTGGCCAGGTTTCTTCCGTAGCACTTCGCGCATACACCATGATGTGATTCGCAGGTCAGCACAGAACGGATCTCCACACGTTCAATGGGGGACTCATCAATTTTTCGGGCGATATCTTCGGTGATCTCTTCACCTGCGTTCACGAGGATTTCTCCCGTGTTGGGGTGTTGTACATCGTGCACGGAGACGCGACCCAATATGCGTTCATAGAGCGATGCAATGACCTCGTCGTTGTTCTTGATGGCGGTAGCTACCAGTCCGCGCAGGGTTCCGCAGTCTTCTTCGTTGATGATCACATCCTGCGATACGTCGACCAGACGGCGGGTAAGGTAACCAGCGTCGGCTGTTTTCAGAGCAGTGTCGGCAAGACCCTTGCGGGCACCGTGGGTAGAGATAAAGTACTCCAGCACCGACAGACCCTCCTTGAAGTTAGCCAAAATTGGGTTCTCAATAATCTGCGCTCCTTCGGCTCCACTCTTCTGTGGTTTGGCCATCAGTCCACGCATACCCGACAGCTGACGGATCTGTTCGCGTGAACCACGAGCGCCTGAGTCGAGCATCATATATACCGAGTTGAAACCCTGGTCATCTTCCGAAAGCTGTTTCATTAGGATATTTGACAACTTGGAGTTGATATGCGTCCAGGTGTCGATGATCTGGTTGTAACGTTCATTATAGGTGATGAAACCCATGTTGTAGTTCTCCATGATCTGCTCCACTTCGGCATATCCTTCCTTGATGAGGGTCTCTTTCTCTTCGGGAATAATCACATCCTCCAAGTTGAACGAAAGACCTCCTCTGAAGGCCATGGTATAACCCAAGTCCTTGATGTCGTCGAGATATTGTGCCGTACGTGCTACACCGCAGGTTTTGATCACTTTGCCGATGATGTCACGCAGTGATTTCTTGGAGAGCAGCTCGTTGATATAGCCTACTTCTTTGGGTATGGCTTCGTTGGTAATGACACGGCCCACGGTGGTCTCGTGCATCTTACGTATGGGATTGCCTTCCTCATCGATGTCATCGACGATTACTTTCAACAGTGCGTGAATATCAACAGCTCCTTCATTGTAAGCGATGATGGCTTCTTCTTCACCATAGAAGGTCATTCCTTCACCCTTTGCTCCGGGACGTATTTTGGTGATATAGTACAGCCCGAGTACCATGTCCTGTGAGGGAACGGTGATAGGGGCTCCGTTGGCGGGGTTGAGGATGTTGTGTGAGGCCAGCATCAGCAGCTGAGCTTCCAGAATGGCTTCGTTGCCCAGCGGAAGGTGCACAGCCATCTGGTCACCGTCGAAGTCGGCGTTGAACGCCGTACATGCCAGTGGATGCAGCTGAATGGCTTTTCCTTCAATCAGCTTGGGTTGGAATGCCTGGATACCCAGACGGTGCAGGGTAGGGGCACGGTTTAACAGCACGGGGTGTCCCTTCATCACATATTCCAGGATATCGTAAACCACCGGTTCTTTTCGGTCGACGATCTTCTTGGCCGACTTCACCGTTTTTACGATTCCTCGCTCGATGAGCTTGCGAATGATGAAAGGTTTATAGAGCTCTGCGGCCATGTCTTTGGGAAGGCCACACTCATGCATCTTTAACTCGGGACCTACCACGATTACCGAACGAGCCGAATAATCGACACGTTTACCGAGCAAGTTCTGGCGGAAACGTCCTTGTTTCCCTTTTAAACTGTCGGAAAGTGATTTAAGCGGTCTGTTCGATTCGGTTTTGATGGCGCTCGATTTGCGTGAGTTGTCGAACAGTGAGTCCACAGCCTCCTGCAACATGCGCTTTTCGTTGCGCAAAATCACATCGGGTGCCTTGATGTCGATCAGTCGTTTCAACCGGTTGTTGCGGATGATGACCCTGCGATAGAGATCGTTCAGGTCGGAGGTGGCAAAACGTCCGCCATCGAGCGGTACCAGTGGCCGCAAGTCGGGGGGTATCACCGGGATCACTTTCATGATCATCCATTCCGGTTTGTTGATGTTCTTCGACGTGCGGAAGGCCTCCACTACCTGTAATTGCTTCAACGCTTCGTTCTTGCGTTGCTGCGAAGTGTCGGTGCTGGCACGGTGGCGCAGCTGATTGGCCAGTTTGTCGAGATTCAGCCTCTCAAGGAGATCGAGGATAGCCTCGGCACCCATGCGGGCGATGAACTTATTGGGATCACTGTCTTCAAGCATTTGGTTTTCCTTGGGCAGTGTCTCCAGCAGATCGAGGTATTCTTCCTCGGTAAGCAGGTCTCTTTCAGCGACCTTGTCTTCGAGAGCACCTGGCTGTATGACCACGTAACGCTCGTAATAGATGATGGTGTCAAGTTTCTTGGTGGGAATGCCCAACAGGTAACCTATTTTGTTGGGCAGCGACCTGAAGTACCAGATGTGGGCCACGGGAACAACCAGGTGAATGTGTCCGGTGCGTTCACGGCGCACTTTCTTTTCGGTCACTTCCACTCCACAGCGGTCGCACACGATCCCCTTGTAGCGAATACGTTTGTATTTGCCGCAATGACATTCATAGTCTTTAACGGGTCCAAAAATACGCTCGCAAAACAAACCATCACGTTCGGGCTTGTAGGTGCGATAGTTGATGGTTTCGGGTTTCAACACCTCACCAAAAGAGTTTTCCAGAATTTGTTCCGGCGATGCCAGCCCAATTGTGATTTTTGAA
>ENA-UOOR01000950-UOOR01000950.1-fermentation-metagenome-genome-assembly--contig:-NODE-950-length-36915-cov-54.820781_pt1 | contig 36915 bp, 35 predicted proteins | sample MGYA00245780_ERZ724029 | MGnify/ENA primary metagenome ERZ724029 (study PRJEB28704, sample SAMN03018315) | fermentation metagenome | biome: anthropogenic terrestrial biome; feature: soil; material... | reverse complement strand
TAATCCGACGTGTACCGTACGTTTTTCGGCTCTTCTGGAATATTCGCTTAACCTTCTGCCCCAGGACATCAACACTTCTTTTTTCTGGCCTTCTGAACCATCTGTAATACCCGCTACGCGATACCTTGCACAATTCGCAGGCCCGCTTGATGCTGACCAAGTTGCCATGCTCTTTCTTAATCATCGCGTACCTTTCCTCTGGTCTCCGGCAAAGTGCCGATGCCTTTCCAGATATTTGCGCGATCTTGGACAAAACTTGCGGCCATGTGATCCCGGAGGTTGCATGGGAATGAAGCCAACGGATTTTGCTTACCATCTGACAACATATCTTTCTAGATACCTCCCGAGCAATACCGGTGCCAGCCGCAATACCATCTGTTCGTACCGTGATACGTTCACTCTTCTTCTGCGTTTTTGTTTGGAGGAGAAGGCCATGGCTGTTGAGAAAATTACGCTTGAAACATTTCAGAAACCTCTCATTGATGAATTTCTGACTTGGCTTGAAACCGGGCGTGGCTGCACGGTCTCTACGCGAAACCAGAGACTTGCTGCCATCCACGCTTTCTTTCGATATGTACAGTTAGAAGAGCCTGGCCATCTGTTTCTGTGTCAGCAAATACTGGCGATCCCGATGAAACGCTCAAATAGCAAAAGCATTCATTATTTGACATTAGGGGCCATAAAAGTAATTCTTGAAGCCCCTGATACGACCTGCTTAAGGGGCAGAAGAGATCTTGTTTTGCTAAGCCTGATGTACGATACGGGTGCCAGAGTGCAAGAGATCGCCGATTTGACTCCAGCAGATATTCGTTTGGAGCCACCCTCAACCATCAAAATAACGGGAAAAGGGAACAAGAGTAGGCTGGTCCCTCTAATGACTCCAACAACCAAGTTACTTGACCAGTATCTGTCTGAGCATGATTTGACATCCGCTGCTCGTAGTTCCAACCCTATATTTGAAAACCGATCCCGTGGAAAATTGACGCGCGCTGGTATTGCTTATATTCTCGACAAATATGTAGAAGAAGCCAGGCATGCTCATCCAGAACTAATTCCTAAAGTGGTTTCACCACATTCTTTTCGCCACTCAAAGGCGATGCATTTGTTACAGTCCGGTGTGAATCTGGTTTATATACGAGACTTGCTTGGTCATGTCAGTATTAAAACAACGGAAATTTATGCGAGAACAGACAGCATGATGAAGCGTATGGCACTGGAAAAAGCGTACCAAGCCACATCTCCCATAGAGATGCCTGTTTGGCAGCAAAACCAGGAATTGCTGAAATGGCTGAAAGATTTAGGACGCTAGTGAACGGCCGTTATGTAAAGTTACTCGCTCCAAATGTCTTGACACACAAGCTTTTTGCGGCGCAACTTTGCATAACGGCTACCTTTCCATAACCGCGCTTATGCGAAGCTTCACATAAGCGCGGTAAAGTTGAGAGGCTATTTCGGTTCATAGATACCAGCTTTAAACCTGAAGCCTACCAGCAGATTGAAGCTGGGCAGATTGCTACCCTGGAGGAATTGAACCAAGCCCTTGCCGCCTGGCTGGATGGATATTACCATCTCCGGGTTCACGGCGGCACTAAGGAGAAACCCAAGTCCCGTCTGGAATCCAGCAGCCGGAAACCGCGCCGGGTGCCTACGGCTGAGCTTACGGACATCTTCCTCTGGCAGGAAGAGCGCAAAGCAGATAAGGCTGGCTGCATCAAGGCGCAGGGCAACCTGTATGAAGTGGATCTGGAGCTGGCGTTCTCCTCCGCAATGATCCCTTTGATCTCTCAACAATTCAGGTCTGGCATGGAGAGAAGCGTTTCCAGGATGCCGTGCCTGTAGACCTGACCCGTCGCCACCATCCCAGGGTTAAGCCTGAAAGCCCCAAGACAGTTCCTGAAGAAGGGCTATCTTTCTTTACTGCAGCGGAAGCCCGGGGGCAGCAAGAGTTGAACAAGAGTCCTTTAGCCTTTGAGCAAAAGGAGGTTAGAGTAAATGAAAAATGTCTATAGGCTAACTGGAAACCTTCTCGATTTTCTTCGGCCCAGAACGCTATTTTTTGCATCTGGGACCTGAGTCCCCTTAAAACCGGTCTCCTATTAAGTCCCCGCATTGCTGACGATAACTGTCTCAGCTTAATCGGAATACCGGGTATGGTGCCTGCTTTCAAAATTCTTTCCCCTTACTCTGTTTTCCCTACTCCAGTTTACCACCGGCCTTGATCAAAATTGTAATCATAACTGCATGCATTATTAACGAAGCCCCGCCACAACTCAACGCAATTGTTGAACTGGCAGCATCGTGTTGATAGCGCTTTTCTTGTGGAAGCCTGCGGGGACGTAAAGCTATTGTTGCAAGCAGCTGGCCCTTTTTGAGAAATTTTTAGATAGCAATTTTAACGTCTTTGTAAAAGACGATGAGGTTACTGTTAAAATAGCCGACGAGAAAGTCCCGTGATAAACGTGCATCAACTAATTACGTCATATTCTGTGGCTGGCGAAAAAACCTTAAAAAATAATGAACATTAGTCCTAAGAATGTCACAAAATTGGCAATTAAAACCGTGTATAAAAAAATTGCTATATGCAAATTCGTACCTTTATACAGATAATCATCAATAAATTTTTGCTTTGCATTAGATAATTCACTGTAGTCGAGGTGGGCTGCCTCAAAAATCGCTTTCATATTAAAGGGAAGATAACCTTGAGATGTAGCGGCGACCTGTTTATAACCCTGATTGATTTGATCAAGAGCTGGCTGAATAACTTTCGCTATAGAATCGATTTTCCATCTGTCAGGAATAAAACTATCAATACCAAGTAAAATCTCTAGTTGGTAGGAGATAACAACGTGGTCGAGGAATTTCCTATAGCATGCAGTTGAAACCTTATTCGCTATATAGGCTAAGAAACAATTTAGTATTGGGATGATAATAAGATACTTTATGTAATTAGGGTTTAAAGATTCGGATGATAGGCCTACGGCTAAAAAACCCGATGTAGAAGCTAAAAAGACAAAGAAAATGTTTATGAACGTACTTCTTCGGTCAGACTCACTGTTCATACTTTCCGTGATAATTCCATAAGCCTCCATAAACAACCTTTTGTCATCAGGTGAAAACACTCATACCCCTCCTTTCGTAGTCGTTTATTCTATTCGACAAAAGGATGAATAATCCTTCTATTCCATAGGAGGTAGTGATAGGGAGGCTGGCCTGGATGATGCTAATAACCGGGGTGGGGGGGATTCCGGCCAGCTTCATGACAAGTATTGAACTTTTAACCTCTGATGAACTTGATTAGGCGACCCGCTATTTTCTGACATCCTTATGGTAACATCGTAATTTTTGTTTTCATTGGTTAGTGTATTTTCAATAACAGCAGAACACTTTCTTCTATGTATTTTTCAGCTTTTCGCGGCAGGTATCCTATTTCTCCTCCAGCACCAGTCACAACATACTTGTCTTTTTCGTAGTCGTAATCTACTCAGACCTCTTGGCCTATAACGCTTGGCAAGATGTTATCCTGCATATTCCTGATATCTATTATTCTGATCCCGCTTCTTGAAGACAAATTCATTGAGGCGCTCAATGTCTTCTGGTGTATTTGAGACATTTCGAAAGAGTGTGGGTACAGGCGGTATCGACGGTGTAACTTTCGAGAAATTATTTAAGAACAAGAAATGCAAACAGCGTTAATTTAATCGGAAGTACATTCCAAAAGAAACGGGTGTTAACCGAAATGGGCGTGTGAAAGGACATTTATGTTGTTGTCTTCTTCCTTTTAACGATATCAATTTTAAAGCGATCAAATTTGAGTTCGCCAAATATTTCACGGAATGGTACTCCGAGTTGCGTTAGGTCCCGACCGATGCCACTACCTGCCCGAATAATCGCCATATGGGGTTGGAAGTGCCGAGCACCGAAGGCGTTCGTCCGGTGTGTGCTAGGGGCGCGCCGCCCAAGTACACTTTTTGTCTCATATCGCGTTAGGCGCTCACGGAATTCAAGAATAGCGGGCATAGCAAGGCTTTTCCTATGTACTCGAAGGCCAATTTTATGATGTGCCGGGACTAATTCTGGACGGGGGTTTTCACCACCGGGTGCAAGTACCATAAACCGTGTTTCTGTTGCAGCAACCACCACATTGATGGGTTCAGAGACAGGTGATACTAAAGGCAGGGGGCGGCGTGCATGATAAACGGTTATGTGCATATTTTTAACTATATGTTGTGGCTTAATCCCGAATGCAGTAGTAAAAAATACTTGGATACGGGCGCAATCTTTTTCACAAAGGAACAACTGCGCCCATACCTCGGTATTATGCTCTTTTATAATTTTCATTGTGAGTCTCTCCCCCATTAATCTTTTAATCGCATTACTAAAGCAGGCATATTATATTGTTATCCGTGACAATCTTCTAACATTATAGCATGTACTCGTGAAATAATGGTTTAGGCGCAAAACATGCTGCTTGTTTCCCAACCTTATACCTTTGTAGATTTCTTAAACCCTGGGACATGCGCAGGTCAGGACAGCTTTGGAGAGATGGAATTTACCTAGAATGGATGTACTATTTGGAATGTGTTCCTGGCCAGCTTGGATCCAAGGGGAACCATCCCCGGAAAGATATATTTCACGCACGCTATCCAGGTCGTAGTGAGATTCTATGTAGTCCAAAACTTATGATAAATGTCCGAAAACGTTAAGTAGCAAGTAAAGAATATTATAAAGCTGCCATAACCTGGCAGCTTAGGAGTTCACATTAGCAGAAAAAGTGCATAAAAAAAGCCTGAAGGCAGAAAGCCTAGTGGCTCTTATATCGAGATGGTCGGGCTGACAGGATTTGAACCTGCGGCCCCTTGACCCCCAGTCAAGTGCGCTACCAAACTGCGCTACAGCCCGAACATATATTATTCTACTCACTTAATGCTGGTTTGTCAACAGAAACTCTGTTTTAAAAAAAATAAGGCGCCTTTGCGCCTTTGCCTACAGGATTATGGCGATAAGACCGCCGCTGCCCTCGTTTATTATTTTTTCAAGAGTTTGCTGAAGTTTTTCCTGGGCGCTGTCCGGCAGGTTGCCCAGCTTGGTCTGGATGCCATCCTTGACCATGGAATACAGAGATTTACCGAAGATTTGGGAGTCCCAGATCTTGTCGGGATCGTCTTCAAATTCTTCCATTAAAAAGTTTACCAGCTCTTCGCTCTGACGTTCGCTGCCGACAATAGGTGCGAATTCAGACTCCACATCTACTCTGATCACATGGAAGGATGGGGCTGTCGCCCGCAGGCGCACGCCAAATCTTGAGCCCTGACGGATAATTTCCGGCTCTTCCAGGAGCATTTCATCCAAACTAGGAGGAACAATGCCATAGCCATTGGTTTTTGCGGAAATTAATGCGTCCTCGATTTTATCGTATTCCCGCTTTGCCCGGACCAGGCCGCTCATCTGCCGGAAAAGATCGCCGGCGTTGCCGATTTCATAGCCGGTGGTCTCGGACAAAATAGAATAGAACAGTTCCGGCGGCGACTCAAAGCGAATTTCAGCGTCGCCGCTGCCTAAATCCAGGTGGCTGAGGGCAACCCTTGACACATAGTCAAATTCGTCGCCTATTGGCTCAAGAGCCCCGCGCAATTCCCTGACCTTGCCGGCGCTTTTCATGATGCCCCGAATGATTTCCATGAAGCCGCCTTTCAGCCAATGGTCTTCCTCCAGAGCCTCCACCCAGTCCGGGAGAATTATGTTGATTTGATTGATGGGAAACTCATACAGGGCTTCTTTGAGGATAGTATCCACTGTCTTTTTGTCCAGGCGCTGGCAGTTGCAGGGGATCACCGGCGCCTGATATTTTTCGGTCAGTTCGGTCTGCAGCTGCAGGCAGGAACTGGAGTCAGGCTGACTGGAATTGAGGAGGATGACAAAGGGCTTGCCAATGCTCTTCAGTTCCTCCACTATTCTCGCTTCAGGCTCTTCAAAATCTTGCCTGGGCAGCTCAGAAAAGGATGCATCAGTCGTGACGATTATTCCCAGGGTGGAGTGATCGGCGATGACCTTCCTTGTGCCGATTTCCGCCGCCATTTGAAAGGGAATTTCCTCATCGGCCCAGGGCGACATGACCAGGCGTTCCCCCCGCTCGTCAGAATAACCTAATGCGGAATCGACGGTATAACCGACACAGTCTACCAGTCGCACCCGCATAGTATAGTTTTGATCGGCAAACTGAACTTCCACCGCCTCATCAGGAATAAACTTGGGCTCTGTGGTAGTAATGGTTTTGCCCCCGCTGCTCTGAGGCAGTTCATCCACCGCCCGCAAGCGGTCCTGCTCATTGATATTGGGTATAACCATCAGTTCCATAAACTTTTTAATAAACGTTGACTTTCCTGTTCGCACAGGACCGACTACGCCCAGGTAGATATCACCACCGGTCCTCCTGGCAATATCGTGGTATAAGCTGTATTCTGCCACTTTTCTCCTCCCCCTCACAATATCCGCTTTTGCTCACAATATATATATGTGCAAAAAATGGTTGTATTCCCAGAGGAGGACAAATCTTAGGAAAAGCTATTCCAGGGGCAGGATATCTTCAATTTCGTGAGCCTTATCCCTCAGCATCAGTTCAGAAACTGCCAAGTGCGGGGATTTGCCTTCAAAGATTACCTGGCGCAAGGCTTCAGTTATGGGCATGCTCACTCCCACCTTGGCGGCCAGAATTGATGCGGTTTCAGTTGTGGCTACCCCCTCCACCACCATGCCTTTGCGAATATCTTCCAGGCTTTCCCCCTGGCCCAGGGCGAAACCTGCCTGCCAGTTACGGCTATGCTTGCTGGTGCAGGTGGCAATGAGGTCGCCAATGCCTGCCAGACCGGCAAAAGTTACCTTTTCTGCCCCCAGCTTTATCCCTAAGCGGGCAATTTCCGCCAATCCCCGGGTCATGAGGGTGGCCTTGGAATTGTCACCGTAGCCCAAGCCATCACAGACCCCTGCCCCCAGGGCGATGACATTTTTCAGGGCTCCCGCCAATTCAACGCCAATGACATCGGAATTAGTATATACCCGGAATTTCGGCGTCATAAATACTTCCTGGACTTCCTGCGCAGCGCTGAGGCTGTATCCTGCGGCCACAGTAGCGGTAGGAATGTCCCGGGCCACCTCTTCCGCATGGTTGGGGCCGCTGATCACCACCACCCGGTCTTCATTGCCGGCAACCTGGGATATGACTTGGGAGCAGCGGAAAAAAGTGTTGCGCTCCAGGCCCTTGCTGAGGCTGACAATAATTGTGTCCCCTTTGATAAAACCTTTTATGGCCTCAATAGTCAGGCGCACAGCCTTGGCAGGAGTGGCGATTACTACCAGGTCCTTTGCCTTTGCCGCCTGTTCCAGGCAGCTGGTAATCTCAATATTGGCGGGCAGCAAAACTCCGGGCAGGTATGCGGTGTTTTCCCGGTACTTACATAGATGCTGGCATAACTCTTCTCTTCTTGCCCACAAAGTAACTGCATGTCCTTTTTTCGCCAGCAGGAGAGCAATGGCAGTGCCCCAGCCTCCTGCTCCTATTACGCCAATTTGCTTCATCATTTGCTACCCCTCTTCCGAAGCTTAAACTGCAACGGGGTTCCTTCAAAACCGAAAGCTTCCCGGATCCTATTCTCAAGATAACGCAGCCAGGAAAAGTGCACCAATTCCGGGTCGCTTGCAAAGAGAACAAAGCGCGGCGGTTTTACGGCCACCTGGGTAATATAGAAGATTTTAACCTTAGTCCCCTTGGCTGACGGGGGATTGGACATGACGGCGTCAGTGAGGAGATCATTTAGTAGTCCGGTGCTGATTCGGCGCTGATACTGCTCCATAGTCTTTTCAATCAGGGAAAGCAGCCCCGACATGCGGGCGCCGGTGAGAGCAGAAACAAACTCGATATTGGCGTACTCGATGAATTTAAGCTCCGAACGCAGTTCATTGACATTCCTGGACATGGTATTGGAATCTTTTTCGACTATATCCCACTTGTTGACCAGGATGATGACTGCCTTGCCTGCCTCATGAGCGATGCCTGCAATGCGCTTGTCCTGCTCTGTGAGGCCGTCCTTGCCATCGATAACTAAGAGGGTGATGTCACAGCGCTGGACAGCCCTGACACTGCGCAGCATGCTGTAGTATTCAATGCCTGAGGCCAACTTGCTCTTCCTGCGCAGGCCGGCAGTGTCAATGAGGATGATTGGCCTGCCGTTATGATAGACAGTGGTGTCGATTGCATCCCTGGTGGTGCCGGGGATATCGCTGACCACTGCCCGCTCCTGTCCCGCCAAGCGGTTGACCAATGAAGATTTCCCTACATTTGGCCGGCCGATGAAGGCAACAGCGATTGCCTCTGCATCTTCCTCCTGAGGAGGCAGCTTTTCTAAATAAGCGATAATAGCGTCCAACAAATCTCCGATATTGAGGCCATTTGAAGCAGAAATGGGAAGCGGCTCCCCCAAACCCAGTTCATAAAAGTCTATAAGCAGCTCCTGGCTATTACTGAAGTCATCAACCTTGTTGACAACCAAAATTATAGGTTTCTTGCTCCGGCGCATTAAATCTGCGACTTGTCTGTCATCTGCCGTCAGTCCCTGCCTGGCATCGACAATAAAGACGATGACATCGCTTTCCCATACAGCTTCCTCTGCCTGGCGGGCAACAGCCTGGGCAAGAGGATCGCTGTCGTCCCAGGCAAAGCCGCCGGTATCCACCAGAAGAAAATTATGCCCCCCCCAGTCGGTCTGGCCGTAGAGGCGGTCCCTGGTGACGCCGGGGGTGTCCTCCACAATAGCCAGCCGCTGCTGCAGTATTTTATTAAACAATGTCGACTTGCCTACATTGGGTCGGCCAACTACAGATACAATTGGCAGCATCATAAAACCTCATTTCCTGTTAACTTGATGATATCTAAAAGGTCGTCGGCAATATGAACAGTCTTGTCCAAACACTGGGCCAGTTTTTCCTGGGTCCAGTCATCAATAAAACAGCCTGCCCGGAGAGCTGCCTCCGGCACCACCAGAGCATCCCAATCCGCTGTTGCAGAGGCAGCAGCGTTGCAGACATCCGCGCCAGCCAGCAGCCCGGCCACAGTAATCTCCGGGCCTAAGAATTCATTTTCAACCTCTATTACTTTTATATCCAGACCAAGGAGAACCTCAGAGATTATTATACTGACGGCCCGCATGGCAGCCCCCGCAGCCTTGCCTGTGGCCAGCAACAGGCTCTGGGGACGGACATGTCTGGGGAGCATTTCTCTTATTCTCTCAGCTTGCATCAGGGTTTTCCTGATCATGCCCACCCCATTTTCCAGCTGGGCAAAACTCTCATAGTAGTCCTCATCCGGCACCGGCATCCCAGCCTTGACATAAAACTCATCGGCGGCATAGACAATTCTCCGTCCCTGGCTTTGCAGGAGCCGGGACTGAAAGCGGACAACAATTTCAATAGTCTGCCGGGCGGAATTGCTGTCGACTGCAACGATAGGAAGCAGATTCTCTCTGAACTTGGTCAGCCCCACCGGCACCACCGCCAGGGAGAGCAGGGAATCGCCCAAGGCAGTCAGATCCATTAATGTCTTTTCCAGCACCCTGCCGTCATTGATGCCGGGGCAGAGGACAATCTGGCAATGAAAAGCAATCCCTGCTTGGGCCAGGCTGGTCAGGTCTCCCAGGATGTCACAGGGACCTTTATGGCCCAGGAGACGGCCCCGGATCTCGGCATCTGTCGCATGCACAGAAATATATAATGGGGAGAGTTTTTCCTCAATAATTCGCTCTATATCTCCAGTGAGCAAATTTGTCAGGGTGATATAATTTCCCTCTAAAAATGACAGCCGATAGTCATCGTCTTTTATGTACAGAGTCCGGCGCAGTCCCGGAGGCTGCTGGTCGATAAAACAAAAGATGCATTTGTTGTGGCATTTGCGGGCGGGAATATCTAATTCCAGCCCTAAATCCTCCTCATATTCCTTTTCAATTTCAAAATCGATGAAGCGGCCGGAAGCAGTCTTTACCCCCACAGTCACTTCTTCACCTGTACATTGAAAAAAATAATCTATGATATCCCTGGCCTTGACCCCGTTGAGAGAAACAATGGTATCACCAGGCTGCAGGCCAAGCTCATGACCGATGCCCCCCGGCGTCACATCTTTTATCTTTAGCATATACACACCTCCGGAGTTAAGCATATATGAATTATACTTTAACTTCCCCTGGCTTGCAAAACTAAGGCGAAGATTTTATCAAGGTTTTTGTGAACGCCTCGGGCTGCCAAATAGCGGCCGATTTGCTTCAGGCCTTTGAACCTGGAGATAAAGCCGCCGATTCGGGTCAGCAAATTTATGCATTCCAAACAGTCCACTGATTTATATTGGGGCGGGACTTGCATTTTCGTGGTTAAGCTGTCTGCAAAACGGGCGAAGATCTTGCTGCCGCTGCCCAGGCCAACAAAGCAGACCGGATTTCCCTGGCTGTATCCCGCCAGCACCGGCACACCCATGTCCCGGTTTTGGAGAACGTCAAAGTATTCTAAGCTTAATATTTCTTTCACTCCGGCGGAAGGCTGTATTCTTTTTAAGTGCAGAGCTGCGGCAACACAAGACAGATGTGCTCCCCGATAGCAGTGGTAGAAGTAAATCATTGTCCTTTCTCCCCCCTTTTTTTTAGCTTCCTTTCGGTTTCTTCAACCAGAGCTACAATTTGTTTGTAAGCCAACTGAGTCCCCCAGCTAACCAGAGGTCTACCGACAAAAGTTAGACCAAGCCGCCTAGAACTTATGCCGCCTATAATCATTAGCATGTTGATTACCGGCCGGGTTTCTACATAGTCCACCTTGCCGATACTAGCTTTTCCCAGGGAAAATAAGTTCTTTGCAGCCTTAATAACTGGAGCGGATGCGGTTTCAAAGCCCACTGAGAAAACCATGGACCCATCCTTGCTTTTCCCCATATATTGCAGAAATCCATGATCATCGGCTTTTTGGGCATCAAAATAGGGCAGACTGACTAATTCCAGCCTGCTCGGTGTTTTATCCCGGGCCAACAGGCCCACATGAACAGCAGCCGCTGTCACTGAGGAATGGGCTCCTCCATAACAATGATATATGATAAGACTGGGTATAGTTAACACCACTCACAGCTCAGATTCTCGGATCAAGGGGAATTTTGTCGAGTTTTATGATTGCCCGGTCAATGGTGGACGATAATCAGCACCCCATTTTCCAGGTCATGAACTACCCCTTCTGTGATCTTGGATAAGTATTTGACTATCCGCTGCTGTTCCTGGGCATCCCTGGCCACATACACCGGACCTGCCCCCCCTGAAGCCACCAGTTGGCTGGCCTCAGCCAGGACAACAGTTGCCAGCACTATGTTTCCCAAACTAGTCTTGATAATCGTCACGCTCCCTGCCTGCATGGGATTTGCTTGGCTTAGACACCGACCCTTCCAGAACCGGCACCCTTTTTACTGCCGCAATCAGCGCTTGGGGATCACGGGTGGCAGGGATGATAAGCAATCCCAGTTTGCCGCTTTTAATCTGCCGCCGCACCAGAGGAGTAAATTCAGGAGTATCCACGTCCTTATAGATTCCCAGCAATTTAGCACAAATATGGACAATTGCCTGTCTCTGACCGATATTCGCCAAGGTGGCAGCAGCGTCTATAGTCTTTGGCACAAGGACCAGACCCAGGGCCCTATTGAGATACTCTTCCCTTGCTTCTTCCAGCCCCAAGTTCATAAAGTGAATGTCGTCAACAAAGACATTTGGCCCCTCAAAATGAACCTCGCCCTGGCGGATATCCGCCAGATGTTCCAGCCGTTTGTCCTTGGCTATATTCCTGATAATAAAGTAGATTAACAAGGTTGCCGCCACCAAACCAGTAACCCTAAAGAGCAGACCATAACCCCGCAGCAATGCAAGGTCCAGAGCCGACAGGACCAAGGTGCTGGCGATGATTAAAAAATTCCGGGCTTCAAAGTCCCGCGCGATTCCTTCAATATAATGCTGGCCCCGAGGCACCAACTCATTGGTATCCAAGGAAGCCAGGGTTTCTCTCTCTGTATTGCGTATCTCCCGAAATTGCTGGGCCGCCATGGCCAAAAAAGTCACGGCGACGAACTCCTCTGCCAGCAGGGCAGGCAAAGCCACCGCTCCCAGAGCGGCGGCGATAAATCCCAAGGACAGATGAGAGATGTAGCCATGGGGATAAGTAGGATATTGGCGGTAATCTGAGCGCAGTATCAGTAATCTCAGGATTCCCCCCAGGGAGGTAGTGAGAACAATGCTGAAAAAATAGGTCTTCATCTTTTGGGTCCTTGCTTGTTCCTGGATTTTTCCCGGCGTTTATCCTCCAACCAGGTCACTTTGCTGCGCCTGTCCGGGGCAACCAATTCCCGGGCCTCGCCAAAAATCTCGGCAAAACCTACGCCGATGATCCCGGCAATTAGAGAGGAATCAAGAATCCCGCCTCCCAGCTGGTAGGAGCGGGTAAGGGGAAATTGCTGCAAGAGGATAATTATATCCGCTGCCAGCACTCCCATCATTCCGCCTACAAAGGCCGCCCGCCGGGACCGGCCAACCAGGTAGCCAATCACTCCCGCCGCCAGGCCATAAGCATAGAGGGGCTCAATAAACATTGCCCCTGGTTCCTGAGGCAAAACCCAGTCCAGCACTAGCACGGCTATAGCGGTGGCGACAATAGCTGCCGCTCCCCGAACCTGTTCCCGGTAGGTGTCGGCGGTGCCGATTAGGTATACTGCAAGTCCAAAAGGCACCAGGGTGCTGCCCAGGTTAATCCGAACCATGCCAATGGGCAAATCCGGCAGCCAGGTGCCGACGGCCAAAAGGGCGATAATGATTAACGCAGCTCTGTCCGACAAGCGCATCCTGTCCAACGTTCTCTGCAGCAGGCCAAGGTATATAATTACCGCCAGTATTGTCAGCAGCCATATGCTCATTTCATTCTCACCCCACAGCAGCCTTTCTTTTTCTAGCTTTTCCTCATCCCCCTGCCAGTATTCCCTAAAAAAAAGAGGCTAATAGCCTCGCCGCCAATAATATTTTGGATTGACTGCCCTTTGCTTTAAAAGCTCCTTGAACCTGCCTGTAATGACCAGGGAAACCTGCCCGAGATCATCTAGGGAACGTTTGCCCATAAGGGCCAAGCCCACTTGCATTTGCCTCAGATAATTTGCTGTATATTTTCGTGCCCCGGCCAGTCCCTGATTTCTCAGCCGCCACAGGACGCCCCCGGCATTGCCCACGGCAGCGGCGCCGAGACACAGGCATTTGAGGGCGCTGATGCCGTCATCAACGCCTCCTGAAGCCAATATTTCAATATTGGGACCGTTTACAGCCACATCTGCTACACAAAGGGGTGTGGGCAACCCCCAGGAGGCCAGAGGCGTCCACCACCTAGAGGAATTGCGTCTGCCTTCAATCCGGGCGAAATTAGTCCCCCCTGTGCCGCTGACATCAACTGCCCGCACCCCGGCCTGGGCCAGACTTGCAGCCTGGCTGGCGCCGATGCCAAAGCCTACTTCCTTGACGAGGACGGGCACAGACACAGTTCTGCAAATTTCCGCCACATTGGCCAACAGTCTCTTAGCCACTCTATCTCCCTCGGGCATAATAAACTCCTGGGCAGGGTTGAGGTAAAGCTGAAGAATCTGGGCTTCCACCATCTCCACTGCGGCCCTTGCCTGCTTTAACGTCGCCGTGGCAGGCAGGTTTGCCATTATTACTCCCTGGGGATTGTATTTACGCACCACCTGGTATGTGAACTTAAGCTGGGGATTACTGATGCCAGCAAACTGAGAACCCACGGCCATGGGCAAACTGAACTCTTTGGCCAGCATAGCCAGTTGGCGGTTGACGGACTCGCTGACCAATGCCCCGCCGGTGATGGCATTGATGTACAGCGGGGATTTAACTTCTATGCCGCAAATTGCAGCAGAAAGGTCTGTCTCATCCGGATTTATCGTGGTCAGACTGTCGTGGGGCAAGAGAATATCATCATAGAGGGTAGTAAAAGAACATCTGGATCCTTGGCAAGCAAGGATCAGATGTTCTCTTTTCCGGTTAATCCGGAATTTATTCATCCTCTTGATCAAAGAAATTGCCTAGGCGTTCCCCGATGGTAGCGCCAATGGAGCTTTCCTGATGTCTTTCTTCCTTGGCAAATTTCTTGCCGGTTCTGACGGCATCCCGCATGCTCAGACTGACACGCTTGGCCTGAACATCAATATCCAGGATAGTAACCTTGACAACCTGGCCGGTGGCCAATACGTCTTCAGGCTTTTCTACATGCTCATCAGAAATCTGAGAAACGTGAACAAGGCCGTCAACTCCGGGTATTAATTCAACAAAGGCGCCAAAGTCTGCCAGGCGCACAACTTTGCCCTCGACAGCATCGCCGGTTTTAAATTTAGTCGCTACTTCTGTCCAGGGATCAGGCAGAATCCTTTTTAGACTCAGGGATACCCTTTCGGATTCGGCATCCACCTTGATTACATAGACATCCAGTTCCTGATCCTCTTTGAGGACTTCGCTGGGATGCTCCACCCGGTGATGAGCCAATTCAGAAATATGAATCAGGCCATCGATGCCGCCAATATCGACAAAGGCGCCAAAGTTTGTGAGACGGCGGACAATTCCCTTGACGGTAGTTCCTTCTTCCAGCGTGGCAAGGGTTTCAGCCTTTTTGGCTTCTGTTTCCCGCATGAGCTGGGCCTTTCTTGAGACAATAACCTTGTTGCGGCGGCGTTCAAGTTCAATGACAAGCACCGTTACTTCCTGGCCCACAAACTGGCTGAGATCCTCGACAAAGCGCAAATCCACTAAAGATGCCGGCATAAATGCCCTTAGGCCCAAGTCGACGATGAGGCCGCCCTTGACAACTTCCACAACCCGTCCGGAGACTGAAGTCTGATTATCAAAAGCTTCCTTAACAGTCTTCCAGGCTTTGCTCTGGGTCAGTTTGCGCACTGAAAGTTCGAGCAAATCTTCGGTGAGTCTGGTAATTTCGGCTTCCAGTTCGTCGCCTACATTCACCAGCTCGGAGCAATTTTCCACCTTCCGGAATGACAATTCATCCTTGCGAATGAGGCCTTCCATCTTGTAGCCGACATCGACCAGAACCTCATCGGGATTGACTTGAACGACATTGCCAACGACTATATCGCCAACCCCCAAGGGTTTGCTTTGCTCATCGAGAATTGCGTTGGAGTCCTCCTTTACCTCTTCGATGCCCTCATTATTAGTTTCCATAACCATATCCACGACCTCCCTTATAATCCATTCCGGAGTCGATGCGCCCGCGGCAATGCCAACGGTGAAGACATTGCTAAACCAATGGGGCTCAATATTACTTACTGATTGTATATAATGTGTTTCGACACCGGATTGCTTGCAAATGGCAACTAGTTTGCCAGTATTGGCGCTGTTCTTGCCGCCAATAACCAACATCAGATCGCTCTTTTTCGCCAGTTCGGCAACTTCTCTTTGCCGGTCCCGGGTAGATGAGCAGATGGTATTGTGTATCTCAATATCTTGAAACTTTTCTTGCAGTATTGCCAAAATCCCCTTCAGCTTCTGCTGGTCGAAAGTGGTTTGGACCACTACCGTCACCGGCAAATCGGTATGAATTTGGCTGGCTGAATCCTCATCTTCGATTACAGACACCCCGTAGCGAGCCCTTCCCAGAATTCCCTGAACCTCGGGATGGTGTGCATCGCCAATGACAATCAGGCAGCGATTGTCCAGGGAATCGACGATAGAATGTATTTTGCTAACAAAGGGACAAGTAGCATCAACAATGTTTTTGCCAGTGGCTTTGAGGGCAGCCATAACAGATGGACTGACCCCATGGGATCTGACTACTATAATCTCTTCAGGGGCATCGGCAACTGAATCCAATGTTCTGATGCCCTTGGCGGCAAGATGTTCAATCATCTGGGCATTATGCACAAGGGGCCCGAATGTTGCCACCCTCCCCGGTTTACCTTCTCCATGCTGCAGTGTTAACTTGACAGCTCGCTTTACCCCGGGGCAAAAACCTGCATATTTTGAAACAAGAACTTGCATTGTCTCCTCCTGTTGGTCTTAACCATTACATTATATATCATTTCAACCAACTTGACAAAGTCATTTAATAATAGACAAAACCAAACTTAGGACTTCGTCTGCATCCAGACCGGAAGTATCTAACTCAATGGCATCATCAGCCTTGCACAGGGGTGCGTACTTTCGAGAAGAATCCAGCCTGTCCCGTTCTGTTATCTCCTTAAGAACGGTGGCAAAATCAATTTCAATGCCTTTGGCCATCAATTCTTGGTAACGACGCATGGCCCTGACCTCAGCGGAAGCGGTCAAAAAAAATTTATAAGTTGCCATTGGCAAAACTACAGTGCCGATATCTCTGCCCTCCATAACAACATTTGAGGAATTTGCCATTTGTCTTTGCAGAGCGCACATCCCTCTGCGAACTTCCGGCAGGGCGGCTGCGTGGGATACCATCCCAGTGACCTCCCGGGAGCGGACATCCTCGGTCAAATCCCTGGGACCATAGAAGATGCGCAAGCCCCCATCAACAAAGATAAATTCAAAATCAGCAGTTTCGATCAATGCCAGCATCTCCTGCTGATGTTCAGCGTCGATTGGAACGCCCTGTTCCAGGGCAAATAAAGTTACGGCTCGGTACATGGCGCCAGAATCAACATATGTATAGCCAAGTTTCCTGGCTAAGGCCTTGGCAATCGTGCTCTTGCCCACCCCTGCTGGCCCGTCGAAAACAATAGAAACTGTATCTCCCATTCCTTCCCCTCCCCTGTGTTCAGAATAAAATTCGACACGCAGCAAGGGTAATCCTGCCTGAGCCCACAGAACTCCCTTGGCCTTATTGGAGGCCGGAATACTTATATACTGCCCCCTCCAGGCGGTTGAGCAAGACGAGAATATCGGACCAGCCCGGGTTATTGGCCATAAGCTGAAACAAAATCAAAAAGCCAACTAAGATCAAAAAGACTTTGATTAAAAGAGTTTCAATTTTATCCAGCAGAGGATGCATAAGATCACCTAGACTATCTATTATTGCTGAAAATGCAACTATAGCAAGCTAAAATCGCCGTAAGCATAGTACAGTTGCCTGATTTCCCCAAGCAAGCTTAAGCGGTTAAAGCGCAAGGGCTGATCACTGGTATCCAAGTCTACCCCATTGACGAAGCGCAGCAAAGGAGCTCGCAATCTCGCCAGCCGGGTCAGTGCCTGCTCCATACTTCTTTGCTGCAAATATGTCTTAATCTCCTCCCGGGCAACCAGGTATACCTCAAATAAATCAATTTCTTCCGGCTGCTCCAAAAACTCACGGGCGGCTTCTTCATAATTGTAATCCCTGGAACAAGTCCTGTCCAGCAATTTGCACGCCTCGGCGCAATCTCCCACATAATCTTGCAGACGAGAGTCCTGCATGATCTTTGCCTTTTGGACAACGACAAAGACATTATCCGGCGCTGGCGCTGTTAGTACAGCTACCAACTCCTCAGAAAAATCCATTTCCAATAGATAGTAATACAAGCGGTCGGCAAAAATCTTGAGGAGATAATCCAAATCCTTGGTTCGCCAAGGCACCAGTCCCTGAGATTCATAAAGGGAGAGAGAGAATTTCAGGAGACTGATAATGGATATATCCAAGGGGACGCTGGCTATTATCGCTATCATCTGATCAAACCAGTTTTTGACGCTCCTGTATTGGGACAATTTAAATTCACTCTGATAGTATTGGCCGCATATGCTGTCCAACCTGTCCGCCACCCCCAGCAGAGCGCCAACGAGAGTATGGGGAAGTTTGCGGGAGTATTTGCTGGGATGCCAGTGCTCGATAATTGCCGATGCAACCATTTCTGGCGCTCCCGCCCGCAGGGCAATTATTGCCCCCATATGGCCGAGAAACTCAGGATGCTTGCAGCAGGTAACTGCAGTGACATCGAGCTTGGCCATCTGCGATGCCTGGCGGGCAAAATCACAAACCTCCTGGCCGGCCTCAGCCTGATTGGCCAGAGACAGGACAATCTTCTGCAGACGCTGCTGTTTGTCAAAGAAACTACCCAATTTGCTCAGATAGCACAATGATTTCAGGCTTTGCTCACGCTGGGGAAGGGTGAGGAGCAAATCCTGAGCAAAAGTCTCACGGGCTTGCCTCAAGTCAGCATTGAGGTCAGGGGGTTCACAGCCTTGATTGCAGACAAAAACAGCCTTGGACAACAATTGGTCCCCGGCCGAACGCAAAGCAAAGAAACCCATTTTCTCCAGAATGATTAAGGTTAGGATTTCTGGGATGTCTTTAAACGCCGGTGTGATATCCACAATCCTCGCAACCGGTTGCTCACAGTTAATAACCGCTTCATTCATGATTGGTGATGTAACAACTTCACCGCCGACACTGGCAGCAGCGCTATGGAGCAACTGCCTTATTGTCTTTTCTCTTTGCTCATTGTCAACAAAAACCTTGTTTCTCGCCATTTCCCGCCAATAGTGCTGTGTATCCCGCACCTTGATAGTCTTTTTCCCCGCCAAGGTTTCACGACTTGAGACCAGGCCGCCCGCTGCCACGGGCAAAACCTCATCATCCACTAAGGACAAGAGGCCGGAAACTTTGGCCCAGGTATCAGGGATAGCAAGGCACAGACGCTGGTAAAGGGATGTTACCGCCCGGGCAAGGACTGCCTTATCCCTGACTCTGTCCTCGCCGGAACGCAAACGCAGCCACAAAACAATCCGAAATCTGCTGAAAAAAACCTCCAGCCTTTTGATTTCAACGTCCCTGCTGGCCAGTTCTTCCTTAAAAGTAGGCCGCACAAAATCATAGGCTCTGAGGGTTTGCCGGTATTCAAGACCGTCAAAGCGTATTTCCGCCAGAAGATTCACTTGCCTTACTCCGCCGAAGATAAAACCCTCCTTCAGACAAGGAGCTTAGATTATCGCTCTCGTTCAAACAACGAGCGGAAAGCCTGTGCTTTAGTCTTTCCTTCTGTCAGCCAATTTATTAAACTGTCCACTATTTTTGTTGCAGCCACAGCTTGCGCAGGACTGTACTGCTCTTGTAGCTGTGAAAAACTCTGATTACTCAAAGCTTGAAGGAGTATTAAATTCTCTTTATTTACAGGGGGAGAGTTTCGCCCCTGGCAGCGTGAACAGACAGCCCCCCCCGCCGGCCAATGCAGCCAACCTGAATCCAGGGGATTGCCGCACTGGGCGCAATGGGAAAAACCCATCTCATAGCCGAGACTGGCAGCAAATTTCAGGCGAAAAGAGTCAAAGACAATCGGGTCATACTCCTCTGTCTTCAGGTGGAGCATATAAGTCATCACCAGTTTGAAGACTTGTGTTTCCCTGGCCTCTTCCGCAATGAGCAGGCGGCATAACTCCATTGCTGCAAAGGCGGCGCCGCTTTTAGCCCAGTCTCGGCGCAGAGGCGAAAAACTGTCAATAATATCGGCCTGCCGCAATATAGGCAGGCCTCTGCCGCAATATATGACATACTCTCCCAAGATGAACAGTTGGACGGCTGCAGCTGATTTGCTTTTGACTTTGCGGCTGCCCTTGGCAACAAATTTGATTAAGTTCCCCGAACTGGTAAAGCAGCTGATTATCTGGTCGGCTTCGCCCAGGGGAAATCCATAGACAATAAAACCCGTCACCTTTTGCAGGCGCATTTTATTTATACCCCAGCCACTTAAGCTGATTGGGATCTTTGCGCCAGTTCTTTTTTACTTTGACCCAAAGCTTTAGGTGCACTCTCTTGTCCATGAGATCTTGGATTCCTAGCCTGGCGCCGGTGCCTATGATTTTGAGCATGCTCCCGCCCCTGCCAATGACTATGCCCTTGTGCGATTCCCGCTCGACGATGATATTGGCAAGGATGGTGGCTTCGGCTGCCGATTCGGAAAAATCGACTATCTCAACTGCTATGCCGTGAGGCACCTCATCTTCAAGCTGTAACAAGGCCTGTTCGCGAATGAGTTCCGCAGCCAGCAAGCGATAGTCACAATCCATCAGCTGATCAGCAGGGTAGAGCAGTCCGCCGCTGGGGAGAAAGCCTTTTACAGCTTCTATGACCTCATTCAGGTTAGTGCGGCTGCTGGCAGAAACAGCCACAACCTTGGCGAACCGTCCATCGGATTTAAAACTTTCTATAAGCTCCTCAGTATGTTTGGGAAAGAGGAGATCAATCTTATTTATGACAAGAATTACCGGTTTTCCCCGAGCAAAATCTTCACTTAATTCGGGGCTGGGACTTGTGGCGTCTAAAATATACAGGACAACATCGCTGTTGGCCACAGAATTTTCAATTTCCCGCACCATAAATTCACCTAATTTATTTTTGGGTTGATGCATTCCGGGGGTATCTACAAAGACAATTTGATAATCTTCTGCTGTAAGAATACAGCGCAACTGCCGGCGAGTGGTCTGACTCTTCTCAGAAGCAATGAGCAGGCGATCACCCATAAGAGCGTTGATCAGCGTTGATTTTCCAGCGTTGGGAACACCGGTAACCGCTACAAAGCCGCTCTTAATAAGGCCCTCCATTACATATCCTCGCCGGTAAAGGCGCCGGGGAGCAGTTGGGCAATCGTAGTAACGGTGCCCTTTCCCTCTTCATTGACAAGTATAATTTCCACTGAGTCAGAAAGAAACTCTCGCAGAACCTGGCGACAGGCCCCGCAAGGTGAGGCGGCCTTGTTCCCGAAAACTGCTACCGCCAGCCCGGCAAATTCTCTTTCGCCTTCTGAAACCGCTTTAAATATGGCAGTGCGTTCGGCACAGTTTGTCAGGCCAAAAGACGCATTTTCAATATTGCAGCCGCTGTAAATTTTGCCCCCTTTAGTTAACAGAGCGGCTCCCACCCTGTATTCGGAATAGGGCACATAGGCCAGGTTTCGTGCATCTAAGGCTGCCTTGACTAAGCGTGCTTTAAGATCCGGCTCCATAAACTCACTCCTCATTGAATTGCTTTTGCAGGGAGAACTATGTTCTCACGGTTTTCGATGTCAAAGCTCAGCATCTCCTTCAATGACACCGAAAAGAGTAAATCCACTCCGGCAACAAGGGTAGTTGTGTCACCGATGGCCTGAAGGACAACAGGATTGCTCCGTATTATTACCCCGTCAACAATAATGCCCTGCTCCGAATCGACAATATAACTGTTGACGGCCAATCTTTGCCCATTGATGGCAATTGCCGCCGCGCCGGAAGAATACAATTCCCCGACAATTCGCCGCAAATCGCCGGCAGATACCGAGAAAACCTGATCGTAGACAGAGATTTTTACCCCTGGGCCGGAGATCTCCGCAAAGCCAGCGGTTTTATTGATCTTGGCATAATCGGCGCGGAGAATTTCGATTTCGCCTTCTATATACTTGATTGTATCTTGCTCCTGATTTTGGGAGACTAATTGGGCGACACCGTTTTCAATCAACACTTTAAAGGTGGAAAGATGGCGGTAAGGTTCATAAAACTCCTGCAGAGCTTCCTTGCTGAATAAATTTTCAATCTCCTTAAGCTGATCCAGGGTGCTCTCCCGCAGAATGTTAGGAAGCTGAACATCATATCCGCCTGTGGGCAGAGGTCCCACTGTAAGGATTATCTGCGATCTTGCATACTGAACTTCCTGGTCTCCGTTTATCACTGCCAGCACCTTTTCAGCATTGAGGTGAGCATACTCAGAAATAATCAAATCCCTTGTCTTGCTGGCGCTGTTTTGCATAATCTCCGCCAGCTCTGCCTGATTGCTGACCAGGTACACATCGTAATGCAGCTTAGCAAGGGACTGCTTGACGCTGCTCTTTTCTGCTACATCTAAAGTCCTGGCCAATTCTTGCAAATCGCCAATAAGACCGTTGGCGAATGTTTTAGCCTCGGCCAATTCAGTTCCGCCCCCCAGATCCCCGAATTTAATTTGAGATGCCAGGATGAATAAATTAAGGCCAATGGCGACTATTGCTAGAATCCTAAGGATTCTTGCATTACGTTTATCCACTTTCCCCGCCCCCTAACGCAGCGACTGGCCCGGAAGCCGTATTTCTGATTCAACGCTGACTTCAACCCGCAAATTCCTCTTCTCCCTGTAATATTGGAAAAGGGAACTGAGATAATTGTTCATGGCCTCCGCATCGCCAACCGCCTTGATAATCAAAGGCTTTACTGGAATCGGATCATAGTTTACCAGAATGGGCCCGCCCACACAGCGTATAGAGGTATCGACCACCAGGCGTTTGCCCCCTACAGAAATTCCTATGGCACCGCTGGCAAAGAGAGAATGGACTATTTCCTGCACATCTACATCATGAATGATATTATTTTCATTGAAGAGCAATTCATCTTCTGCATCCATGAGAGAAATTACAATACCCGGACCGGTCAATTCCGAATAGCCGGTGAGAGACCGGAGATTGTTGTACTCCTGTTCCAAAAATTTATACTGATTTTGCATATGTTGAATAGGATAAAGCTCGCTTAAGGGCTCTATGACCCTGGTCTTAATCAAGTCATCATCCACGTCAATGGCAATGGTAACTGTCTGCATGCCTATCCCCTTGGGCGAAAAATGGGAGCGGATTTTTTCAACGGTAGCGAAATCCAGAAAGTCCCCTCCCTCAAGGGAGATGGCGTTGTCGGAAAGAAAATGAATAATTATTTCCGTAGAGTCTGTAAGTTTGGGCAGATTGGGATCCTGAGATATAACCCATTCTAACCAATTGGTCATGTAATAATCAGCCTCTTCACGGATGGTATCTTCAAAAGCGCCCATATCCGACAGGATAAGATTGGTGATCTCTTCTGTTGTTGTTGCGTTGTCAATAGCCTTATGCAAATTTTCATAGGCAAATCTTACTCTCGTACTATCTTCCGGAACCTCCAAATCAGAGGCCAGGCGTCTGTTGAACTCCAACAAACTCAAGGCATAATCCCGAGCGTTATGAAATTCGCCCACCTCTAGAGTGATAAACCCCAAAGAGTTAATTAAGAGGGCCACACTGAGCAAGAGGGCAACTGCAACTAAAACATACACATCTGTAATTTTAAAGCGTTCTGCCATAGCTTTACCTCCCGACTAATTCCAATAACCTGGGAACCATAACAAGAACACCAACAACAACGGCATACAGCGCGGACGTCAAGACTGCAGCGGCAGCGCAGTTCTTGGCGATCTTAGCCAAGGGATGATAATCGGCGGTATACAAGTCAATGGTTTTTTCTATTGCAGTATTAATCAGTTCACTGATAAGGACAAAAAAAGCTGCCGAGAGCAGAAATAATGCCTGGTAAAGTTCAAAATCCAGAACAACCAGCAGAATTCCAAGGATGACAGAGGCAACGCAATGAACTCTGAAATTGCGCTGGGTTTTAAAGCTGTAGACCAAACCCTGAAACGCAAAGCGAAAGCTTTCCCATAGGGTTTTGGCACGCAAATTACACCCTCCCCAAGTTTAATCTAGCAAGGATTTTTTCTTCCATGGCGCGCATCTCAGGGTTTGGTTCCTCGCCGTGGTCATAGCCCAGCAAGTGCAAAATTCCATGCACTAATAAAAAGCAAAATTCTCTTTGGCGGCTGTGGCCATACTCCTGAGCCTGACTCTCCACCCGCCGCCAACAGATGTAAATCTCGCCGGTGATCTCATCTCCTGCTCCCAAGGGAAAACTAAGGACATCGGTAACAGAGTCATTATGCCGAAAATCCCTGTTTAACTGGCGCACCAGCCCTTCAGAAGCCACAATAACATTATAACATTCCTTGGGAAAAGATGTACTGAAAGCCTCTTCCACCGCTTGCGCTGTCTGATTCACAAGAAAAGCCAGATCCCCTGCGCCCTCAAACTCCTGCTCATAAAAAAGTTGCAGCTGCATATCTGTCCTCCTCTTACGAACTCAATTTAGCCAAGTCTTTTTCAGTTGGATAGGCAATACGTTTATGATAAATGCCGGCAAAAACCTTTACAAAGGCTTGAGAAATCAGGCTAAGGTCCTTAAGAGTCAAATCACATTGATCCAGTTGGCCATCAGCCAATTTTTCCTGCACAATCTTGTCTACCATACCCTGAATCCGAAATTGATTGGGCTGGGAAAGAGATCTGACTGCAGCCTCAACAGAGTCGGCCAGCATTATTATGCCGGCCTCTTTGAACTGAGGCTTGGGCCCATCATACCGGAACTTGTCTTCCAGCAGCAGATCCTTATTGCCCCGTTCCGCAAGGGCCCGATGATAAAAGAAGCCGATCAAGGTGCTGCCGTGATGCTGTTCAATAATATCCTTAATTACCGGCGGCAGCTTGTACTGTTGGGCCAATTCGACGCCTCCGCGGACATGGGCAGTGAGAATCATGCTGCTGAGGCTGGGAGGGATTTTATCGTGGGGATTGTTGCCCTGAAATTGATTTTCAATAAAAAAGTATGGCCGGGTCAGTTTGCCCAGGTCATGATAGTAGGAACCAACCCTGGATAGCACCGGGTCAGCGCCTACAGCTTCTGATGCCGCCTCTGCCAGATTGCCTACCATGATGCTGTGGTGGTATGTGCCCGGCGCTTCCAGCAGCAAACGCTTGAGGGGCTTCTGATTGGGATTGGCCAATTCAAGCAGCCTGATTGAGGTGGTTATGCCAAAAGCTGATTCAATAAAAGGCAAGAGGCCTATTGCAAAGACAGAAGAAAGAAGGCCGCTGGCAACGCCCATGGCCAGATCCAGCAGTGTCCGCTGGACAGAGGTCTGCGTTAAAGCCAGGCCGTTGCTGATAAGGGTCAAACCAAGTATCCCTATAGCGTTGGCTGCTGCCACCAGCAGTCCGGCTCTGGTCAGGTCTGACCTTTGGTTGACCTTGGATACACTGTAGGCGCTGGCTATGCTGCCGATTAAGGCCATCACCAGCACGTTGAGTTCACTGCCGGCGGTAACGGCAATAACCAAAGCCAATGTGGTTCCGAAAAACAGGGCAAGGTTGACGTCAAAAATGATGGCAAGGAGCAAAGAAGCCATTCCTGCGGGAATCAAATATGCCGAACCCGCTTCAAAGAGCAAGCCGCCGAATAATTTGGCCGCCCATAAAGTGAGAATAATGATCAGTCCGATCAACCAGAGCCGGGAAGGGAATGCAAAGAGCTCTGGCCGGTAGCGGTACAAATAGTATCCCCAGGCCGAAAAAATGCAGAGAATCAAGATTGTCAGGCCCAGGTAATACCCGTAGGCAAAACTGGTTTCCAGCATTCCCAGAGCCCGAAGTTGGGTAAGATGTGCGGCGGTAACAGCTTCGCCTTTATCAATGATTTTGGCCCCTTTGAGAATGACAATATCCTCAACCTGATCCCTGGCCCTGCGGCGCTGGGCAGCAGTTTCTTCCGGAGAGTAGATTCTGTTGTGTCGATAATTTTCTTCCAGACTTGTGACGACCAATTCTCTCAGCTCGGGCACAATCTGTGCTTGATACAGGTCAGTTTTTATCTCTTGCAGACTTGCCGCCACTTCATCAGGCTTAATCCCTGGCTGCAGATTGGCGCTGATTAGGTTTCTGGTCAAATCCAGAGCTTGTTGGACACTTTCCCGTGGAATGGCCAATAAGGCCAAAGCCCTTTCCTCATCCCCGACCGCGGGAAAGGATTCCAGCAGTTGGGCAGCCAACTCTTGCCGGGAGATTTCATCAGTCTCTTGATCGGCTTCGTTTTCCCCCTGGTTTTCTTCTGCAGCGGCAGCTTCCCGGTCTTTTACTTCCAGCAAGTACACCAGCAATCCCGTAACCTGATTGCTGACTTTGCCTTCTACTGACGAATCATATAAGTAGACATCTTCAACCTGTTCAGCTGCTCTAGAGCGGGCAATGCTTGTAGCCTCCTGATCGATGACAGACCTGGACGCATAGATGGTATCAGGAGAAATTTCTCCCTCTTCCAATTCATATTGGGCAGGCAAGATGCCAACGGCCACCGTGGCCAAAAGGGCTAAAAATATGACGATTCCCTGGAATATTTTATATTCCGGCTCTTGCCTGAAGTGCTGCAGTTTGTCCAATAAATGTTTCAGCATTCCCTTCATATCCCCGCCTCACTTTCTTTTGGGGGCATATCTGGCATAGGCCTGTACAATATCTGCCACCAGCCTGTGCCGAATAATATCTGATTCGTCCAGATGAATTACTTCAATTCCCTCTATTCCCCGCAATATACCAATAACCTGGCGCAGCCCCGACACTGTATCCCGAGGCAAATCAATCTGAGTAATATCTCCGGTGACTATAGCCTTGGAACCAAAGCCAAACCGGGTGAGAAACATCTTCATCTGTTCAGGCGTTGTATTTTGCGCCTCATCAAGAATGATAAAGGCATCGTTTAAGGTCCTACCCCGCATATAGGCCAAGGGGGCTACTTCGATGACACCCTTTTCCATATACTTCTGATAGATATCCAGGCCTAGAAATTCCAAAAGAGCATCATAGAGTGGTCTAAGATATGGATCCACCTTATCCTGTAAGTCCCCGGGCAAAAAGCCCAGCCTTTCACCGGCCTCGATGGCGGGCCGGGTCAAGATGATCTTAGCGATCTGCTTTTCTTTAAGCGCCCGCACTGCCATGGCCACGGCGAGATAAGTCTTGCCAGTGCCTGCAGGGCCAATGCCGAAAACCAGGTCATTTTTTTTAATGGCCTGGATATAGCGGTGCTGCCCGGCAGTCTTGGCGATAACCTTTTTCCCCCGGGGAGTAATTAGGATTTCATCTTTGTAGAAGACCCGGTGGTCGGTTTTATGGGCTTTATAATTTTCCACCATATGCTTTACTTCTTCATAGTCTGGGCAATAACCTGCCCGAATTATTTCCAAAATCTGTTTTATTAAATCTTCTGCCAGCTCCCGGTTTGGCGAGGGGCCAGACACATGCAAGCCCTCATCCTTGAGGACAAGGTTAACCCCAAAGACTTTGGCAAAGAGGGCGAGATTTTTATCCTGCATTCCCAGAAGTTTCAGTGCCTCTCCGTTGTCAAGCTTTATATTCGCTGCTTCAGTCAATCACTCATTCCCCCCTGATTTGAACCCTTTCACGGCCAATACTGGTTTCAACTGTCAAGAGCACCCTGTAGCCAAACATACCCTCACCCAGCGAAACCTTCTCCACCTCTTTACTCAATATGACAGCTTGTTCTTCAACCTGTGCATGGGCGGCAATCATCGCCCGCAAAAGGGCAAGTTCATCAGCTTCCGCTGGCGAAAAAATATTGGTGTTCAAGATAATTTCCGAATATAAGCGGCGGAGGAAAACGATATTAGTGCTATAAATGCTTGTGGATGACTCTTCGACTTCGTAGTTGTCAAATCGGGGCCTGCGGGAAAGGGGTATTTTTTTGCCCCACAGCTGGAGAATATCAACTTGCTGCTGCCTTCCCGTATAACTCTTCTCAATTTCTTCTAAAGCCGCTTCGCCGTAACCCTCAAGAAACACTCTCCCTTTAACGGAACCGGCGGCATTAATCATGTTGTCCCCATCCCTGTAGCCGGCAATAAGCACATCGCCCTTGGCCACAGTCATGCCCGGCTCCACTTTGGGAATACCCTTTAGCACCATCATTTCAAATATTATACCATCATACTCCGCAACTATGTCAATAACCGCCCCAAATTGCATGGGGTTATATTCTTTTTCAACAATGCGAATGCTGATTTTCGTGCCTGTCCTGTCCACTGCCACCCAGGCCATCTGAGGAAACTTGACATAGAGGTTTTGTTCAATTTCATTTAAATTCAGGTCCCGAATTTTCCCCCATTTGTACACACCTAAATCCCTGATATATTCCCTGACTTCAGCCCTGTTTATCTCCTCCAACCCATTTAGCTCTACTGTCCAAACGAGGCCCGAAAGGTAATAGATTGCCAGGCAAAAACAAAAAAATCCTACCAGCAAGAACTTTCTCTTGCCCAGCAGCCGCAGCCAGACGACAAAGCCGGTTTCCCTGAGTATTTCCACAGAGAAGCCCCTGTCATGCTGCATTTGTTTTAACTTTTTCAGGCTGCTGAAATCGGTGGAAAAGACCAGTACTTTTCCTGCCACTTCCATATCCCATACTCTAATTTCCTTGTCTGCGGCCAGGTTGATGAATTCTTCCGGGTACATTCCCGAAATCTGTATTTTTACACTGCCGGATAACGCTGCATTTGTTCCCCCTTTCACCGCAATACCTCCAGACCAATATTATCGATCAGCCCTTCGATGAATATCTCATGAGCATAGACGGTGCGCACCTGCAAATCCTGGCCTTTGACCACTATCTCTCCCCCCTTGACACTGATGCGGATTAATTCCCTGTCATAGAGGATAATGCCCTTGTGGTTTTCCACAAATAACTGCCCTCTGCCCAGCAAAGTCAGGCGGAATAAATCGGCAACCAAATCCTGGGGAAGGTCAAAAATATCTGCTATCTTTTTCGAAACTATTTCTTTTCGGGCCATTACATCTCACCTCCCTAAAAAATATGCCTCCGGGCGATGAGGTATAACAGCAAAAAAACAGAAGAACACTGGTCCTTCTGTTTATAAGCTTGATGTGGTAACCTACTTGCGGACACCTTGAAGATGGACAATAATTAAAGATATGTCAGGGAGGTGTCGGCATGGCGAAATATTTCGATAGGGATACGAAGGCAGTTTATGTAGAGCAGATTAATTCCGGAAAAGTGTTGACAACCCCCAGTTCCCTACAATAACTTTACACTAACGCTGCAATCAAGTACTGATTTCTCCCTTTTGGGAGATATTGTCTTGACTAACAGCCTTTTGACTGAGCGACAGCTCAACCACACTTTCGAGGACTTCGGAAAGGTGTTTTGTTCCGGCAAAATAGTTTTGCACGATATATACTCTGCCATCCGCCGGATGTTGTAAATGATGGTATTACTTTCCACTCTGCCGCCCTCCTTTTCAAAAACCCTTCATCTAATGCACTGAATCGGGGTTTTTGAGGGGGGTGTTTTGCTAAAATAATATTGATCCTCCGTGAAAAGAAGGACAGTTTGGTAGGGTGGATTATACTGTAGACTTAAGTATTTTTCTGTGGATTCCACAGAAAGTGTTTTTCTAAGTGCGGAATTACATTTGCAAAAGAGCTGTGTTGATTGTATGATGCGATAACATTTGCATTTGTTCTATGCCACGAGCTTCAAGCGCGTTTAAGCCTGTTGCTAACGGCACCATTTCCAAATGGGACCTTGCTGGATTTTTTTCATGAGCCTTCGCCCTTTTTGCAGGACTTGTAGTCCGCCCTACATTGTAAACGGCAAGTACTTTTGGACGAATTTCGGCAAATAGTTTTACCCGTTTCTACCTAAGAATTGTATCTCTGTGTTTTAACCTGTAGCTGTCTCCAGTCATGTTGAAAATCTCGCTGTGATGGGTAAGCCGATACAAAATGGCGGTTGTAATAACCGGATCCTGGAGCAGTTCTGCCCATTCTTCAAACCCTTTGTTTGAGGTAATTATCACTGACCTTTGCTCATAAAGGTTTGAAATCACCTGAAAGAAGAGGTTTGACTCTTGCCTAGATATGGGCTGGAATCCAATTTCGTCAATAATAATCAGGTCGGAATTCATGATTCTCCGTAATTTCTGTCTGGCTCTAACTGAGATCTCCTCTGTTTTCAGTAACTTAATCAGTTTCTCCATAGTAACAAAGCTGACCTTATATCCCTGTTCAACTGCCTGAATACCAAGGGTAACGGCCAGATGTGTTTTGCCCACACCTGATGGACCAAGAAAGATTATGTTGTATGCTGCTTCAATCCAGGACAAGTCTAGTAACTGAGTAATCTGGCGTTTAGTGACCGAGTTGTTAAAACTATAGTCATAGTCGTCCGGGAGTCGAATGTAGGGGAAGTCTGCCGAACTTAAACGGCGGTCTCTGGCTCTTTTCTCCCTGGCTATAATCTCTTCTTTCATAATCTGGTGCAAAAACTCCAGGTAAGAAATTTCTTTGCCATTGATGTCTGGCAACAGCTGGTTAAGGTTGTCTCTGATGTGAGATAACCCCAAGGTAGTCAAGTAGCCTATTGTTTCGGCTTGGAGGGTCATTGTTTGACACCTCCGCATATTGCCACATAATCTCTAATATCCCTTGATTCCGGCTTAATTTTATAAGAAGCGGGGACTGATGCTGGTCCCACACTTGTGGCCAGTGGGCTGTCTACCTTCATTTTTGAGAAATGTTCGGTAGCCGCCCTAAATTCGACAGCGCTCCACAACTCATTGTTAACACAGTAGTTAATAGCTTCCTGAATGTAGTTCATAGCATAATTTCTGGTAACATCCCGGATAAGCAGAAACTGGTCCCGGGTATACCGTGGTTTTTCTTTCCTGATCATATCCAGCAGTATGCTTGCCTCAGCACTATCCCCCAGCAAGTCCTGTATGTGGGCCTGCAACCCGGATATTTTGCTGTTATCCCGAAGATGATTTTTATTTTGAATCAATTGTCCCTTGCCAGAGTTAATCTTATGAGTGGCAATGACCTGGTTATTTGCCGGGTCTGTTAGCACTATGGTGTCAGCTTCTATTGTTAGGAAAAGCTGCTTGCCCGACCTATAGGTCCCCAGGGGAACAGAGTATCTGTTACTAAGATAGAGAATGGTATTGTCTTTCCTAACCCCTCTTGTTAGAATGGTAACAGAGTTTATTATTGGGGATACTGGCTGCAAGTATTGCTTTTCAAGGAGAAATACTTGCGCCGGTATCTTTTTTGTTATGCCATGCATTGTGGCGTTTCCGGTTCGGGACAACCATGCAAGGCAATCTTCGTTTAATGCAGCTAGATTGGTATATGTCCTGTGGGCAGCGAAGCTATTCTTCAAATACTTAACTACAGCTTCGACCCGGCCTTTGCTTTGGGGGTCGGCTCCCCGGCACAAGTGGACTTTAAATTTCATCTGCTGGCGATACCTTTCGAATTCATGCGTAAAAATTACGTCACCATAGTTTTCGCTCACTGCAACAATTTTGTCTTGATCGAAGACCAGATTCTTCGGCCTGCCGCCAAAGTACTCAAAGGCATGGTTAAGTAATTCCACCAGTTTTGCTGTGGTAAAGGGCTTGTCGCACCATTCGCCATATTTATATCTGGAGTGAGACAGAACCACGCCCATGCAATATAGTTTGACGGTTGTGCCGTCTGCCCTGCAGAGAATCTTCTCTCCGAAATCTACCTGGGCTTGCTCTCCCATAGGGGGATCCTCAACTGCCTGATGTTGTCTTGTGGGAATGTTTTTGGGAATGCAGTGTTTTTTTCGCAGGTTACTTACATAATACCTGACGGTGCGATCCTTACCCTTATATGTGTCAGGATGGTGCTCCTTGAGCCAATCATGTATTTGTGCGCTAGACATGTCCGGATGATCTGTAAGCCACCCTAGGATGTCATTTTCATATTGTTCCAGGTATTTGGGTCTTTGCCGCGAATTGACCAGCTTCTGATAATACTCATCCGGTTGCAGTTCCCAGTATTTGCGAACTGTCTTAACGTTAATACCAAGTTTTTGGGCTACCTGGGCTTTCTTAAACCCGTTTTCCTTTAGTTGATGAATTCGGCTGTACATGTTCCACCCCTTCAATTGTGTCCCCCTCCTGTCTGATAAAGCATACCAGACTGGGGAGGAATTTACGGAAAAAACGTCCGTTTTTGTTTGCCGAAATTCATCCCTTTTATTTTACCGCTTACAATAGAATAGTCCCGTCTCGCTATCATACCTGTAACCCCTATACCTGTAAGGGTTAATCTCAGCAATATCTCCGCCGTTGATACTCGGGTGATTCCCCCAGGCATCATACTCATTACTGGCAACCTCAACGCCATCACAGTCCACAATATGGGTAATATCCCCCTGAGCATTCTTCAGGTAATAATACTCCGTCCCGTTCACATTCATGCTGACGGGAGTGCTGTCACCGGCATAGGAATAGTGGATGGTCCACAATATATTCCCCTGGCTATCCCGGATTACTTCCCGGGTGACGCTGCTCCCCAGCAGGGTATACTCATGGGTCTGCCCGTTTGCGGTCTTCTCGGTGCGAAGGCCGTTTTCATTGTACTTATAGCTGGTATTCAGGCCAGTTCCGGTAATGCCCTGGAGTTGTCTCCCCATCTGCCAGGTATAGGTAAATTCTCCGTCGGTTATAAGATTCCCTGCACCATCATAGGTCAATGTTTTGGTGCTAGTTGCGACCCCGTCTACTTTCTCCACAATCTCGACCAGCCTGTCTAGGTCTAGGAATAGACATGATCCGTGACTTAAGTCTCTTCCCCCCGCTTCCCTGGACTGTCTCCGTCCCGCTGGTCATGTTACCATGGCTGTCATATGCATGAACTATGCAACTTGCCTATTCAGAAAAAAGGGCGGGTTGATGCCCGCCTAGGTTATTTCTACTCACCCTTGTCGGGAATATATCTCAAATAGTGATACGCCCTAGGGTCAGTCTGTTTTTGTTTTGTCCGCAAAATAGGTTTGAAGTAGTCTTTAAGCTGCGAGAGCTTTTCGTCGCTAAAGTCGAGAATTGACTCGGTGAGCTGAAGATAAACATTTCGACTGCCGACCTCTTTAACTTGGTAGCAGGGGGCATTCCGAACAATATTCTCTATCCCTCCCAGTGCGCGAATATGATTCTCGCTTAAGAGGTTGCCCCAAAAATACCCTCGGAAGTGGTCCTTGTAATCTGCCGTGTGAACGAGCCCGGGAAAATCAATGTACCTTTCATGAGGTGTCTCGACGAGACCAGGTGTGAGAAGATCATGAGTGATAAACCCAGCGACAACGTCAATCTCCTTACAAATTTCGAATAAACAATTAACGAGAAGGTTTTGAAAGTGGCCAATTCCAATAGCTGTCGCATACCATTCCCTAACAGATAAGTGAAGAAAAGATGTTTCTCCATTAAGATCGGTGTAGATGTATATATTAGCAAGTTCCTGAATGGATCCCATCATAACAAGTCTTGTAGGGTCAAACGTTGTGAAGCTCAGCATTTGCAAATTATTGTTTAAAATTTGCTCCTTAAACTTATTAGCTTTTTTGCGCAAAGCCAATGTCGTCATCAACTTGCCTTCGACAGTTTCAATCTGCAAATGAGCTTTGAAATTCTCCTTTGTAAGAGCTCCCACTGAGGTAACAATTTGGTCCAGCAGGTACCAGAGCAATTCACCCTTTCCCTCCAAGGATTCATATGATGCCGCCGACATAATCAAATTTTTCCGATACATTTGTTATTCCTCCTTGAAGTTTATCTGAAAGCATGTTCAAGACCCCATAAACCAGATCCTCCTGGAACTCCTCCCCCACCTCCTGCTCCGGCGGGTATTTTTTCAATCCATTTAAAGACAAAATCTAAGGAATAGTATAGAGCAAGTGCACAAATCGATTGCCTGGTCCTGTATGCTTCCAATTCTTTCTGTCTTACCGGGTTTGAAGGTGTGTAGGTATAAGTAATGATGCCGTCGGCTCTGGATTCAATAACGTAATTGTAACCGCCATTTGTCGCTGTCACCGAAAATACTTCAGTGCCTATTTTATAACCGCCGGTATATCGTTCAAGTTGTCTTTGAGCTTGACGTCTATACCGCACTCCAGCGGGTTTGACCTCATAAACCCCTGTCACATGAATTAAGTCGGCATACCCTCTGCTTCCCGGCAGACCACTTCTCCCTCCGCCCCGTATCGTTACATTAGGTATTGCTCCTACTAAGGGACTAGCCGGATTAAATGCTAACCATCCAACCACAAATTCATGATGGAACCCCTGAATCGGATGATTCCCATCGCTGTCAATTAGATTTACAGGGTCATTATCGCAATACAGGTAAGCATTTATCCCTATAATGTGGGAAGTCCGCAGAAGCGGGTCGGCACTAATAAACCGTCCCCACTCAGGGTTATAGTACCGGCTCTGCAGGTAATACAGTCCCGTCTCGCTATCATACCTGTAACCCCTATACCTGTACGGGTTCAGCTCAGCAATATCCCCGCCAGTGACACTCAGGTGGTTCCCCCAGGCATCGTACTCATAGGCGGCAACCTCATTGCCATCACTGTCAACAATGTGAGTAATATCCCCCTGAGCATTCTTCAGGTAATAATACTCCGTCCCGTTCACATTCATGCTGACGGGAGTGCTGTCACCGGCATAGGAATAGTGGATGGTCCACAATATATTCCCCTGGCTATCCCGGATTACTTCCCGGGTGACGCTGCTCCCCAGCAGGGTATACTCATGGGTCTGCCCGTTTGCGGTCTTCTCGGTGCGAAGGCCGTTTTCATTGTACTTATAGCTGGTATTCAGGCCAGTTCCGGTAATGCCCTGGAGTTGTCTCCCCATCTGCCAGGTATAGGTAAATTCTCCGTCGGTTATAAGATTCCCTGCACCATCATAGGTCAATGTTTTGGTGCTAGTTGCGACCCCGTCTACTTTCTCCACAATCTCGACCAGCCTGTCTAGGTCTAGGAATAGACATGATCCGTGACTTAAGTCTCTTCCCCCCGCTTCCCTGGACTGTCTCCGTCCCGCTGGTCATGTTACCATGGCTGTCATATGCATGAACTATGCAACTTGCCTATTCAGAAAAAAGGGCGGGTTATGCCCGCCTAGGTTATTTCTACTCACCCTTGTCGGGAATATATCTCAAATAGTTATACGCCCTAGGGTCAGTCTGTTTCGTGGGATTCTGGTCTGCTCTGAATGCGGTCACAGTCTTTCTATGGCACATCGCCGTGATAAGCGCACCTTTTACCGCTGTATGCACCATTACCGCCATCCGGACGAATGTCTGCACACTCACGCCATCTTTTACGATGACTTGTACAAGGCGGTTATAGAGCGCATACGTGCCACAGCAAAACATTGCAGGACGATGAAGCCTTTTATCGGCTTGTGGAAGAAAAAGCCGGGTTAAACACATCCGTAAAGCAACTGATCCAAGATCGGGACAAGTTAAAACGCCGACAGAAAGAACTATCCACATTGCTTTTCAAGCTGTTTGAGGATCACGCTGCCGGACTGATAGCTGATGAAAACTATGTAGCTTTCACAAACAGATACCAGTCCGAGCAGACGGAAATCCAAGGAAATATTTCTGTACTGGATGTAAGATTAGAGCAGCAGACAGACTATCAAACCAATGCTGAACAACTACGACAAGCAATCTCCGATTATCTGAACATTGACACGCTAACACCGTTTATCTTGAATAAGCTCATAGAGAAAATACAAGTTGGACACTCTGAAACGGTCAACGAACAGGTAAAGCAAGCAATAGCCATATTGTGGAAGTTTGCGATGGAGGTATAAATTTTATGATGTTTCATAATCAACGAAATTTTTAAAGATTTTATTGCAAGTGTTACATTTTAACGTTATCCATATCCAAGAAAAAGCATTTTCACATTCTGTAATTTCATCATCTATTAACTCTTGCTTTGGCGGATATTCAAAAGTGACTTCTACCGAGAAATCCGAATGTTCCTGTACATTGCAATAAAATGGTTGGAGTTGAATATTAGCACAATCCACTTTTTCTTCTATGCATCGGTTATATCCATCAGTAAAACTGTTGAATACTTCGATTGCCTGTCCGCATTTTTTACAACGCAATTGTACAGCAAGCCCATCGTTTTTATCGCATAATGATATATGTCCAAGAAGGCCTTTCTTTATTTCGCCGTAGTATAGCACATCAAATTCTGAGCAAGAACAGCATGTTATCTTTCCGTGAACGATAGTATTTGTATCGATTCTCGAATCGAGTTGGTAAAAGTAGGACTTGAGTTTTATAGGAACACACATTATCTTCACTCCTCATCTAAACAAATTTCTAACCCAACTAACAATTTTTCCTACACTTCCTGGATTATTGGATAACATTCCATTCATTTTATTTGAAATGTAAGTACTACTTTGTCTTGGACTAATGACCTCAACTAATTTATTAACTCCTTTTTTTCCAATACCAATAACATCTGGTCGCAACTTGCCGTTTAAACCCATTTTACCCAATGATTTATTCAAACCAATTTGTGAGTATTGCCCAGATATAGCCATTTTTCCAGCTTCCATATTGGTTGCTAGTTTATGTAACACGGAGCCGTGTGCTTTGCCTACCACAGTCGTTGCACCTGTTGCAATATTTAATCCCGCTGAAGCAGCACCAGTCGCTCCACCTATTAACGCGCCAGACATAAACCCTGAACAAGCACCATCTAAAGCGCCTTGCCAACCCCCAGATATTCCGCCACCGATAGCGCCCAAGGCAGCTCCTGACGCACCTCCAGCAATTGCGCCTGATAGAGCCGCACCACAAATAACTGCAGCTGCACCACCAGTAGCAACCGTAGCAACTGCTAATCCAGCAATAGCTACAGCACCAATCGTAACTTTCGCCCAGTTAGGCAATGAGATGTTACCGCTGTCATCAAATCTGTTAACAGGATTATTCAAGCAATAAGCAAAAAGATTATACTGTAAAAGGCTACCCTGTTCAACACCTAAAACATCCGTATCATCTGCATTGATGAAACGTCCTATTTCCGGATCGTAATACCTTGATTGTAACGAATAGAATCCCGTCTCCAAATCATACCTGTAACCCCTATACCTGTAAGGGTTAATCTCAGCAATATCTCCGCCGTTGATACTCGGGTGATTCCCCCAGGCATCATACTCATTACTGGCAACCTCAACGCCATCACAGTCCACAATATGGGTAATATCCCCCTGAGCATTCTTCAGGTAATAATACTCCGTCCCGTTCACATTCATGCTGACGGGAGTGCTGTCACCGGCATAGGAATAGTGGATGGTCCACAATATATTCCCCTGGCTATCCCGGATTACTTCCCGGGTGACGCT
>ENA-UOOR01000948-UOOR01000948.1-fermentation-metagenome-genome-assembly--contig:-NODE-948-length-36937-cov-11.660159_pt1 | contig 36937 bp, 34 predicted proteins | sample MGYA00245780_ERZ724029 | MGnify/ENA primary metagenome ERZ724029 (study PRJEB28704, sample SAMN03018315) | fermentation metagenome | biome: anthropogenic terrestrial biome; feature: soil; material... | reverse complement strand
TGAATTTTCATTATTTCATGTGCGCGGGCGGTAGCCAGCGTGAGCGACTACTTAATAATTAAGTCGTAACGGCATAATCACATAAGTATATTTTTCGTTATTATTCAATTTTAAAACAGAAGCTTTCATTCCTTTAGAAAGATTAAAAACAATCTGTCCCTCATCGCCAACAACTTTTAAAAAGTCAATTATATACTGGGAATTAAACCCTATTTCTAAAGGTTCGCCATCATAAGAACCACTCAGTTTCTCTGAGAACTGACCTAAATCCGGCTCAGTAGCAAAGATGTTTATATTATCTTCTGAAAAACTAAGTTTAACTGCTCTATCGATCAGAGAACTTCTTGTTAAAGCACTTAAAAAAGTTGATCGTTCAAAAGCGACTTGGCCATCAAATTCTTTAGGGATAACTTGCTCATAGCGAGGGAATTGAGCATTGATTAATCTCGTATAAAAGACTACCCCTCTGCTAACAGCATATAACTGCTTATTCACTAATAAAAAATCAATCTGTTCATCATCATTCTCCAAAATAGTAGTAATTTCCTTAAGCGCCTTTACAGGAACAAGAAAACTATTTTTAGAACTACATTTTATGGAGAGGTCTTTAATTACTAATCGATTAATATCGGTTGCTACCATTCGTAAATTCCCTTCATCAAACTCCCACAAAATACTAGAAAGAAAAGGTCTAGAGTCCTGAGGAGCTGTTGCGTAAACACTCTGTTTTACGGCTTCTCTAAAGACAGCAGCTTGTAAGGAAAATAAGAAAAGGGCATCGCGATCTCTGTTTTTATCTTCTCTTAAAAGATTAATTGTCTTGATTCCTTCAGGGAGAGCAGGATATTCCTCCGCAGGGAAAATATTTAAACTAAAAAAAGAATTGGCTGTTTTAATATTAAAGGTTTTCTCGCCATCATCAATTCCCATTTCAATTCTTCCCGGAGGAAGATGTCGGATTGCATCATAAAAAGTTCTTCCCGAGACCACAATACGTCCGGGGGTGATGATCGTCACTTCAGGAATTTTGATTTCAATTCCGACCTCGAGGTCACTACCAAAACAAAAAAGTTGATCATCTCTTGTCTCTAATAACAATCCGCTAAGAATTGGCATGGTACTTCTTGCCGGTATAACTCTAGTTACGATCTGTAAAGATCTAACCAACTCTTCTTGAGAACAAAGAAGTTTCATTCTTTAACCCCCTTCGGTTTTCCTTTTAAAAGTTATCAACACTAAAGAATTCTATAATAGTACTATTATATATAATAATAGATAATTAGTCGTAGTAATAGTATACCGTAAATTGTGGATAAATCCTTTATTACCAGCTAAGGCAGATAAAATCAAATTAGGAACTTGTGGATTAAAAAGCTTGTTATCTACAAGTTAAGTTTATCCACAAGGAAAAACTTTTTTGTGGATAAACAACCCACAACTTACCCGCAATTTTCCCCCAGTTTAACCACATAGGAATTACATAATTACTAAAGCTTTTATGTGAGCAACCTAGAAAATACCCCGAGGCTTGTCGAGGCGCCTGGCTTTGCTTTAAATCACTTCGTAATGGGAAAGGTAGCCGGCGTGAAGGAGTATATAGTGTTTAACATTTATTTCGAAGGGATTGTCTAATTTCCCAAATTCCTCACTCCGAATATATTGTATTGGGACCTTTTAGGATACAACGCAAAAAGCTTTAGTAGGATTATCAATTTATTGTGGTTAAATCATGCATAATGGATTATGCAATTCTTTAACATAAAAAAAGATGTAAAACTTAGACAAAGAGGTTATGCTTGTTGTAATTGTTTTGTAAGATCTTTTACGGTTTGATCTATTTTGGGGTCGTTCGTTATTAATTCTTTAATTCTGTCGCAGGCGTGAATAACTGTTGTATGATCTCTACCTCCAAACTCTTCTCCTATTTTAGGGAGAGACGCATCAGTTAATTCCCTACTTAGATACATAGCTATTTGTCGCGGAAAAGCAATATTTTGGGTACGTCTTTTTGATTTAAAATCATCAATAGTTAGCTGAAAGAAATCTGCCACTAATTGTTGAATTAAAGGAATGGTAACTCTTTTAGCTTGCTGTGCAGAAATGATATCTTTAAGAACTTCATCTGCTAAGGCTATCGATATTTCCTGGTTGGTTAACGAGGAATAAGCAATTACCCTGATGAGAGCGCCTTCTAATTCACGAATATTTGAATTAATTAAATCGGCGATATAAACCATTACATCATTAGGAAGCTTCCAGCCTTCAAATACAGCTTTTTTTCTTAAAATAGCAATCCTTGTTTCTAGATCTGGGGCTTGAATATCCGTAATTAAACCCCATTCAAAGCGAGAACGTAAACGATCTTCTAAAGTGGGAATTTCTCTAGGTAGCCGATCGCTTGAGATAACAATCTGTTTACTTGCTTCGTGTAAAGCATTAAAAGTATGAAAAAATTCTTCTTGGGTACTTTCCTTACCGGCTAGAAACTGAATATCGTCGATTAGTAATAAATCAACGTTTCGATATTTAGCTCTAAAACTGGGAGTTTTATTTTTTTGAATAGCATTAATAAGTTCATTGGTAAATTTTTCAGATGAGACATAAACTACTTTAAAATAGGGATTATTTTGCATAACAAAATGGCCAATAGCCTGCATTAAATGGGTTTTTCCCAGACCAACTCCGCCATAAACAAATAAAGGGTTATAGGCTCTAGCTGGAGATTCAGCTACTGCTAAGGAGGCAGCATGAGCAAACCTGTTACTTTCACCAACGACAAAAGATTCAAAAGTATACTTAGGATTAAGATTCATCGCATTTTCTTCAGCGCCGAAGATTACATGAGGGGTGGATAAATGATGTTCTTCAGAAGAATTATTCTTTTGAATAATAAATTTTAAACTTAGTTCATCCGGGATATAGTTGTTGAGCGTTGAGATAAGAAGGGACGCGTATCTACTTTCCAGTAAGTCTCTGGCAAATTCGTTAGGAACTTCAATAAATAAGATATTATTTTCAAGTTTCCACGGTCTAGTTGGCTTAAGCCAAGTTTCATAACTGGGTTTGGTCATTTGAGGTTCAACATCTTCCCGAACTTGTGTCCAAATGGTTTCTAGTTCCTCAATGGTCATTACCTTTCCACCTTTCAACAGATCAAAATATAAAAGGGTAAAAAGAGATTAAAAGATTAATTAAAAACAATCCACAGCCTGTGTATAAATTGTGAGTAAAAATGAGGATAAGAAAAGAAAAAACAGATGCGGTGAGTGTTAAAAAAAATAATTGTAAAAAATGGGAGATAAAGAAAACCTATTTAAAATTGAAAACAGTATTTTTTGAGTTATCCACATTATCCACAGGTTTTAATAAAAAATGTGGATAATGTGGAGGTGCGATGTCTATGATACCAGATTCTCTCTGCTTTGACAATTCTGCTTTTGTGCCGTAAAAACCGGAATAAGGGAAATATAATGGCAACTTAATACCAAAAACTGCTTTAAAGAAAGAAATGTGGATAACTTTTTCGAAGAAATATTGACAACCCTTCACGGGCTATTTATAATAAACTAGAATAAACATAGGCTCAAAGCGAGGTGAGAAAAGGTGAAAAGAACTTTCCAGCCAAATAAATTAAAAAGAAAAAGAAAAATGGGGTTTTTAGTTAGAATGTCCACCCGCAGAGGGCGACAACTAATCAGTCGACGTCGAGCAAAAGGAAGAAAGGTTTTATCTGCTTAAAAATGAAAGGGTATGAAACCTTAAAAAAAAATTGGGAATTCAAAGAGACTTTTAGTAAAGGGCGTTCCTTTTTTAACAAGTATTTTGTTCTGTATGTTCGACCCTTGTCTACAAAAAAAGGTCAGTTAAAGGTAGCCTTTTGCGTGGGGAAAAAATTGGGGTGTGCTGTGCGGCGCAATAAAATTAAACGACAGATGAGACATGCTTTTCTATCTTTTGAAAACCAGGTAAAAAGGGAGGTTGCAGTTATTGTAATTGCCCGTGGTAAAGTTGAGGAGATAGATTTTTCGCTTATCTGCGCTTCCCTAAGGGATCTTTGTGTTAAAGCGAAATTAATCAATGCTTAGAAAGATAATTGTAGAGTTAATCCTTTTTTATCAGCACTATCTCTCGCCCCTTAAACCACAGATGTATAAATGTAAATACTACCCCAGTTGTTCCCAGTATACTTTAGAAGCTGTTGAAAGATTTGGGTTAAAAGGTATTGTTCTTGGCTGTAGAAGAGTTATTTCTTGTCATCCATGGAGCCAGGGAGGATATTCTCCTGTGCCGGAGAGATGGCCGGGGTGGGGAGGGATTTTTCGTAAGCAAAGGGGCTAAGCCCCTTTTTTTCCATCAGGTAAATAATTTACGTAAGTTGTGAAAAGATACGGAAGAGGAATTTTATAGAGTAAAGAGAATAAGTTCTTTGATAAGTCGGTTTCAAAAAAAAATCCTTAGATAGAAAGGTGTGGAATAATAACTTATGATCAATGCCTTATCCGGGATGATGGCTAGTGTTTTGAATTATTTTCAAAGTGTTCTTGGGTTGGGATGGGGAATGGCCATTATTTTACTGACTATTGTGGTCAAAGTCGTTCTTTTTCCTTTTTCCATTAGTCAAATTAGATCGATGGAGGGAATGAAAAAGATACAGCCGCAGATCAAGGAAATACAGGAGAAATATAAGAAAAATCCAGAAGAACAGCAACGTAGGATGATGGAGGTTTATAAAGAAAATAAGGTAAACCCTTTAGGCGGATGTTTACCACTTCTGCTACAACTTCCTTTTTTATGGGCTTTATTTGGCTTATTGAACAATCCAGAAAAATTCAATATTGATTTTACCAATGCATTTTTTTTAACCATGGATTTAGCAAAGAGTAAATATTTGGTTTTGGGAATTATTTCTGGATTAACCTCATTTTTACAACAGAAGATGACAACGGTTGCTAATACAGATCCTTCTCAGTCAAGTTTTATGTATTTTATGCCCATCTTTATGGGTTATATTACTTATACCCTTAAAGCTGGAGTCGGCCTTTACTGGGTTGCTAGCACGATTATTGGTATTCTCCAGCAATGGTTGATTGCAAAATTTTTTATCCGTGAGAATCCACAAGTAGAAAGTTAATTAAAACGTCAATTTTTCTAAATTTTAAAACTCTGGAGCTCCTAAAAGGAGGTTTTACTTATGAAATCAGTAGAGATAGTGGCTCGGACCAGAGAAGAGGCGCTTGAATTAGCACTTAAGGAATTAGAAGTTGATGAGAGTAAGGTTAAAGTAGAGGTATTAGAAGAAACCTCAAGTAAAGGTTTTTTAGGATTTTTAAATGTCAGCAAAGTTAAAATACGTGTGTCTATTAAAGAAGACATGGCACAGCAAGCAGTAAGATTATTACGGGAGATTTTGGTTAATATGGGTGTTTTAGCTCAGGTTGAGATGTTTAAGCGACCAGGGTACGTAATGCTTAATATTAATGGAGATGATCTCGGGAAGTTAATTGGTCGTCACGGTCAGACTTTGAATGCCTTACAGTATCTAGTAAATCTAGCGATGTATAAGGCAAATGAGAATCATGAGCGAGTTATTATTGATGTTGCCGGATATAGAAAACGAAGGGAAGAAAACTTAAAGAGGTTAGCCCTTTCTACAGCAGAGCGAGTAAACAGAAAAGGGAGAAAGGAGATATTGTACCCAATGTCTCCTCATGAGCGGAGAATTATTCATTTAACCTTGCAAAACAGTAAAGAAGTTATGACTTACAGCGAAGGAGAGGATCCTCATCGACGGGTGATTATTTCTCCTAAAAATTAGCTTATAATAAACACGTGCCTGGAGGCACGTGTTATTTTTCAAAAGATAAAGTTGTCTTCCACCCTAGCAAGCAAGGGCAAGTGAAGGGTAAAGAATAGCTTCCGTACGAATTTTTAAAGTATAATTTTTAAGGTGTTTAACTATGAAAGATACACATACGATTGCAGCGATCTCTACTCCTCAAGGAGAGGGAGGAATTGGGATCATTAGGATTAGTGGAGATGAAGCGATTAGGATTGGATCAAAAATCCTTAGCCATCCTTCTGGAAAAAAAATCACCTTCTGGCCCGAACGTCAGGTTCGTTTAGGGTTAGCCGTATCTCCAGACGGCACTATCATTGATGAAGTAATCTATTTTTTCTTTAAAAAAAATAGAAGTTATACGGGTGAAGATGTATTAGAGATTCAGGGTCATGGTGGGTATCAAAATCTCAAAAAAATATTAACTTATACGATAAAGGCTGGAGCACAACTAGCGGAACCGGGCGAGTTTACTAAAAGAGCCTATTTAAATGGTCGTCTGGATTTAACTCAAGCTGAAGCAGTAATTGATCTCATAAGATCACGAACTGATTTGGCTCATCAGGTGGCATTAACGCAGTTACGGGGAGAACTGTCGACTGTGATTAAGGAGCAGGAGACTAGGTTGCTGGAACTTTTAGTACCGATTGAGGCTGCCTTAGATTTTCCTGAAGATGAGATTCCAGATCTAGAACGTGAGCAAGCGCTAAATGTTATTCAAACCGTTCAACAAGAACTAGAAAATTTATTAGCTCAAGCTGACAAAGGGATTATTCTACGCGAGGCAGCTTCGGTGGTTTTAGCTGGCCGACCTAATGTGGGAAAATCAAGTCTGCTTAACCGCCTTCTGGGCGAGGAGCGAGCGATTGTTACTCCGATTCCTGGCACGACAAGGGATTTTGTTGCGGAAACCATCGATCTTGATGGAGTTCCGGTGAGGTTAATAGATACGGCTGGAATTCGAGAGATCGATAATGTGGTGGAAAAAGCTGGTGTAGAGAGGGCTTGGCAAATAATAAGGGAGGCCGACTTAATTTTAGCCGTGCTGGATTCAGCAACGGAAATGTCAAGAGAAGATCAAGAGATGATTAATAGTATTAAGCAGAAAAAAGCGGTTATTATTCTAAATAAGACAGACCTACCGGTGAAATTGTTTTCCGAAGACTTAAGAGCTAAGTTTCCTGGATATACTATATTATCTGTTTCAGCCATAACAGGAGTTGGAATTAAGGCGCTTAAAGATGTGATCAGGGAAGAATTAATGGGAATTTGCGGTACAGATGAACATCCAGTTTTAGTTACGAAATTAAGACATAAAGAAGCTTTAGAGGAAGCGGTCGAACGCCTTCATTCTGTTGCTGAGGGGCTCCAGTTGCAGTGTAGTGAAGATTTGCTGGCCGGAGATATAAGGTCGGCTTTAGAGGCTTTAGGTCGGATTACTGGCCGATCAGTCTCCGAAGAGATAATTAATGAGATTTTTTCCCAATTTTGTATTGGGAAATAGGGTGAAGATACAAATGAAAAAAAATTATGATGTGGCGGTAATTGGGGCGGGTCATGCCGGGTGTGAAGCGGCTAATGCAGTTGCTAAAATGGGTTTTACTACTTTATTACTAACCTTGAATTTTAATAATATTGCTTTTATGCCTTGTAATCCATCAGTAGGTGGTCCAGGAAAAGGTAATCTGGTGAGAGAGATAGATGCTTTGGGCGGATTAATAGGACGGAATACAGATCAGTCCCACTTACAGATGCGGGCTCTAAACACTCAGAAGGGACCAGCGGTTAGAGCTTTACGAGCCCAAACGGATAAGCATTTATACCAACAATTGATGCAGTATTACTTAGAGCGCCAACCCCTAATCTCAATTCGACAGGGGGAGGTCTCTATGCTCAAAAGAATAAAGAACCATTGGCGTGTAACTCTAAATACTGGGGTCTGTTATGAAGTTCCGGTCGTAATTATCGCCACCGGGACATTTTTACGAGGAAAGGTGCATGTCGGCCTGTTATCTTATTCTTCCGGACCCCAGGGACAACATCCATCTATTGCTTTAGCTGAGAACCTTGAGGCTCAAGGGATCAGGTTTAAACGTTTTAAAACCGGGACCCCTGCTCGGGTTCGCAAACGCTCTTTAGATTTTTCGCGGATGATTGAGCAACCAGGGGATGGGGTAACCCACGGTTTTTCTCACTGGCTACCTTGGGAGCCCAAAAAGCCAATTTCGTGTTGGCTTACGTATACCAATGAAAAGACGCACCAGATTATAAAAAACAATCTACACTTGGCTCCAATGTATTGCGGGGCTATTACAGGGATCGGTACTCGCTATTGTCCGTCGATTGAAGGTAAGGTGGTCACCTTCCCGCAGAGAGATCGACATCAAGTCTTTATAGAACCGGAAGGATTAAATACTGATGAAATGTATGTAGCAGGTTTATCAAGTAGTTTACCTGAAGAAATACAGGATGAGTTTATGCGCACTGTCCCTGGTCTAGAAGAGGTAGAGATGGTAAGACCAGGCTATGCCATCGAGTATGATGTTGTTGCTCCGGACCAGCTTTTAACCTCACTACAAATTAGGGAATGGCCGGGTCTGTTCTGCGCTGGTCAAATTAACGGCACCTCAGGATATGAAGAGGCCGCGGCGCAAGGGATTGTTGCTGGGATTAATGCGGGGCTATATTTAAAGGGAGAAGAACCTTTTGTTTTACAACGAAATGAGGCTTATATCGGGGTTTTGATTGATGATTTAGTTACAAAAGAAAACAATGAACCTTATCGGATTATGACCTCAAGAGCAGAGTTTCGCTTGTCCTTGAGACAAGAGAATGCTGATTTACGGTTGGCAGATTATGGATATAAATTCAAACTTCTGTCTGACCAAGAATACCAAACTTTTATGGAAAAGAAAGAAAAAATCAACAACAAACTTTCGTTTTTAGAAACAACTTATTTATTACCGGGTTCGGTAGAAGCGGATCAACTTAAAAAAGAGACTGGTGTAGACATTCTTCAAAAAACCAGCTTAAGACAGAGCTTAAAAATGCCGGAGATTCAATTAACAGTGCTGTGGAAGACTTTTAACCAACAAAGCAACCAGACGACAGAGGAAGATGAGGTGGTTGAAAATCTGATAAAATATCAAGGTTATCTGGAAAGAGAAGCAAAAATGGCGGAACGTTTACAGAAAACAGAAAATAAAAAAATACCAAGTGATTTTGATTATTTTTCTGTACCAAATTTATCTTTTGAAGCTAGAGAGAAGCTTAACAAATTCCGACCAGAAACGATGGGACAAGCAAGCCGAATTAGCGGGGTTAGTCCTGCGGATCTAAGCGCCTTGCTAATTTGGATGACGAGGAGTCGAAAAAAATGAATACGGATCTCCAGATAATGCAAGAGCATCTTAAGTTCTTTACAGCCTTAGATCAGAACAAAACAGAGAGACTTTATAATTATTTAGCGTTTGTTTTAGAAGCGAATCAGCAAATAAATTTAACCTCTATTACAAACTGGGAAGATGCTGTCATTAAGCATCTTTTTGATTCACTTACTATTTCCAAGTTAGCTTGGTGGACCGATTATTCGCTAATCTTAGATCTTGGTTCTGGGGCCGGATTTCCTGGAATCCCTTTAGCGATAACCTATCCAGAAAAAAACTTTCATGTTCTAGAAGCGAGTAAGAAGAAAGTTGAATTCTTAAAGACGGTTAAACACCATTTAAACTTAGAAAACCTCTTAATTCTAAATGAAAGAGCAGAGACTTTAGCCCATCAGCCCGACTATCGAGAGCAATACGAATTAGTGTTGGCGAGAGCTGTAGCGGAACTGCCAGTTATTCTTGAACTTGCTATTCCTTTCTGTCAAAATGGAGGAATCTTTGTAGCTTTTAAAGGGCCGCATTATTCTCTTGAGTTAGAGCGGGCGGAAAGGGCAATTCGGTTGTTTGGAGTCAAATTAGAACAGAGTTATCATTATCATCTTCCTTTAGAGATGGGGGCACGCACTCTGCTAGCTTTTAAAAAGATAAAAAAAACCCCTGAAAAATATCCTCGCAGAGCAGGTATCCCCGCAAAACGTCCTGTACTCTAAAAGACAATGTTTCACGTGAAACAATAAGACGTTGTGGCCAGTTTGTGTTAATCAGAAGGCATTACTGACTTTTCTACCGAAACCTATTGCTGGTTTATGGTCATGAACAGCTTGGTTTCTATTAAGGAAAGGCATGAATAAACCAGAAAAAGCATAAGGTGAGAGAACTTTGTTTTTTTATCAGATATTCTTAGTGAGACTAAGGGTGAGATAAGGAAATTGTGCAATTATATTTTTATAAGCTAATTACGTTATTCCCTTAATTTGGGGTCACGACACGATATAGTGTGTCGTTTGCAAGTCGTTCATCTGGCCAGATGAATCGATAAACAGCGAAGGCATTCTTTAAATAGGCTATCAATATATTGTGATAGTCGCTCACGCTGGCTACCGCTTAATGAAAATCAGAGCCAGGCGCCGCGACAAGCATCCAAGGCATTTCTTTAGATGGGATCGTTGAAGCTGAGGACAACGCAATTAGCCCATTATATAGCTGTTAAAAATACTTCATCTTAAAAGGATTAGTCGTTTGCCAGATAAAACTGAATATAGGTTATACTCTAAAGTGGCGTGGGTTTTTGAAGAGATTTTAGCCGTTATGAGCGATGGTAAAATATAATTACTTACGAAAACTAGCAGGAAGTTTTATCTTGGTTCGCGAAGTAAATTTAGGATTTTGCTGGTTATAATCAAGTTAATTGCGTTATTCCTTAAAGTGGGAGGTCCGACCCATTAATCTGTTGCTCCATAGGTAGTTGTTAATGTAAGCTACTGCTTGATACAGTAAAGAAGTAATAACTTATTAAAGAAGTAACCCTGATAGTCTAATAGATGTTGTGTACATTGTTTGCTATTTTGAGGCGTGACCTTATTTAAGGGAAGAACGCAATGAATCTATAAGAGAAGAAAAGGAGGGAAGTTACGATGGGAAAAGTATTAGCTATTACTAATCAAAAGGGAGGCGTTGGTAAGACTACTACTGCTGTTAATTTAGGAGCTTGTCTGGCCGTTTTGGGGAAAAAAGTATTAGTTCTTGATAATGATCCTCAAGGAAATGCCACTAGTGGTTTGGGCTTAAAAAAGGGTGAAATTAAAAAGTGTATCTATGATGTGTTAATTAGCGAAATTCCGATTCAGGATGTGATCACAGCCACTCAAATTACTAATCTATCGGCTGTACCAGCTACAATTAGATTAGCAGGAGCTGAAGCTGAATTGGTAGGGATGATGGCAAGGGATCAGCGTCTTCGGCGTTCAATTGAACCGGTGAGAAATAATTATGATTTTATTTTAATAGATTGCCCGCCTTCTCTTGGAAATCTTACACTAAATGCCTTGGCTGCTGCTGATGCGGTAGTTGTGCCCATTCAATGCGAATATTACGCTTTAGAAGGGCTTAGTCAATTAATGAAGACTTTACAATTGGTCCAGAAATATTCTAACCCTTCGCTTTCTATACAAGGGGTGGTTTTAACGATGTATGACAACCGAACTAACTTGTCCCAACAGGTTGCAGAGGAAGTAAAGAGTTATTTTCAAGAGAGAGTATATGAGTCGATTATCCCCAGAAATATTCGACTTAGTGAGGCCCCAAGCCACGGCTTGCCAATTAACCTTTATGATGAAAAATCAAAGGGAGCAGAAGCTTATCTTGATTTAGCCAAGGAAGTGATTGCTGGTGAATAGAACTCGAGCTTTAGGTAAGGGGTTAGGAGCTTTAATTCCCCAACTGGAAGAAGCTGATCTCCAGAACACTTTAGAAGTACCTGTCGAGAAGATTGAAATTAATCCTTACCAACCAAGAAGATCTTTTGATCGCGAGAGCCTCACTGAACTTTCTGAATCGATTAAAATTCATGGCGTATTGCAACCTTTATTAGTAAGGAAAAGCGCCGATCATTATCAATTAATTGCTGGAGAACGCCGCTTACGCGCCTCTAAACTGGCGGGACTTGATACGGTTCCTGTAGTGATTAAAGACTTAGATGATCGGGCTGTAATGGAGATAGCCTTAGTTGAAAACCTTCAACGGGAAGACTTAAATCCGATCGAGGAAGCGGAAGCTTATAAAAAATTGATCGAAGAGTTTAAACTTACCCAAGAAGAAGTTGCTAAATCAGTAGGGAAGAGCAGATCATCAATTACCAATACCTTGCGTCTTTTAAACCTCCCAACAGAGATTCAACAACTAGTCTTGAATGAAACAATCACAATGGGACATGCTAGAGCGCTATTGGGATTGGATTTACCAGAAAAACAGATTCATCTTAGCAAAAAGATTATTGAAGAAAACCTATCGGTTCGTGATACTGAAGAATTAATCCGTTTAATGAATATTTCGGATGTTCCACGTGAAACATTAGAAGGAGAAAAAAAGAAAGAGGTTGTTTACCCGCGATTGCCAACCCTTGATCCTAACCTTCAGGCAATAGTAGATGATATGACTCGTTTATTTGGGACTAAAGTTCGGATAAAAAATAGTGGAAAACGGGGGAAAATAGAGATCGAATACTATTCCCAAGAGGAATTGGAAAGGATCACCGAGATTCTATTAAGTTTGTAGTAGAGGTAGAAATTTAACCCGGTAATTCTTTTTTTAAGGAGGAAGAGTTTTGAACAACCTCTGGTTGTCTTTGCTATACGAAGTAAAAGAAGGAAAGGTCTCTCCGGAGAAAGCTTTAGAGTCATTAGCAGATTTACCTTATGAAGATCTAGGTTTTGCAAAAATTGATCACCATCGCCAGTTACGCCAAGGGGCGACCGAAGTAATTTATTGTCCAGGAAAAACCGATGAACAAGTAATAGAAATTTTTAAACGCTTAGCCCCAAAGGGTGGAAATATTCTGGCCACTAGAGCGGCGGAGGGAACATATCAAAAGGTGAAGCAAGTCTTCCCGGAGGCCTGTTATTATCAACTTCCTCGCTTAATTGTTTTATCTCAGGATAAAAAAGATCCTGTTGGTTTAGTGACGGTTTTAACGGCAGGAACGGCCGATCAAGCAGTAGCTGAGGAGGCGGCCCTTACCTTAGAAGTCATGGGTAGTAGAGTAGAACGGTACTATGATGTAGGAGTGGCGGGCATTCACCGGCTGTTAAAGCATCGTAAAAAAATGGAAGAGGCTAATGTTATCTTAGTGGTAGCGGGGATGGAAGGAGCTTTAGCCAGCGTGGTGGGGGGGTTAGTGAGAAAACCGATTATTGCGGTTCCAACTAGTGTCGGCTATGGAGCAAATTTTCAAGGTTTAGCTCCTCTTCTGACTATGTTGAACTCCTGTGCTGCCGGGATCGGTGTTGTTAACATTGACAATGGTTTTGGGGCTGGAGTTTTAGCCCATAGGATTAATACTGGGGTGAATAAAGAATGAAGATTGGTTTTATTCAAGGTAATGCTGGCGCTAGTGGAGATATGTTACTTGGAGCCATGGTAGATGCGGGGTTTCCCCTTCATGAATTAGAAAAATGTACTGAGCAACTAAAGTTGCCAGCGGTAAAAATATATGCAGACCAAGTTATAAGAAAGGGTATTACTGGGACAAAGCTGACTGTAGAGTGTCAGGAAGAAGATCAGCATCGTCATTTGCATGATATTGAAGAGATTATTAATAAAAGCAACTTATCTCTAAGGATCAAAGAGCAAGCCATTAAGATTTTCAGGGCTTTGGCTACTGCTGAAGCGGCTGTCCATAATTGTGCGATTGAAAAAGTACACTTTCATGAGGTTGGAGCGGTCGATGCGATTGTTGATATTGTAGGAAGCTGTTATGGCTTAGAATATCTAGGCATTGAGGAATTATTCTGTTCACCATTACGAGTTGGCTTTGGGGAAGTAAAATGCGCCCATGGAATCTTGCCTGTGCCAGCACCTGCAACTGTTCAGTTATTAACTGGGATTCCATGCTATGCCGGTGATTATGATGGCGAATGGGTAACCCCTACTGGAGCGGCTATTCTTAGTACTCTGTGTGCTGGGTGGATGGAAATGCCGTTTTTAACTATTGAAAAAACCGGGTGTGGGGCGGGTTCTAACGAACGGGAAATTCCTAACCTTTTACGATTAGTTATTGGCAAGAGTAATATCCAAAATTTACCAGCAAATGAAATAGAAGTTCTTGAAACCAATATTGATGATATGAACCCAGAGATACTCCCATACTTAGGAGAACAACTGCTGGAGATCCCGGTCCTTGACTTCCAATTTGCACCAGTAGTTATGAAAAAAGGAAGAATAGGAACGAAGATTACGGTTTTAATCGAACCAGATTCCGCGCCACAAGTTCTTGAAGTAATATTTCGAGAGACTTCGACTTTAGGCATAAGAAGGTCTAGAGTAAAAAGAGTTTGTTTAACGAGAGAAACAAAAGTTGTGGAGGTTTATGGGGAACTGATCCGAATAAAGGTAGGCTTACTTAATGAGAGAATAGTACAAATAGCACCGGAATATGAGGACTGTAAACTAGTAGCAAAAACTAGTGGCCTGCCGTTGAAAGAAATCTATGATTTAGCAAAAAAAATCTTTAAAGAAAAAGATGAGAATTTATAAAGATTATAAAGGATGAACAGGTACTAACAAGAACTATATCTAATATATAGATATATAGATTGGACAAGAAGGGGCGTTTAGCGGTGGATGTAACAGTATTCTTCAACAACTTAACACCTCAGGAAAGACTAGTGTTCATTATCCTTTTATTTCAAGGAGTTTTCATGGTTATACTTGTGATCGCTGGTATCCGCCTTAAGAAGTTGTTAAATCGTTATCGGCAACTCTTAACAGGTAGTAGCCAAAACAATTTAGAAGGATTACTGCTCGATTTAGGGGAGCGAATGAAAAATGCGGAAGTTATTATTAGAAACAATGAAGAAGAGATTAGAAAAATAGAAGATGAATCTTTTGCTTACCTTCAGCGCTGGGCTCTTCATCGTTATAAAGCTTTTTCTAACATTGGAGGAGATCAAAGCTTTTCCTTAGTGTTGTTGGATAAAAAAGGTGATGGGGTTCTTTTAAGTAGTATTTATGGGCGGGATGAATCACGGACTTATGCGAAATCAATTAAAGGAGGAAAATCCAACTATCCACTATCTGATGAAGAACAGGAAGTTCTAGCTGGAGCAATACAGAAAAAATGAAGAGAAAAAAGGAAATAGAGGAAGGATTTCCGAGAAAAAAGGAGAATATTAATTTACAAAAAATTTTAAAACTGGGATCTTATTATCTAATGAAGAGCCACAGGCTAAAGACTAAAAATTGAATTAAACGATAAAAGCGGTGATTGGGTGACTCGGCTTAATATAATCAATAAATGGAAAAAATTTTTCCGTAAAAAAAAGGGAATTGGGTATACTTTTATGCTGGTGCCTAATTCCTCGGGGGTTACCCGTAGTATTAACATTCCTTTTTTTATCGTCATTTTCTTTTTCTTTTTGTTTATAGCTAATATTTACTTTCTAGTCCGTTATCCTTTGCGACTTTCGGAGATTAGTAATCTTGATCGTAGAGTTTATCAATTAAACGATGTAATTACCAGAAATGATAATGATTTGAAAGTAATAGATCCTTCTATTAAAAAAACGGACGAGTTTGAAGCAACAGTTAAGGAGCATAGTAAAATTATTGAGGAGATTGAAGCTTTATATAAGTCAATTAAAGACAAAAGGGCTGGAAGAATCTAATTATTTGTAAGTTTACGTCAGTCGCCCCTCAACCTTATTGGTAAACTTTTATTCAAATGATAACGACTAGCGACGAGTCACGAGTAAGTTTTTAAGGAGTCTATGATGAGACAGAAAATTCATAAGAATCTTCGAAGGTTTTTCTCCTTTCTAAAAAAGAAGCGGAGAAAGGGATATACGATCATGGTATTCCCTAACAAATCCGGAATGGTGAGGAGTACCCATTTACCCTTCGAAATTATTATTACTTTTTTCTGTTTAATGGGGGTTAATTGTTATTTCCTTTTTCGTTATCCCTTAAGAATTGCCGAGATCATTAATCGAGAACAGACCATTTATCGTTATAAGGAGACTATTTCCAGACAAGAAAAGGAATTAAAAAGAATTGAGCCAGCTATTAAGACAACTCATGTTGTTGAAGAGAAGATAAATCTACATAATCGCCTAGCTTTGGAGTTTGAAGCAAAATATAACGAGGTAAAGAATAAGACTTCATCTAGAACTGCAACTAGTAGGGGAGGCACTTATCGTTCTTTTCATCTGCCCCAATACCAACTTTCTAGCGCAGATACAGAACTAACGAAATTAAGTATTCTTAATGGAAACCTTGATTTTTTAGAAGAAGAGTTGGTTAACACCGAAGAAAAATTACAGCAAATTTATTCTCGGTTTCGCGCTTATGATCTGGAATTAGATTATACCCCCACTATTTGGCCTTTAGTTTTTAAAGGATATGTGACCTCATATTTTGGCTATCGTAGAGATCCGGTGACCGGAAACCTTGGGGCTTTTCATGAGGGTATAGATATTGCAGCCCGGACCGGAACTCTAGTTAGGGCTACTGCTGCTGGCACAGTTACAATTGCGAGAAGATATGGTAATTACGGATTGTTGGTAGAAATCAAACATGGTTCCTACAATTTAACTACCAGGTATGCTCATAATAGTAAGCTGTTAGTTAAAGAAGGTCAGAAGGTGAAAAAAGGAGACCTTATAGCTTATGTTGGGAGCACCGGAAAGAGTACTGGACCTCATCTCCACTATGAAGTCAGAATTGGGAACAAACCAGTTAATCCTAAAAACTATTTACCGTAATTAAAGGAGGATGATGATGAGAAGAGTTGATACAGAAGTCGGAGGAAACAAAAAAATTGACACCCTAATTGGCAAAGATTCCTGTTTTACAGGAAACATTGAATCAACAGGCACTATTCGAGTTGATGGAAAATTTGAAGGCGAGATCTCTACCAAAGGTGATTTAGTTATTGGAGAGACAGGGCAGGTTCAAGGAAAGATTAAAGCGCAAAATATTATTATTGCCGGAAAAGTTAAAGGTGAAGTCGAGGCTACAGGTAAATTAGAGCTGGTACCGACTGGTAATTTACAGGGTGAAGCGAGAATGACCTTGTTGGTTGTAGAGGAAGGCGCTGTCTTTCAAGGGAATTGTCAACAGATTATGAAGGACCAAAAAGAGAAAGCTCGATTTTTACAAATAGAGACTCCTAAAGAACAAAAAGGACTACCAAAAGAAGTCAAATAAGATAGGAATAAAAAAGCCCGTAATGGGCTTAGTTTTTTCCGACAGCTGAATGTAATTTTATGAGCTTTTTATTATATTTTTAAAATATTTGCAGGATAAGTGATGTTTGATGGTGAATGGTTTATTTTAACAGAAATTTGTAACGGTGGATTAGATGATGGAAGATGTAATCAGCGATTTTTGGATAAAAACCAAAAAGAATATCAATAAAAAATTGAAAAAAGGATATTTGATGATGGTAATCCCTAATACCAAGGGTCCCATCAGTTACTTAAATATCCCGTATTTGATTTTTGTCTTTTTCTTTCTTTTGCTGGGGATAAACTTTTATTTTCTTTTTAGGTATCCATTTCGGATCTCTGAAGTCATGAAATTGGAGTATAGGATTTATTGCTTACGAGAAGTAATTTCGAAACAGGATAAAGATTTACGGAGGATCGATCCGTGCCTTAAAATGACTAAAGAGATCGAGAAAAAATTAAATGAAGCTAATCGTTTTTTTCTTGATATGGAACAGGAATATCAGGTTGTTCATAACCGAACTGCTAATGTTAAAAGAACAGATCAGAGAAATTATCGACTAGTTCATCTCCCTCAATATAAATTATCTAGTTCGGATCAGGATTTTTCTAAATTAGCAATTCTTAATAATAACTTAGATTATTTAGAGCAAGAATTGGAGACCACCAGTTCTTCATTAGAGAATCTTTTGGCAAAATATAAGGCATACGACCGACAATTGGATTTTACTCCTACCATTTGGCCTTTGGCTCGGGATCGTCGGATCTCATCGTCGTTTGGCTACCGGCGGCACCCGGTATATAAGCAAATTATCAAACATCAAGGAATAGATATTCCTACGCGTTATGGGACTCCTGTGCGGGCTACCGCCGAAGGGAAAGTAACGATCGCCGGCATCCAAGGAGGATATGGGTTGTTAATTGAAATTAATCATGGTTATGGTTATCGGACTCGTTACGGACATAACAGTCGATTAGCTGTTAAAGTGGGACAATGGGTGAAAAAGGGACAGGTAATTGCTTATGCCGGGAGTTCCGGAATAAGTACTGCTACTCATGTTCATTATGAAGTACGTGTTAATAATGTTCCGGTTAACCCCAGGTTATATCTTAAATAGAGGGGTGGGTATCAATGAGAAAAAGAAGGAAGATTAATAGTAGAACAGATACAGTAATTGGTGGCGCAACCAGTTTTCAAGGGACAATTATTTCAACTGAGAATATTCGAATCGATGGTAAACATGAGGGAGAGATTTCTACAGAAAGAGATCTTTTAATTTCAGAAACTGGGGAATTAAAGGGAAAGGTTAAAGCTGAAAATCTATTAATTGCTGGTTCGGTCCAGGGTGAGATGAGTATTTCAGGTAAGCTAAAGATAGTTTCTACCGGTCAATTTCAGGGAGAGGCCGTAATGTCTATTCTCATCATTGAGGAAGGCGCGGGTTTTCAAGGCCAGTGCCAGCAGACTGAAAAAAAATGATCAAATTTTTTATCTAATTTAGCTTAACACTTAGAATATTACCCCTTGGTTGCAGAAATAATAGAAGCCAAGGGGGGTGAAAAACTGAAAAAATATAAAATAGCTGTGGAAGCGGGCCTCTCCAACATTGAGGAGGCTCTGAAAGATGAAGGGTATCAAGTCGTTGATCTTGATGATTCCGGTTCAAATGTGGACGCTATTGTGCTTACAGGAATGGACGAGGATCTAATGGGGATTTCCACTACTATTACTGATGGTGTTGTGGTAGATGCTTCCGGGCGGGATCCTGAAGAGATCATCTATGAACTAGAGGGACGCCTGCAGAAGAGAGAATAATGGGAGTTAACTCCATATACGCCCCCTTTTTACAGGGGCGTTTTTTAAATGTTTCACTGCCGGTTTTAGTGCGAAAATAAAGCTCGGGAACTCTTTTGCAAAATATTCGTCTATAAAGCTAATTACGTTGTTAACTTAATTTGAGGTCATGACACAATATATAGTGAGTTGTTTTTGCTTGTAAAAAGGCCATCAATATATTGTGATAGTCGCTCATGCTGGCTACCGGTTAATGAAAATTAGAGCCAGGCGCCTCGAGAAGCATCGAAGGCATTTCTTTAGATGTGATAGTTGAATCTGGGGACAACGCAATTAGCCTCTATAGAGAGAGGTAGTATAAGATAACAAGGTGAGAGTTTTGAGGTTTGAACCATCAAAAACCGGGGCGCAGAAACTGTTAGCAGAGAAATTACGGGCAAAAAAGATAGCTTTTTTAGAAAACCAACTACTTGAAGGGTGGGAGGTGGATATTTTCCTCCCTAAATATTATTTAGTGGTGGAAGTAGATGGTTTTTATCATTTAAGCACTAAACAACAAGAAAGAGATTTACAGAAAGAGTTACGGTTACGAGCCGCTGGTTATCATGTTTTACGGTTTACTAACTCCCAAGTTTACCAGGCAGGAGATAAATGTGTCCAGGAAATTAAGAACTTAGTTGAGGAACATAAGCTAAAGTTGAAACAAGTAGAAAAGGCCGAAACCACCAAAACTGGATGGCAAAAGCGACTAGAAGAGTACAACGCGAGACTTAGAATGAAGGAAAAAAAAGACCACGATTCAACTCGTGGTCAGTAAATAGTTACCACTTTAAGATCGGGTTGCGCGCCGCCTTGGTTTCATTTAAACGCCGAACAGGAGTGGTAACAGGCGCTGTTTTTAGTTTTTCTGGTTCTTCTTTAGCCTGGCGAGCAAGCTCCTTCATGATAGAAACAAAAGAATCTAGAAGCTCTAGAGTAACAGATTCAGTTGGTTCAATCATTAAAGCTTCTGGAACAATTAAGGGGAAATAAACGGTCGGAGGATGAATCCCAAAATCGATCAGCCCTTTCGCGATGTCAAGAGTGCGAATCTCCTCCATATTTTCCTTGAGCCCACTCAAGACAAACTCATGCATACAATGGTGTTCATAAGGGAGGTTATAGACCTCCTTTAATAATGTTTGGAGGTAGTTGGCAGCTAAAACCGCATCAGAGGAGACTTGCTTAAGACCACGACTACCTAAACTTAGGATATAAGCCAAGGCTTTGATGATCACCCCAAAATGTCCCCAGTACCCTTTCACCTTACCAATGGTATGAGGAGCATCAAAATTCCATCTTAAACCATGAGGAGTAGAAATGATTCGAGGAACCGGCAGGTACTTAGCCAGATCGTGTTTTACTCCAACCGGACCAGCACCCGGTCCCCCACCACCATGCGGTGTCGCAAAAGTTTTATGGAGGTTTAAGTGGACAACATCAAAACCCATATCACCCGGTCGCGCCCAGCCAAGAATGGCGTTTAAATTGGCTCCATCATAATATACTTTCCCGCCAATATCATGGATCATCTGGGTAATGGTGAGAATATTACGCTCAAAAAGGCCTAAGGTATTAGGGTTTGTTAACATCATACCAGCTACTTTAGGAGTAAGATAGGGTTTTAAAGTTTCAGGCTCGATAATTCCAGCAGAGGAAGAAGGGATCGTTTGAACTTTAAATCCTGCTAAAGCAGCGCTAGCTGGGTTCGTCCCGTGGGCGGAATCGGGAATCAGGATCGTATCACGTTCTGTCTCGCCCTGGTCTAATAAGGCGGCTTTAATAATCAGCATCCCGGTTAATTCCCCATGGGCGCCGGCTGCCGGCTGCAGAGTAAATTCATCCATCCCGGTGATCGATGAAAAAATCTTTTCTGCAAAATTCAATAAAGCTAAAGCCCCTTGGATACTTGCTTCCTCTTGTAAGGGATGAAGGTCTTGAAAACCAGATAAACGTGGTAAGTCTTCCAGAAGCTTAGGATTGTACTTCATAGTACAAGAACCAAGAGGATAAAAACCCTGATCAACTCCGAAGCTTCGTTCGGAAAGAAGGTTAAAATGCCGGGTTACCTCCATCTCGCTTAGTTCAGGTAAACGGAGAGGAGTACATCGTAGGAAAGAATTAGGAATCAGTTCTTCGATGGCGACTGTAGGAAGGTCAGAAACTGGTGGCAGATAACCCCTTCTTCCTGGAAAGGAGGCCGCGTTAAGGAGGACCGGTTCTTTTTTTAGGTTCATGGTAAGCATTCCTCCATTTCTGTACAGAATTGATCCAATTCCTCCTTAGTACGTAATTCGGAAGTATACAAAAGTAAAGACCCGGAGTAGCAAGGATCGTATTGCGCCAGTGAAAATCCGGGAATAAAGCCTTTCCTCTTCATGTTGGTAAAAAAATCGGGAGGAATGGCACCTAGATTGATCACAAACTCATGGAAAAAAGGATCATCAGAGCAAGCTTTGACTGAAGGAATCCGGGTTAGTTGTGAAAAGAGATAATGACTATTTTGTACTGTTGATAAGGCAACCTCTTTTAATCCTACCGGTCCCAACAGAGAAAGATAGATCGTGGCGGTTAAGGCGCAAAGAGCTTGGTTGGAGCAGATGTTGGAAGTCGCTTTTTCACGACGGATGTGTTGTTCACGAGTTTGAAGCGTCAGTACAAAACCTTCTTTTCCTTCGAGATCTGTAGTTTTACCAACCAAGCGTCCAGGAATATTCCGTAACAAGGCCTTTTTTGCCGCTAAAAATCCCAAATAAGGTCCGCCGAAAGAAAGAGGTAACCCAAAGGCTTGAGCTTCCCCAACTACTAAATCAGCCCCAAGAGCGCCAGGCGGTTCGAGAATAGCTAGGCTAATCGGATCATTAATATAAACTATTGATAAGGCGCCACTCTCGTTAATCATTGAAAGTAATTCGCGGGTAAGAGCAAGATGGCCAAAAAAATCGGGATTTTGAAGGACGACTGCTGCGGTCTTATCATTCAGGGCTGATGCTAGCTGATGGTTTTTATCGCCATCTTCTGGAGATAAAAACTTTAAAGTGATCTCAGAATTAGAAGTGTAAGTACGCAAAACTTGCTTTGCTTCTGGATTAAGACCAGATAGAATGGTAACCTGCGATTTCTTTGTGAAATTATGAGCAAGGAGCACTGCTTCAGCCAGAGCAGTGGGGCCGTCATACATTGAAGCATTGGTGATCTCCATGCCGGTTAAGTCGGAAATTAAAGATTGATATTCAAAGAAGGCTTGGAGTAGTCCTTGACTGATTTCCGGTTGATAGGGGGTATAAGCAGTCAAAAACTCGGATCTAGTTACCAGGTCTTTAAGAGCAGAGGGGATAGCGTGCTCATAAGCGCCAGCGCCAAGAAAAGAAATAAGTTTGGAGACAGGAGTGTTCATTTTTGCCCACTTCGAGAAGATCTTGGTTACCTCTACTTCATTATGGGCGGGAAATTCAAAATGAGCCTTATCCCTAATTGTATGAGGAATAACTTGAAAAAGATCCGCTAGCTCAGCGCCAATCACTTTTTGCATCTGTTTACGTTCCTCATCAGTTAGGGGAAGGTAAGGATGGGTCAATAATTTCACCTCTTTCTTTGATAAAATGGAAGTGATGCTCTTTCTGCTTGATGGTAATCCCCTCTAAGTTGCAGAGCAATCTTGCTTCCTACCGGGGGAATAGGGTTAACTAGCGCCATGCCGATTCCTTTTTGCAGCACGGGGGAGAAAGTTCCAGATGTCACTCGGCCAATGGGTTGATCTTCCCAGTAGACGAGAACTCCAGGGCGGGGGATTGCCGCTCGGGCAGAGATCAAACCGATCCGTCGGGGTGTGGCTGGGTTGTTCCGCTCTGCTTGTAAGGAGTCTAGACCGGAAAATTTCGGTTTACTCCAGTCAATAAACCTTTCTAAACCAGCCTGTACCGGAGAGATTTGAGGAGAAAGCTCTTGGCCATAAAGGGGCAACCCGGCCTCCTGTCGAAGCAGATCACGGGCGCCCAGTCCAGCTGGGAGCAGACCATAACCTTCTCCGATCCGCATCAATTCTTGCCAAAGGGCTTCTGCCTTTGTTGGTGGTAAATAAATTTCAAACCCATCTTCACCCGTATATCCAGTTCGTGAAAGCATAATATTCTGTTCTTCCCAGGGTAAAGTCAAAAAGCGAAAAGGTTTTAAGGCACTAAGGGTGGGAGGGAAAAGTTCTCTCATGATCAGGACTGCGTTGGGACCTTGGAGCGCTAATAAAGCAAACTCAGCTGAGCGGTCCGTAATTTCTACCATAAACTCGGGGGCAGTATGCTTTTTAAGATATTGCAGTACAGTTTTAGTATTAATAGCATTAACAACTAGTAAGAACCGTTCATCATTATATTTATAAATTAGAAGATCATCAATGGCGCCTCCATCAGGGAAACACAGGATAGCATAAATTACCTGTCCGTCACGGGCTTTATCGACATTATTCGTAAGCATACTATTTAGAAAAGCACAGGCGCCGGCGCCTGTCACTTCAATCTCCCCCATATGGGAAACGTCAAAAAGACCAGCGTTATAACGAACAGCTTTCGCTTCCTGGAGAATACCTGAGAATTGTAGAGGTAGTAACCAACCGGCGAAGGGTGTGAAACGCGCGGCATATTTGTGGCAGATGTTGTATAAAGGGGTCTTGTTTAAATGGTCGTTTTCCATAATATCCTCCTTTACGATGTTTAAAAATTAATGACTCCATGGTTATCGATGATTTTGATTAGGGCGCCATATGGTTCTGAAAGGGTTTGTAGTTCGCTAAGGACACGCCTAGCCTCTCGGCCGGTTAAAGGTGTTGGTTGAAAGTTGACTTGTAAATTATTGATGTTAATAGGGTAGAAAGTCGCGGTTTTAAGGCCCGACGTTGTGAATTGCACTTTAAGAATTAAACCATCTTGCACACTTTTGCTGCGAGAAGCAAAAATAAAATTACCTAAACTATAAACGATTAAACCATGTTTGTAAACTTCGACCCCTTGGATGACATGGGGATGATGGCCAATCACTAAATGAGCTCCTGAATCAATAGCAAGTTTAGCAAAATATGCCTGGTAAGGCTTACGCTCTTTCAATAGTTCGGCGCTCCAATGGAAAGAAATAACTACCAAGTCAGCAAGGCTACGGGCGTTTTTCACATCTTCGATGATATAGCGGTCAATCCCACGGGCAGTTCCTGGTTTGTTTACTCCGGCGTTAAATTCTAAAGGGTATGTACAGTTATAAGATAAAAAGGCTACTTTTATCATATTTTTTTCGATTAGAGCAGGTTTGCGGGCTTGAGCAAGATCGGAACCTGCTCCCGCATGATAAATACCGTTTTCATTGAGGACCGCGATCGTATCGGCTAGCGCCTCAGGGCCATAATCCATGATATGATTGTTAGCGAGAGATATCACGTTAAGACCACCTTCAATTAAGCACTTCACAACTTGAGGATTAGAGCGAAAGGTAAAGGTCTTTTCAACATAAATGTCGCCTCGAGTGGACAGCGGTCCCTCTAAATTAACGAAAAAGAGATCACTTTGCGTACAAAGCTCACGAATAAAAAGAAAGGGATAGGCAGGATTTTTTAAGACAATGGATTCAAGGGATCCTCCTAAATAGACATCCCCAGCAAAAGTTGCGGTAAGTTGGGTTTCAGTAGCCTGTGCGAACAATGGGAAAACCATACCTACTAATAAAAGAAGACTAAGAAAAACAGAACGGAAGAATAGGAAAAAAGGAGAGCGCATATTATTACCTCCGGGATTTGATACTATGTCCATCTTAATTATAACGTTCCGGACTAAAAAATGAAATCCAAATATTTCTAGGTTACTTCTTCATCCAAGGCCAATGTTATCTTTTTCTTCTTTCTTTCTAAAATTCCTACAATAAAATTCCTGACAGTGTAGATTTTTTAAATCAAAGGCAGGAGTACCTAGGAAAAAAGGGAAATAAAATAATTAACCCATAAACAAGATAGGGGGGGAAGGTGTGAAAGAGCTCTTCAATCAAGAGTTGCAACTGACCGTAGCCCAAGGGAAAGTATTAAATTTAATCGTCTCTTGGTTAGGTCAGAATAATTTTTCAAAAGAAGATCAGACAAAGGCTAAACAGATTTGGTTGCAATATATCAATATTACTGACACAAAGAAGAAAACCAATTTAAATATTAGAATTTGGGCGGCTGCCGTAATTTATATTCTGGGCAAACAACGTGGCTATGCTTGGTTAAACCAAACTAAACTGGCGGAAGCCTTTAAAGTATCAATAGCAAGTATTAGTACACGATGGCAAGAGATTAGCAAAACTTTAGAAGAGAACAGAAAAGTTCAAAGGAAAAACATTGCTAAACTAACAACTTTTATACCAAATGATGAAACCATGAAGCTCTTTCACGAGTTAATTCTTTTTACACGAACATCAGCTCAATGGAGAAGCTATATCACTGAGGTTTTTGACCAGTTTATTGAGATAGAAGTACCGCCACTACCTGTAGATTTATTATTAGAACTTCTGCTCTTTATTACCTGTGATCGGACTTTGCCTGATGGGAAAAAGATTATAGACTATTTTTTAGAAAGCGCTATGGAATTTACTAAAGAAAAAATAGCCTTCTTGAAGCAGATTAAAGCGAGTAAGTTTGGCTTGTTTGAAGTAAAAACGCTTGGCAAGAGGCAAGTTTTGTTGCTAAGAGATCTCTTTCGAGATCAGGAAGTAAAAATGGAGATCGATAGTATTGATAGTAAGGAGGTTAAAAAAGGCGGCTTTATGATGGGACGAATTATTCCGTACCAAGACGATGGTAATACTCTTTGGAGACCGGCTATTTACCTAACAATTTTAGAGACTTTAGATATTGCCGAATTAGAACCGATTGCTAAGCGATGGTTTTGGGAATATAGTGTCACCCACAAAGGATGGGCAACTAAAGAAGATTTTATTCAGGAAAACAGTTTTCGATTTTGGCGATGGTTCTTGGCTCGTAGTTTTTTACAGCAATAGACAGATGGAAATTGTTTTCGCTGGTTATCACACTGGAGAGAGGAAAAGTTTTTAAAAAAAGTGAGGGGTTTTACGATATGAGTTACTTAGACCGAATAAATGAGTATAAAGATGAGATGGTTTCGACTTTACAAGAGTTAATAGCGATTCCTAGCGTTAAAACAGAACCACAAGGAGCTGAAGACCCATTTGGCCCCGAATTAGCCCGCGCTTTAAATTATGTGTTGGAGTGGGGCCAAGAAAATGGATTTGAAACGAAAAATCTTTCCGGTTATGCCGGTCATTTCGAGTACGGAGAAGGAGGAGAAACTGTAGGGGTTCTTGTTCATTTGGATGTGGTGCCTGCCGGGGAAGGATGGCTTTACCCTCCATTTTCGGGGGCATTATCTGAGGGGCGCATCTATGGACGGGGGGCGATCGATGATAAAGGACCAGCTGTTGCTGTTATGTATGCGCTAAAAGCTTTAAAAGAAGAAGGAGTAAAATTAGCAAGAAAAATTCGTATTATCTTTGGCTGTGATGAAGAGAGTGGATGGCAATGTATGGAACATTATTTTAAACACGAAACAAAGCCAGAGTATGGGTTTACACCGGATGCTAATTTCCCCTTAATCAATTGCGAAAAGGGGCAACTATCCTTAGTAATAGAAGGCCAATTTCCAGCTGTTGAGGAAGGATGTAAACTGCACTCATTTTCCGGAGGAAGCAGGCGAAATATCGTTCCGGAGTGGGCAGAAGCGATTATTACCTTTCCAGATCAACAGCAGCTTTTAAAATTTAAAGAGTCTGTGTCAGAGAAATTAAGCAAAGAGATACTCTGTTGTGAGGTCGGCAAGGAGAACCAGCTTAGGGTCCAAGCTAAAGGTCGGCCAGCCCATGGCAGTTTACCTCAGCAGGGTGATAATGCTATTACCAAGCTGATTAAGGTAATGTCTACTTTAAACTGCAGGGGCGGAGCATGGGATGGGATCCGCTTTATTCAAGATGGTTTTGGCAGGGAAACCACAGGGCAAGGTTTGGGTATTAACTGTCGTGATCAACTCTCGGGTGAACTAACAATTAATTTAGGAGTTTTGAAGGTGGAACAAGAAAAAATTAGGATGGAGGTTGATATTCGCTATCCTTTATGTACTGATCATCAAGTTATTCAGAACAAGATTGAAGAGAAGTTACCTGCGTATGGTTTAAAAATAACGGAAAGCAGTGCGTTAGCTCCGCACTATCTAGCTGAGGACAACTGGTTAGTAAAGGTTCTGCTTAATGTTTACCGAGGAGAGACGCAGGACTACACTGCGCCATTATCAACCGGAGGACGAACGTATGCTGTGACACTAGGAAATGCCGTTGCCTTTGGACCTAACTTTCCGGGACAACCAGAAACCGCTCATCAAAAAAACGAATTTATGTCCGAACAGGACCTGATGGCTTGTGCGCGCATTTATGCTAAAGCCCTTTATGAACTAACAAAAGAAGAATGAAATCTACTAAGGGGAAGGGGAAGATAATGGTTAAACGCGGGGCGATTATTTTATTGTTAATTCTTGTATTTAGTAGCATCTATTTTCCCTTAAAAGCAGCAGATGACAGTAAAGAAATCTTATTAACAATAACGGAAAGAGCAGGTCTCGACTGGAAGAACACTCCAATCACTGTTGGGGTTCCAATACCGATCGGGATGAAAAAATTTGCTTTCTCTCCCAGAATTCTCGACCAATGGGGAAGAGAAGTTCCTAGTCAAGCATTTCCGCTGGGGAGCCCAACAAGGGAGGCGGCTCAATGGTGGCGAATAACTTTTCTAGGGACGATTAATAAAAATGATTCTCTAATTTATCGGGTGGTTCCTGGAGAAGAGCGGCGAGTTCTTCCGCGTTTACCGGTAGAAGTTCAACCGCTAGCAAATGGTTATCTTCTAGAAAATGGAAGAGTACGGTTGGAACTAAATGAACGCTGCCCTTTACTTTCTAAAGTATGGCTTGATTCCAACGGACGGGCCTCCTTTGATGAGCAAGCGCCAATTGTCGAAGCGCCGATGCTAGGGGTCAAGACTGATCAAGGAATCTACGATCATCGCTTCTCACCACCAGCTGAGATTTTTTTAGAAGAGGTAGGGCCAGTACGAGCAGTAGTTAATATTAAGGGCTTACTACTTAATGAGGAGCGACAAGAGGGCTTTGAATATTACTGCCGACTGATTACTTATGCGGAATCACCCTTTATCCGCATGGAACTAAGGTTGACTAATACTAGTAGCCAAGGTGTTCTCGTTGAAGAAACCTGGGTTAAGTTTGATTCTTTTAAAAAAGAGGAAAGCTATGAAATAGCGTTTGGTTCGGGGGGAAAAACACCCTTGTCGGCTGCTTTAAAGAAGAACGAATTTGGTAGAGTGCTGGTGGATGGATCCGGTCGAGTTCAATGGGGGGGGGTATTGGCTGCTTACTCACCAAAACAAGAATATACCCCTTCGGCTTTAGGCTGGGCAGACCTGACGGGAAAACAGTGGGGGCTGAGTATTGGAATCAAAGCTTTTAGACAACAATATCCCAAGGGTATACAGGTTAAAGGGGATGGTGAATTTAAGGTTAATCTGATTCCATCTTCGTCTAAGATCCCCTGGGAGAGTGGAATGGCTAAAACCCACAAATTAACTCTTTATTTCCATAGTAAAAAAGAACGGGAATTTCTCAAGTATATAGAGGGGATTACCAACTATCCTCCGATCGGGGTGGCTTCCCCAGATTGGTTTAACGAAGTGGGCACTTTTAATCAACCGTTAATTACTACCAAGTTTGCCTCTGCGCTGGAACCGGAACTGATGGCAATGGCCTTGCTTTTAAAAGAAAAGAACTGGTCAGAGTTGTTAAACTTATATGGACCTCCCGACTATGGGGCAGAAATAAATCCCAAACATTGGGGCTTATTTAACTATGGCGACTTACGAACTAATTTTTCTTCGCCCTGGGCGCAGTCAGGCGATTACTGGAATAATAATGCTTATGACCTTCCCTATCAACTGTTAGTCGCTTATCTGCAAACAGGGGACTCTTCCTTCTTGGAAATAGGAGAGGCCGCTTTAACCCATTTCAAAGATGTTGACCTGGTAAACCCTACCGCTAACGCTCGCCCTTTTCCAGGCTTAAATCATATTAAGAACCCTCGTGACGGGAAACCTCATGAAGCCGATGATTTTCGGTATCTAGGCAATCGTGGTCTCCTCCTTGGCTGCTATCTTCTTGATGATCAACTGAGTTTAGACTTGGCAATGAGGATAGCCGATCGGGTCTGTATACAAGATGGGATTAATCTGGAGGACCCTCGAACTCTAGGCTTGAGTATCATGGCAGTGTTAACCGCTTACCAAGCCACTGGGAGAGAAATTTATTTTGAGCGAGCCGAGGAATTAGTGGAAACGGTTTTAAAGTGGCAACAGCAACATGATGGGGGTCTTCCTAGTGACTTTATCTACAAATCAGGTCTTGTTCTTGAAAGTCTAGTCGAGTTCTATAAGATTAGAAAAACCCCCCAAGTGTTAGCTAGGATAAAGGTAGCGGTAGATTATGCCATCTACCATTTTATGGATGAAAACTCCGGGTTTATTCAAAATCCTGGAGGACTGCTTTTTTCTAATGCGCTTGCTTTATTATCTACTGAAACTAAAGAGCAAAAATACCGGGAGATAGGGCTGACCCAGTTAAAATCCTTTCTTAAAAATGTAGCGCTTAATGATCCGAAAGAGGTGGCTTTATTCTATCGAACGCTTACTACGCTCATGAAATAGTGTTAACCTAAATGCAAAAGGAAAATAGCTTGTTTTTAATAAGTGATTCCTGTAAAATAACTAATAAGACATTGTAGAGTTGTCGGTTAGAAGTAAGTAAAAGAGATAACTGATAATCTTTAGTCAAAATAAATAAATAAGGGGGTTCCCGGAGAATGGTTACAGCAATCAATGATCTCGCTAATAAGCTAAGGGGAGGGGTGATCATGGATGTTACCACCCCAGAACAGGCGAAAATTGCAGAAGCAGCAGGGGCAGTTGCGGTTATGGCTCTAGAGAGAGTTCCGGCGGACATCAGGGCAGAAGGTGGTGTGGCCCGGATGTCGGATCCAGATGTTATTACCCGAATTCAAGAGGCGGTAACTATTCCGGTGATGGCCAAAGTGCGAATTGGGCATTTTGTCGAAGCGCAGATTTTGGCTGCTTTGAATGTTGATTATATTGATGAGAGTGAAGTCTTAACTCCGGCTGATGAAAAATACCACATCGATAAGCATCAGTTTACGATTCCTTTTGTTTGTGGCGCTCGGAACCTAGGTGAAGCGCTGAGAAGAATAAACGAGGGGGCTTCGATGATTAGGACTAAAGGTGAAGCCGGTACAGGGGATGTGGTTGAGGCTGTTAAGCATATGCGGACTGTAACGGAAGAGATAGAGATGGTAAAGAAGGCTCCATTAGAAGACCTTCCAGGCTTGGCGAAGGAGATGCGGGTTCCGGAAGAACTTGTCCAAGAAGTCAAAAAGCAAGGACGGCTTCCAGTTCTTAATTTTGCCGCTGGTGGAATAGCTACTCCTGCCGACGCCGCCTTAATGATGCAGTTAGGATGCGATGGCATTTTTGTAGGCTCGGGAATTTTTAAATCGGATAATCCTGCGGCAAGAGCAAAAGCGATCGTCGAAGCTACGGCTCATTTCCGTGATGGTAAACTTCTGGCCGAGGTTTCCAGGGGGATTGGTTCTGCCATGAAAGGGCTATCCGTTGCTAGTTTAAATGAAGAATCTCGACTTGCGGGCAGAGGTTGGTAAAGAAAGTTATCGCTTTAGATTATTACTAATTTTAAATTATTAACGTTTTGTTAAAAGCCTTTCCGTTGCTGATAAAATAGGGTATTCTTTTAATGTGACAAGTAGATTCCAGTCTGGGATCTTAACTTGGGACCGGAGTATTCTGGTCTTCTTTCACGTATAGATAAGTTTGTGCTGGAATGTGTTATTCTTTAAGGAGGTTTTAGCAGTGGGTAAAAAAGTGACAATCGATGGTAATACCGCTGCAGCTCACGTCGCCTATGCTTTTAGCGATGTAGCTGCTATTTACCCCATTACTCCTTCATCTCCGATGGCAGAAGTAATGGATGAATGGAGCGCCCATGGTCAGAAGAATCTTTTTGGGCAAACAGTTCGTATTGCAGAATTACAATCAGAGGGTGGAGCTGCTGGCGCAGTTCACGGGTCCTTAGCGGCTGGTGCTTTTACTACTACTTTCACAGCTTCGCAAGGACTTCTTTTAATGATTCCTAATATGTACAAGATCGCCGGGGAGTTATTACCTACGGTCTTTCATGTGTCAGCCCGGGCGCTAGCTGCTCATGCGCTCTCGATTTTTGGTGATCATAGTGATATCAATGCTACCAGACAGACTGGGTTTGCAATGCTTGCTTCTAACTCGGTTCAAGAAGCGATGGATATGGCTTTGGTGGCGCATCTGGCGACTTTAGAATCACAAATTCCTTTCCTTCATTTCTTTGATGGTTTCCGTACCTCCCATGAGATTCAAAAGATTGAAGAAATTAGCTATGAAGAAATGAAATCCCTAGTAAATTGGGAAAAAGTAGAGGATTTTCGAAAACGGGCCTTAAACCCCGAACACCCGGTACAAAGAGGCACGGCCCAAAACCCGGATATTTATTTCCAGAACAGAGAGGCAGCTAACCCTTATTATCTGGCTACACCTGGGATTGTCGCCGAGATTATGAATAAAGTTGGTAAACTTACGGGCCGTTTCTATAAGCCTTTTGAGTATGTAGGCGCTCCTGATGCCGAACGGATTATTATTTGCATGGGCTCTGGAGCGGAGACTGTAGAAGAAACCGTCAACCATTTACTGAAGAAAGGGGAGAAGGTCGGTTTAATTAAAGTCCGTCTCTATCGTCCTTTCTCCGCTGACCATTTCTTCGCTGTCCTTCCTAAGACTGTTCAGAAAATCGCGGTTTTAGATCGAACTAAAGAGCCTGGTTCTAAAGGCGAGCCTTTATACCAGGATGTTTGCACCGCATTTATGGAAAAACAACAGAATCCTTTGATTGTGGGCGGTCGTTATGGTTTAGGATCGAAAGAATTTACACCTTCAATGGTTAAAGCCGTCTTTGATAACTTACTTTTGGCCGAGCCTAAGAATCTATTTACTGTAGGTATTAATGATGATGTTACCAATTCCTCATTAGAAATCAAAGAGAATATTGATGCCGCTCCTGAAGGACTACATCGCTGTAAATTCTTTGGCTTGGGTTCTGATGGAACGGTGGGCGCCAATAAAAACTCGATTAAGATTATTGGTGACAACACTGATATGTATGCGCAGGGTTACTTTGTTTATGATTCAAAGAAATCCGGTGGGATTACCATTTCGCACTTGCGATTTGGGAAATCGCCAATTCAGTCGCCTTACCTCATTGACCAAGCTGATTTTATTGCTTGCCATAATCCATCATATGTAACCAGATATGATGTTTTAGAAGGGATTAAAGAGGGCGGTAGCTTCCTATTAAACTCTCCTTGGACTGCCGAAGAGATGGAAGAGAAACTGCCGGCGGTCATGAAACAGACGATTGCCAAGAAAAAACTTAAATTTTATAACATTGATGCGGTGAAAATCGCAGGAGAAGTTGGACTGGGCGGCAGAATCAATATGATTATGCAAGCTTCATTCTTTAAAATCGCTAATGTGATCCCTGTTGACAAGGCGTTTTCTTATATTAAAGAAGCGATTAAAAACACTTATGGACGTAAAGGCGATAAGATTGTTAATATGAATATCAAAGCCGTCGACCGGGCTGCCGAAGCTTTAGAAGAGATAAAATATCCTGAGTCTTGGGCGATTACTACTACTGGGATGGAGATTGTTGAGGAGAAAGTCCCGGAATACGTAGAGAATATTGTCAGACCGATTCTTAGTCTTGAGGGCGACAAACTTCCAGTCAGCGCCTTTACTCCCGATGGAACGGTCCCGGTTGGAACTACCCAATACGAGAAACGAGGAGTTGCGATCAAAATTCCCAAATGGAACCCGGCGGATTGTATTCAGTGCAATCAGTGCGCTTTTGTTTGTCCTCATGCCTGTATCCGCCCCTATATAGCAAAAGAAGAGGCTTTGGCGGATGCTCCTGATAGTTTCACAACCAAAGCGGCTATTGGTAAAGAACTGGCTGGATACCAGTTCCGGATGCAAGTCTCTGCTTTAGATTGTACTGGTTGTGGAAACTGCGTTGATATTTGTCCAGCTAAAGGTCAACCCATAACCATGGTTTCATTGGAAGAGATTGTTAACGAGGAAGTAAAGAATTATAAATTTGCTGAATCCCTGCCTAAACCAGAAGTGGAAATAAGCCCGGAAACAGTTAAAGGTAGCCAATTTCGTCAACCCCTGTTTGAGTTTTCTGGCGCCTGTGCCGGTTGCGGCGAGACACCTTATGTGAAACTCGTTACTCAACTCTTTGGTGACCGGATGATCGTGGCGAATGCCACTGGTTGTTCTTCGATTTATGGAGGTAGTGCTCCGACTTGTCCTTATACCGTTAATGAGAATGGACATGGACCGGCTTGGGCCAACTCTTTATTTGAAGATAACGCCGAATTTGGGTTTGGAATGAACTTGGCAGTGCTTCAACGCCGGAATAAGTTGGCTGATCTCATTAACCAAGCTCTTGAGTTAGGCATTAACGGGGAGTTAAAAATTGCTTTTGCCGAATGGCTACAGTCTAAGGATGAGGCTGAAGCTTCTCGGAAAGCTGGAGATAAGATTAAAACGCTCATTGATTCAGCAATAGCACAGGCTGGTGGCGATCTGAAAAGCATTCTTTCCGAAATCGCAGGGATGAAGGATCTTTATACTAAAAAGTCCATCTGGATTTTCGGTGGCGACGGTTGGGCATACGATATCGGCTATGGTGGACTGGATCATGTCTTGGCTTCTGGCGCCGATGTGAATGTCTTAGTCTTAGATACAGAAGTTTATTCTAATACTGGGGGCCAATCTTCAAAATCAACTCCTACCGGAGCGATTGCTAAGTTTGCTGCTGCCGGTAAAAGCGTGAAAAAGAAAGATTTAGGCCTAATGGCAATGTCTTATGGTTATGTCTACGTGGCTTCGATTGCTATGGGCGCGAACAAAAACCAAACCCTCAAAGCGATCCTGGAAGCTGAACGGCATCAAGGACCCTCGCTGATCATTGCTTACACTCCTTGTATTAACCATGGGATCAATATGAGTAAGAGCCAGCGTGAGGGCCAGTTGGCGGTAGAAGCGGGTTACTGGCCGCTATATCGGTATAACCCGGAACTAACGTTGGCAGGCAAAAACCCCTTTATGTTGGATAGCAAAGAGCCTACTGGTAATTTCCGCGATTTCCTTATGGGAGAGGTGCGTTATTCTTCATTAAAGAAGTTATTCCCAGAGAGAGCGGATGAGCTCTTTGAGCAAGCGGAGAAAGAAGCTAAACTCCGCTACGAGATGCATAAACGTTTAGCTCAGGACTAATTGTGGTGTAAAAAAGAAACTCACCTTTGGGCAAAATAACTTGACAATCATGAACCAAGCTTTTTGCGTTGTACCCTATTTAGAAGGTCCCAATACAATATATAGTGTTTGACTGGTATTATGCTATCAATATATTGTATCGGGATAATTAAATCAAAGGACAACGCAAAAAGCCCGAACCAAAGCTCGGTGAGCGGGAGAGCAAAAGGCAATGAACAAAGGCTATAAGCCCTGTATTTGTTGCCTTTTTTGTTTATTCTGGTATGAAAATATGACCCCCTTCTGTTATAGTGTCTTATTAGGAAACGAAAACTTAGTTTTTGATATATGTGCTTTAAAAATCTTAGCATTAATGAAAAAAGCTCCGGAGTAGATTGCTAGCAATGCAACCTTCTTCGGTTGTAACAATGTCGGAAGATTGTGGGAGGTTGTAAAAAGATGTGGGACTATTTTGCACCAATTCTTTTGATCGTGGCTTCTAATATCATATACAATATTGCTACAAAATCTACTCCGGGAGAGGCAAATCCATTTTTATCTTTAACCGTTACTTATATGGTTGGTACGTTTATTACATTTGTGGCTTATTGGCTTTCTTTCTCAGATAATCTTTTGATAAATAATTTAAAGAAATTGAATTGGACGAGCTTTTTACTTGGTTTTGCCATAGTAGGTTTGGAGGTTGGCTATATCTATCTTTACCGCGCAGGTTGGAATATTGGCATTGGCTCATTGGTTGCGAATATTATTCTTGCTATTGCGCTTATTGGGATTGGCGTTTTGTTTTATAAGGAGCAAATCAATTTTCAACAAATTATAGGTCTTGTTCTATGCATTGGAGGACTAATTCTCATCAACAAAAAATAAAGCATAATTCAATTATTTAAGATTTAACCACAATATATTGATAATTCCCTCGAATATCAGTTAAACACTAAGTCGTCAACGTTAACTACCACTTGGCGCGCGCAAAAAAGGGGATAAGAGTTAACGTTAATCGACAAGCATCGAAGTATTGTCTAAGACGTAAAGTGTGAGATAGGTATTGTTTACCGTGGGGAAAAAGGATATATTATATTATAGACACAATGGGGGAAGGGAGATTATGTTCAATGCTTGACATCAAATTAATTCGAACTAATCCTGACCAAGTAAGAGCGGGATTAGCTAAAAGAGGAGTAGAAGCGCTAGTCGATGAGTTACTCCAATTAGATCAGGAACGCCGAGACCAGTTAACTATGGTTGAGAACTTAAAAAACAAAAGAAATGTGGTTTCCAAAGAAGTTGGTCGTTTAAAAGCGGCTAAAGTGGAAGCTACAAACCTGATAAACGAGATGAAAATAGTTAATGATCAGATTAAAAAGTTAGATGGGGAGATTAAGGAGATAGAAGAAAAGATTAGTAGCATGTTATTTTCTATTCCTAATCTTCCGCAGGAGGATGTCCCAGTAGGTAAGGATGAAAAGGAGAATAAAGAAATCCGGCGTTGGGGAGAACCTCGCAAATTTTCATTTGACCCGAAACCCCATTGGGAATTAGGAGAGAATCTCGAGGTACTAGATTTTGACCGTGGGGCTAAATTAAGCGGCGCTCGTTTTACAGTCTTAAAAGGGCTTGGCGCTAGACTCGAAAGAGCATTAGTCAATTTTATGCTTGATTTACATATTAATAAACATGGGTATACGGAGATCTTTCCTCCGTTTTTAGTGAATAGGGATTGTATGGTCGGTACCGGTCAATTACCCAAATTTGAAGAAGATATGTTTAAAGTAAATCCTGGCGAGTATTTTTTAGTGCCAACGGCAGAAGTTCCAGTGACGAATCTTCATCGGGAAGAAATTTTAGAACTGGAGAGTTTGCCAAAGAAATATGTGGCGTATACTGCTTGTTTTCGGGCGGAAGCAGGATCAGCAGGGCGGGATACCAGAGGCTTAATCCGCCAACACCAGTTCAACAAAGTTGAATTAGTAAAGTTGACTACACCAGAAAACTCTTATCAAGAACATGGGGCCTTAGTTCATGATGCAGAAAAGGTTTTACAATTACTAGGCCTACCCTATCGGGTGGTATTACTTTCCAGCGGAGATATGGGTTTTTCAGCAAGCAAATGCTATGACCTGGAAGTTTGGCTTCCTAGCTTTGGAGTATACCGAGAGATCTCATCCTGTTCAAACTTTGAAGACTTCCAGGCGCGGCGAGCGAACATTCGTTTTCGTCGAGAACCTGATGCCAAACCGGAATTTGTTCATACCTTAAACGGGTCGGGGTTAGCGATTGGCCGAACGGTAGCAGCAATTATGGAAAACTATCAAGAAAAAGATGGGACAATTATGATTCCGGAAGTCTTAATTCCTTATATGGGTAGCATTAAGGTTATAAAATAAAGAGACACTTGTCTACTAG
>ENA-UOOR01000946-UOOR01000946.1-fermentation-metagenome-genome-assembly--contig:-NODE-946-length-37022-cov-25.802716_pt1 | contig 37022 bp, 40 predicted proteins | sample MGYA00245780_ERZ724029 | MGnify/ENA primary metagenome ERZ724029 (study PRJEB28704, sample SAMN03018315) | fermentation metagenome | biome: anthropogenic terrestrial biome; feature: soil; material... | reverse complement strand
TGTAAACCGCGAACGCTTTAGAGCTGAGTGGTGGGCTTAACCGATGACCAATGAATGAGTGGAAGGGTATCATGATCAGATACAATTTATTGCCCAATGATGCATTGATCGCTTCCACCTGTCTTAAGCATGAGATCTCCAAGATTGCCACATTTGATAGTGACTTCTCAAGAGTTGATTGGCTGAAGATAATCGGTAAGAAGCAATGACATCTGTATTCTTCCTGATCGAAAGATGACTGTAGCCAAAAGCTCTGCTCGAACTCCAGGACCCAGTTCTAGAGCTTGAAAGCAGAGGTCATTCAAAAACTGCTAATACTCTTGAGAGTTTCCTGTTCTGCCTATGGAAATACAGGTCATTTCACAAATTCTCTCGGGCTGGAGATTGAACACCGATAAATTCCATTCTCCCACAACGGCTCCAGAATCTGCCGGAGCTGGAGGACCCGGTTTGCAGAACAGAAGGCGGTGGCCTGATGAAAGTCAAATCCCGCAGCCAGCTCCAACAGGCCGCAACCAACATTTTCCAGGACCTGGAGAAGAACTACCAACCCTGCGAAATCGTCTTCATAATATCAGAGCTGCTTTCGGTGAACCCTTTAATGAAGCTTCCACTGAAGCAGGAGGCCCTCATCCAGCCTCTGAACAGACTGGAGGCTGAGCCTGGGAAAGGAATTCCGAAATCCAGGGCCATCTACCAGGCTGGGTGCCCTCTCTCCCCCTATTATCAGCCCTCCTATGTAGATGTAAATCTCATCGACCAGACCAAGCTCTATCAATGACCAGTTGAGGCGGGCGCCGCCTTCCACCATAAGGCGCCTTACCCCCCGGTTATACAGCTCTTCCAAGAGCCCTGCTAGGTCCACCATCTCAGTGCCGCATTTGATTATCTCACAGCCATATCGAAGCCTCTCCAGCCTCTCCTCCGGGGCAGAATAGGATACTGCGATCATGCACCCAGGCCCGAGGATCTTTGCATTGGCCGGAGTTCGAGCGTTGCTGTCCGTCACAATTCGGAAGGGCTCTTTCAGCTGCCCCATATCCTTTCTCTTCTCCCGCAGGATCCTGGATTTGACCCTCAGCCCGGGATCGTCTGCCAGAACCGTCCCCACCCCCACCATGATGGCATCGCTTGCAGCCCGCAGCTCATCTACCCTCATTAGATCCTCTTTGCCCGAGATCCTTATCTGTCTGCGATCTCTTGAGCTGATCTTGCCGTCCGCGCTCATGGCGCTGTTTATGAAAACAAATGGCCTGTTCAAATGATCTCCGCCGTCATATTCTCGCCGTATTCTTATTCTGATCCTTTTGTTCTACTATGAGAAGCTAAATACATTGCCTCGTCTTATAACCATAGCCATGTCAAATATCGCCAAGCCCAAAGTAGCTCCGCCTGGTGCAGCCAGGCTCAAACAGGATGAGCTCATTCTGCAGGGAACCATAATCTATGGCGATGATTTCCAGCCCATTGAGGGCTACATCAGCATCCGGGACGGAATCATAAAGGAAGCGGGCACCGGGCAGGTTGACGCCGATTTTGAGGGGATAGTCTGCCCGCGTTTCGTCAATTCTCACATTCATCTGGGCGACTCGGCATTCAAAGATCCTCCATTCCTCCCCCTCTCCGAGCTCGTCGGCCCAAAAGGCCTGAAAATAAGCCTGCTGAGTGAGACGCCGCGTGAACGTCTCATTGAGGGCATGAGAAGAAGCCTGGCCCAGATGGTGGACTCGGGCACCTATGCCTTTGCTGACTTTCGCGAGGGGGGCGAGGCAGGAGTCAGGATGCTGCAGGAGGCGGCGAAGGATATGCCCCTCCTCGTGCGCGTCTTTGGCCGGCCAGCACAGGGAAAGACGGAGACGCCGGAAGGCTGCTATGGCCTGGGAATAAGCAGCACCAGGGATTTCGATCCCAGCCTTATCCAGAGAATGATCTTGGAGGCGCGCCGGGCGAGCAAGGCGGTGGCCATCCATGCGGGCGAGTCAGCCAGAGACGATATACCGGATGCCTTCTCACTTCTGCCCGATCATCTGGTGCATATGAGCCGAGCAGAGGAGTCTGACCTCAGATCTGTGGCCGGAATGGGCACTCCCCTGGTGATATGCCCTCGGTCGAATCTGATCACCGGCTCAGGCCTTCCAAATGTGAAGAGGATGATTGAACTGGGGATAACTGTTGGAGTGGGGACGGACAATGTGATGCTCAACTCCCCGAATATGTTCATGGAGATGCATCTGATCAGCAGGGCTTTGCTGCATGACGATAGACAGGTATTTAAGATGTGCACTCTAAATGGCGCTGAAATAATGGGGCTTGATCAGAAGCTCGGGTCCATAAGGGAAGGAAAAGAGGCAAAGGTGATGGTCATCAACGGAAGCTCAGACAACCTTTGGGGATCGACTCATCCTCTCCGCAGCATTGTGCGGAGGGCCGAGCCAACTGATATATTAGCGATCTTCTAGCTTTAATTATTGGGGTGGATCATGTTCGAGAAGATTCTAGCGGCAACCGATGGATCAGAGCACGGATTGAGAGCGGCAAAAGTAGCAGTGGAACTGGGAAAGATCTCAGGAGGAAAGGTCTTTGCCGTCTATGTGGCGGACACTCAAAGGACGGCTCATCTGCCTGATGATATGCTGCTGTTCAGCATCAAAGAGCTTCTGCTCAAAGAGGGAAAGGAAGCGATAAAACAGGTCCAGGAGCTGGCAGAGAAGAATGGCGTCGACTTCGATGGAGCAGTTGTGGAAGGCAATCCCAGCGATGAGATCATTAGCTATGCTAAGAAAAAGGGGGCAAATGTAATCATCGTCGGCGCTGTGGGACGCACTGGCCTTGACAAATTCCTCCTGGGAAGCGTGGCTGAGAAGGTGGTACGCAACTCCAGGATTCCCGTTTTGACTGTTCCGAGGGAAGAGTCTTGAAGATTCTTGTCAGAGATGTGATGGTTCGGGAGGTCGCCTATGCCGAGATCCCCGGAAACAGGGACGATGTCTTGAAGGCCCTTCAAGACCGGAAGGTCTCCGGCCTGCCGGTGGTGAAGAAAGGAGAGGTGGTGGGGATCATAACCCGATCCGATCTGCTCCGCAATCGGGAGGAGGACCAGACTGCTCTGCTCATGACCCGCGATCCGGTTGTGATAAGCCCGGACAGGAGCATAGTTGAGGCTTCAAAGCTTCTTATCCAGCATAAGATAAGGCGCCTTCCTGTGGTTGAGGGCAAAGAGCTGGTGGGGCTGGTCACAGTGGCGGACATCGTCCGGGTGGCAGAGGGCATGAACATAGAGGAGAGCATAGAGCCGTACCTGGAGAAGGAAACGGTTGTACTCTGGAGCGAGATGCCCCTGCCGGTAGCAGGATCGATCATGGAGTTTGCGGCTGTCGAGGCCTGTCCGGTTATAGATACCGACCTGAAGCTGGTGGGCATGATCTCTGACAGGGATCTAATCAAGGCCAGCGTCATCGAGGATTCGGTGGAGAAGACGGACATGTCCGCAGACGGTGGGGAGGATGCCTGGATGTGGGACCGGGTGATGCGAACCATCAATAAGTATTACACCGTCTCCAGGATAAGGTTGCGCGATATACCCGTACGCGAGGCAATGGTCCCGCCAAAGACGGCATTCAAGACGGACAAGGTGAGCGACTGCGCTGCTGTGATGCGCAAGAACCGGATCGATCAGATGCCGGTGGTTAAAACGAGCCGCAAGCTGATGGGAATGCTCAAGGATACCGATATCCTGAGAGCTCTGGTGGACTATTGCGAAAGATCAAGCGCTTGAACTCAATCGGTCAAATGGCGAAGATTTAAAGATCAGGCCATCCCAACCACAAAGGACTATGTCTCTAATCAAGTTCTTCAGCACCAACGGCCACCTGGATAGGGTGGACTTTAAAGGGGCTCTCCTGGCTGGCCAGGCCCCGGATAAGGGGCTCTATATGCCCGAGATGTTCCCTTCTCTCTCCCCGGAAACCATCCGGAATTTTCCTCAGATGAGCTATCATCAGATCGCATACCAGGTCATCAAGCCATATCTCGGCGACCTGGTGGAAGAATCGGCTCTAGAGGAGATGCTAAAAGACGCCTACAGCTATGAGGTTCCCCTGGAGCGGGTCTATGACGGCAAGTACCTGCTGCGGCTGGATCGCGGTCCTACCTGCTCATTCAAGGACTTTGCCGCCAGGCTGATGGGCAGGTTGATGCAGTACTTCCTCAAAGAGGAGGGAAGGAGCATGATTATTTTAACTGCCACCTCTGGGGACACCGGCTCTGCGGTAGCGCATGCATTTTATGGCCTGGAGAATATCAAGGTGATAGTGCTATTCCCGGAGAGGGAGGTTACGGAAAGGCAGCGCCGGCAGATGACCACACTTGGCGAGAACATCTATCCTCTGGCCGTAACCGGCAAGTTCGATGACTGTCAGGCCCTGGTCAAGCAGGCATTTGTCGATCCGGAGCTCAAGGGACTCGAGCTCTCCTCAGCCAACTCCATAAATGTCGGCCGGCTGCTGCCCCAGGCGGTCTATTACTTCTATGCTCATTCTCGGGTTGCACCCGGAGGAGAGGAGGTGGTCTTCTCTGTTCCCAGCGGAAACTTCGGCGACCTGATGGGCGGTCTTATCGCTCTGAAGATGGGGCTTCCTGTGAAAAAGTTCGTGGCGGCCACCAATGAGAACGACGAGTTTCCTCGCTTCATGCAGACCGGCGTCTATGAGCCAATCCGGCCCAGCAGGAACTGCATCTCCAATGCCATGAACGTCGGCCATCCCAGTAACCTTGCCCGGCTCTTCTCCCTTTACGGCGGCCAAATGGATGAGACCGGACAGGTAGCCAGGCAGCCGGACCTCTCCGCCATGCGCGAGGAGATCTATGCCGTATCTATCAGCGATGAGGAGACCCGCCAGACCATCAGAGAGGCTTACTCTCAGTACAAAGTCCTCCTCGAGCCCCATGGGGCGGTGGGATGGGCGGGGCTGGTGAGGTATCTGAAAGAATTCGGAGACTGGAGCCCCGCAGTCTCCCTGGAGACGGCAGATCCGGCCAAGTTCCCGGATGAGATTGTGCGCCTCACAGGGGTGAATCCCTCTCTTCCTCCAGCCATGGCCAGTCTCGATGAGAAAGAGGAGAACTTCCTGAATATGGATGGCAGCTACGCTTCACTGAAGGATTATCTGAAGGGCTTTTTCTGATCGATTACTGGAGGCAATAGGATGGAGCAGGAGAGAATATTCTTCGATGATATCGGCAGCTATCCCCTGCCCAGGGGAGTTAAGCTGGATGGCCTGTCCAGGGATCGGTATCTGCAACTCGTAGGCCAGGTTCTGGCCGAGAAGATCAGCGCCGGGGTGGAGATTCCCACCTATCCTCAGCTCCGGGATATGATTCGCATGTTCATGGACCCCATTAAGGATCCGAAGATGACGGAAAGCCCTTTTTTGATCAGGAGAGAAGAGGCGAAGATAATGGAGTTGGAGGCCGTGCCTCCCGGTCAGAAGGTGCGGGTCTGCGTCACGGGACCGGTTGAGCTCTACATATCCGCTTTTGGGGCAACGGGTTACACTGATATTCTTTATACCCTGGCGGAGAGCGTTTCCAGGTTCCTGGAATGGGCAAAGGAAGAGGGAAAGATGGCCATTGCCTCACTGGACGAGCCGAGCTTGGGCCTGAACTCCAATATCATCTTCTCTGAGGAAGAGATTCAGGAGGCTCTGGAGATCGCCAGCCGCCCCTGTCAGGGAATGCACTGCGAGGTGCATCTGCACTCACCTCTCTATGCCGAGCTGTGCGCGCACGTCTCGGGGATAGACATCTTAGGAGTCGAGTCAGCGGCTCATCCTGATTACCTGAAGCTGATCGAGAGGGAGGTCCTGGAGGATACTGGGACATATCTGAGGGCGGGAATCGCTCGCACCGATATCTTCTCTCTATCTGCCCAGCTTAATGATAGATATAAAGTAAATCTATGGGAAGATCTGCCCCGTCTGGAAAGGGAGATCACCAGCCTGGAATCGCCTCTTATCATGAAGAGCAGGTTGGATCAGGCCTATGCCCAGTTCGGCGATAGGCTAATTGCCACTGGCCCGGACTGCGGATTGGGGCCCTGGCCAAGCCAGGAGCTGGCCGGAAGCATTCTGGGCAACTGCGCTGCAGCTATTGCTTTTTTTCGCTCTGAGCATCCTTGATTGTGGTATTGGACCTTCAGTATTTGCCAGGCAATTGCTGTTGTGAAAATATAAATTGTTTCTTATCATAAAAACACATAGAACAATTTAACATTTATCTGAGCGCTTTTGCTCCGGAGCATAAATATTTTCCTAATTCAATTTCTGATCTCAGTATATCTAATTATGGATTACTATGATTACCATTATCTATAAATATTTTAAGAGCATTGGTATGTATCATGAAGCTGAGGGTAGTAAGTTCAAAAAAGGAGATCACAGATCTGAACAGGAATGAGCAGTTGGTTCATCTAGCTTTCAGGGCCTCTAACATGGATGTGATGAATCTGGTGCAGTCATGTCCCCGTCTGCGCGCCGTTCAGATACCACCATCTTACCATGAGACCATGTCCCGGGCCGCTCAGCAGTTCCTGGAGATTCAGGGAGTTCAGCTCCTGAAGGGAGATGTATGGGGCCACCGCAAGGACATCGACGAGTATTATGCCATTGGAGAGCAGATAGTGAACCGGATCTCCACCCTCATGTCCGAAGGAAACAGCATTGAAGAGACTGTGAGGAAGCTGCAGAGAGAGACCAAGCTCTCAGAGGATCTCATTCGCTATATCTTAAAAGAGCAGGTGATGGCCTAATCTCATCCAGGCTGACGGGATCCAAAAAACCGCAGCTCGGAGCATAACTCTTTTTCAAATAGTTCAGCCTGCCAGAAAAAGCAGAGGCTCCGAGGAAGAACAGGGATATGAGAGCACAAGCTTTCTCATGCAGAGCCTAAAGGATGATGCGTACGCATGTTTTCAGGCATATTCTCCATCGCAGTTCACAGATAAATTTTGCGTCCAGTCTCCATGGCAGGGATCGGACGAGCACGAGCGAAGTCGCAACGGCAAATATATGTCAGAAACAAGCAACAAAATTAATATAATGTATTAATCTTGGATGGCGGGGAATGGTCGGGATCATTGGTTACATCGGAGAGGAAGAGGCAAAGCCCATCTTGCTCCAAGGACTTAAGAACCTGGAATCAATGGATTATGATTCTCTGGGCTTAGCTACCTTATCTGACCGGCTGTTTATCGCAAAATCTGTAGGGAAGCTGGATGGAGCTATTGATGACCTTTTAAAGGAGTTTGAGGGAAACATCGGCATAGCCCATACCAGAAGAGCCACACATGGGCATATATGCGTGGCCAACGCTCACCCTCATACAGACTGCAAGAACAGGGTGGCCATTGTTCACAATGGCGTAATTGAGAACCATAAGGAGCTCAAAGAGGAGCTCCTCTCCCGGGGCCATATCTTCACCAGTAGCACTGATTCAGAGGTGATCGCCCATCTCATAGAAGAGGGCCTAAAGGCAGGTCGTAGCTTTATCGCTGCCTGTATGGATGCATTCAAAAGGCTGCAGGGCTGCTATGCATTGCTGGTGATCTCTCCGGACGCCCGCAGGCTGGTGGCTTTCAGAAAGGATCTGCCTCTCGTTGTCGGCGTGGCGGAAGGAGGAATCATATTCGCATCGGATGCATCAGTCCTCCTGCAATGGACTCCCAAGATGATCTATCTGCAGAACAACGATGTGGCCGTAGCCTGCAAAAAGGAGCTGGTGTTGCGCAATCTTATCGACGGCGAGGAGGAATAGGCTTGTTAAAAAATATTCTCTTTACAACCGCAATACTTTTTTATTATGGTGCCAGCCTTCTATAGAGGACAATGCCGATCTGATGATCAGAATTGGCGAATCACGGAGGACAAAATCATGAAGTTGTTAGGCATTTTGATGTGTATAATTATTTTTATCGGCATATGCGCAGCGGAGGAGACTGAATACTTCGACTGGAAGGGGTCACAGCTCTACGCAGCGAAAAATTATACTGATGCTCTCGCCTATTTCAATCAGGCAGTGGCTCAGGACCCAAACTACGTAAATGCCTGGGTCCATAAAGGGGATACGGAGAGGATTCTGAAAGACTACAATGTATCGATCCAGTCTTATTACAACGCTCTGCAGTTGGACGGCAGCAATGCAGCTGCCTGGTCGGGCATCGCGGAGTCATATATGGCAGTAAAGAGCTATTCCAATGCCACCATCGCTGCCTCAAAGGCTACAGAGCTGAATAACCAAAGCAAAAACTACTGGTATCGGGAGGGCCGTCTGCTTCAGCTGCAGGGGATGTATGAGGAATCAGTGGCAAAATTCGATGGTGCCATTGCTCTGGATCCGAATTACAAAGAGGCCCTATACCTGAAGGGAATCACCCAAATGGCCTTGGGCAATTATGAGGATGCCAAAGCTCTATTCGATCAGGCACTGGTGGTCGACCCCAATTATAAGCAGGCTTATTTGGGTAAGGGATTGGCCCTGCATGCAGATGGAAAGCTTGTGGAGGCCCAGCAGGAGTATGATAAGGCCCTGGAGATCGATCCCGGTTATTCTTCTGCCAAGATCAGCAAGATGCATGCCCTAATGGCAATGAATAAGCCAAGAGAAGCTTTTGGGATGCTGATCTAGATCAGAAGCCCGCGAACGCGGGCTCTGTTATTTATTAGCACCTTCCTATTTATTATGGGTGAACTTGAATCGCAAATTATAAGAAAAAAGGATTATTCCTCAGCCTCTTCAGGGGCTGATTTATCCTTTTTTGCCTTGAGCTTTATCTCAATCTCAAGCTCATCCTTCTCGCACTCCACCTCGACCTTGATTGGAGGCTCGGGATTGATGGAAATATTGATGCTGCCATATTTCACTGAGACCTCTCCGCCAGCCTCGATCTCTCCAGCAAGACCTCTTAGAAATGAGGCCGTCTCGGAGTTGGTGAGGGCATACTTCTGCTCGAACTCCTCAACCCCTTTGCCTGAGCGGAATTTAAGCTCAATCTTTCCCGGAACACCTGTTAATTCAGCCATAACAATCGCCGTTCTTTTAGGGCTCGATCTATAAATCGGTTTGGTTGATGAAAGGGCGATGTTTCAAGCCCATTCATCCGAATTTCAGCTTGTCCAGCTCGATTTCTCAATAGTTCTTGGCCATCAGCTCGAAGTAAGCCTGCTCATGAGCGCATGCCGGGCACTCATCTGGAGCCTCGGTGCCTTCATGGATGTATCCGCAGTTTCGGCACCTCCAGGCCACTTTGGAATCTTTCTTGAAGACCTTGCCCTCTTCTACATTCTTCAGCAGAGCCCGGTATCTGTCCTCATGGCCCTTTTCCACCTTGCAGACATTTCTGAACTTCTCGGCGATTTCCTTGAAGCCCTCTTTGTCTGCCGTGGCGGCGAACTCGGGATACATCTTGGTGTTCTCGAACTTCTCTCCCTCGGCCGCCTCCATGAGGTTGGCCTTGGTATCCCCGATCACGCCCGCCGGGAATGAGCCGGTAATCTGGAGCTCACCTCCTTCCAGCAGCTTGAAGAAGACCTTGGCGTGCTCCTTCTCATTGTCTGCCGTATCCAGGAATATTGCCGCTATCTGCTCGTAGCCTTCCTTCTTGGCCTGGGAGCCAAAATAGGAGTATCTGTTCCTTGCCTGCGATTCTCCTGCAAAGGAGAGCAACAAATTCTTCTCTGTCTGTGTGCCTTTAAGACTCTTCAATCTCTCATCTCCGAATTATCTCGATATCAATTTAAATTCAATTCGATCTACTTATGAACCTCGCTCATGGATATGCCAAGAGCCCTGGCTACGCCCTCGCCGTAGGCTGGATCGGCCTTATAGCAATTGCCTATATGGCGGATCTTGATCATTTTGGGAGCATCTCCCATGGCACGAGCGGTGTTCTCAAACAAGGCCTGCTGCTGCTCCGGCTTCATCAGGCGGAAGAGCTTGCCGGGCTGGGTATAGTAATCGTCGTCGTCTTTCCGGAAATCCCAGTGATATGCCTCTCCTTTCAGCTCTAAAGGCGGCTCACGATACTCCGGCTGCTCCTGCCACTCTCCATAGCTGTTGGGCTCATAAGCCAGGGTGCCTCCCTGATTGTCATCCATCCTCATCATCCCATCGCGGTGGTATACATTTGTGGGACAGCGGGCCCGGTTGACTGGAATCAGATGGTGGTTCACACCCAGGCGGTAGCGCTGGGCATCGCCATAGGAGAACAGCCTGCCCTGCAACATCCTGTCCGGAGAGAAGCCTATGCCGGGAACTATATTGGCCGGATTGAATGCCGCCTGCTCTACCTCGGCAAAGAAGTTCTCTGGATTTCGGTTGAGCTCCATTACGCCCACCTCAATGAGCGGATAGTCTCCATGGTACCAGACCTTGGTCAGGTCGAAGGGGTGATAGGGAACGGTCTGTGCCTCCTTCTCGGGCATTACCTGGATGAACAGCTTCCAGCGAGGATAGTCTCCCTTCTCAATGCTATCGAATAGATCGCGTTGATGGCTCTCCCGATCCTTGGCTATGATCGCCTCCGCCTCGGCATCGGTCAGGTTCTTGATTCCCTGCTGGGTTACCCAGTGAAACTTCACCCAGACCCTCTCGTTCTTGGCATTGATCATGCTGAAGGTATGGCTGCCAAATCCATGCATGTGGCGGAAGGAGTAAGGGATACCCCGATCGCTCATGGTGATTGTCACCTGGTGCAGAGCCTCAGGAAGAGAGGTCCAGAAATCCCAGTTGTTCTTGGCGCTGCGCATGCCCGTCCTCGGATCGCGCTTAATGGCGTGGTTCAGGTCAGGGAACTTGAGAGGATCTCTCAGGAAGAAGACAGGGGTGTTGTTTCCCACCAGGTCCCAGTTGCCCTCCTCGGTGTAGAACTTGACGGCAAAACCGCGGATGTCTCTCTCGGCATCTGCTGCCCCCCTCTCACCGGCTACTGTGGAAAAGCGCGCAAACAGATCGGTCTTCTTGCCGATCTTCGAGAATATCATAGCTCTGGTAAACCTGGTTATGTCATGGGTAACAGTGAATGTTCCATAGGCACCTGAGCCCTTGGCATGCATCCTTCTCTCAGGAATTACCTCCCGGTCGAAATGGGCGAGCTTTTCCAGGTACCATACATCCTGGAGAAGCATTGGTCCACGTTGTCCTGCCGTCAATACATTCTGGTTGTCGGCCACTGGTGCACCGACATTTGTGGTCAGCTTCTTATCCTTCTTTTTATCCGGCATAACTATTCTCTCCTGAGGTTCAATCCCTTTGCGCCTGAGCAGATAGCAGGAAGCATTGGCCCACGGCCAAGAAGTTCATAGTTGATCTGCTCCGGGGATCAGCGATTTTGATGAAAATCATCTAGCAATCTTTTTTATTCTGTTTTTCCCCGGTTATGAGATTTCCCAAATCATTGCCATAAATAAGGTGCAAAGGTTATTTAAGAATTGCTATCACCTAATAATCAAAATGCACGGGGTCATGCCACGTGTTTGGTGATCTGCTAATATCGAATCTTGTTCTCTAGTCAAGGATTATCAGACACAATTTTTTTTCCTTGAATGGCTTAAGCGATCTTCCCACATTGATGATTCGATCACTCGCTCATTGCCGGTACTATGAGAACGGGAATTTTAGAATGACGCACCACCTTTTCTGCAACGCAGCCAAGCAGAATCTTCTCCAGATCGCTCCGTCCAATTCTGCCTAAAACCAGCAGATCTGCGCCGGACTTATGCGATCTCTTGATGATTTCCTGGCTGGGATCTCCCTCCGCAATAATACTGTCAAAAGGCACGCCCTCATCGCATGCCATATTCTCTACCTCAGAAATGGCCAGCTCTCCCTCTCTGAGCATAAGCTCCATCAGCCTGCTGCTCAGGCTGGGAAAGGCGGCATAACCGGGAAGATGGGCCAGACGGTAAACATCCACCACATAAATGGCGATTATCGATCCCCCAGAAAGCCTGGCCAGGCCAACCGCAAGCTCAGCGGTCCGTATGCTGGTCTGGGATCCGTCAGTTGCCACCATTATCTTCTTGAACATGCCATGAACCCTCTGCTTTTCTCCGGCAAAGATGATTCAATCTCTATCTGCATCCCATGTCTCCAATTTGGGTGCTGTTATCTTTACCAGTCCCTTGGAATTGAGCTCTCGCCTTGCCTCTTCTGAGAGCAGACAGCCACACGATCCCGCGGTCGCTTTAGCGCAATTGCAGGGCTCGATGTGGATGGTGACCGTGGTTCCCGGGTAATGCTGCTTGATTGCACATGCGATCATGTCGGTAATACGATGCGACTCATCTACGGACATGGATGAATCCACCCGCAGATGAAATTCAACGAACCTGTTTCCACCTGCCTTTCTCGTGCGAAGCCTGTGGATTCCTCTCACCGTTGGGGCAAAGGCAGCTATATGCCTTCTCACTTCCTCTATCTCATCATTTGGGAGGCCGAAGTCTATGAGGTCCCGGGCCGATTCGAGGATCAGATGATATGAGGTACGGGCGATGTGCAATGCTACTACTATCGCCGCTATGGGATCTACCCATTGCAGATTTGTGCTCGGTGAGATGTAACCTCCAAGAACGATGATCAAGAGCCCTGCCAGTACTCCTAATGAGGTATAGACATCTGTTCTCAAGTGCCAGGCATCGGCCTTCAGGGCGATGGAGTCGGTCTCCTCGCCGACAATGAAGAGCTTGCGAGATACGAATATGTTGGCCGCTACCGAGACCAGCATCACTGCCAACCCCAATGCCGGCTCATCCAGTGGCACAGGATTTCTCAGCCTGCCGATGGCCTCATAGATTATCCAACCGGCGGCAATGAGAATCAGCAATGCCTCCGCTGTCCCGGAGATATTCTCGACCTTTCCGTGCCCAAAGGGATGATCCTCATCAGCTGGCTTGGCAGATGTCTTGACGGCAAAGAAAGCGATAACTGCAGCGATCAAGTCCATACCGGAGTGGATCGCCTCAGAGATGACGGAGACGGAGCCGATCATCATCCCGACGATGATCTTGAGAAAAACCAAGCTCGTGTTGGAAAACACAGAAAGAAGAGCCACGTTCTTCTTGCGTCTGTCTCTGTCTTCAATACCGTTTCCCATGATTGTTTCCACGAATTGCAGTTGACCGTTCATCCTTTCCGATGTTATATAAGAGTATCTTGTGGGCCTTTATAGCCGATCCGGCAAAGAACTTCGGCTGCTGATTCAGGGCACGCTAACTTTAATAAATAGATCTGCAAACTACCGGTTGTGGTATACGATGTCATTCGAGATCGAGAAGATTCATGCTCGTGAGATACTTGATTCACGAGGCAATCCGACCGTCGAGGTCGATGTCTACACCTGCTGTGGCTTTGGACGGGCGGCTGTGCCTTCGGGCGCATCTACAGGCACTCACGAGGCCCTGGAGCTCAGGGATGGCGGCGACAGGTACGACGGGAAAGGCGTCCTGAAGGCGGTCAAGAATGTGAATGAGGTGATCGCTCCTGAGCTTTTGGGCATGGATGCCTCCTGCCAAAGGGAGATCGATGATCTCATGATAAATATGGACGGAACCGCGAACAAGGCCAATCTGGGCGCCAATTCCATCTTGGGAGTCTCAATAGCTATGGCAAAGGCGGCGGCAATGTCCTCTGGGGTGCCGCTCTACAAATACCTGGGCGGAGTGAATACCGTAACTCTTCCCATCCCCTCTTTCAACGTCCTTAACGGGGGCAAGCATGCCGGAAACGAGCTATCCATCCAGGAGTTCATGATCCAACCCACCGGGGCCAAGACCTTCAGCGAAGGCCTCCGCATGGCCGCCGAGACCTACCATGCTCTGGGAAAGATCCTGCAAGGGAAATACGGCGTGGGGGCGACGAACGTCGGATATGAGGGGGGCTATGCACCACCTCTCATCAAGACCCGGGATGCCCTGGACGCCATCATGAGCGCCTTTGACGTATCAGGTTACGGAGATGAGATCAAGATCGGCCTTGATGCTGCTGCCTCAAGCTTCTATATGGAGGGCGGCTACTCTGTGGACGGAAACAGGCTCTCGCCTGGCGAGCTCATAGATTATTATGTGGATCTGGTCAATACCTATCCCATCATTTTGCTGGAGGACCCCTTCGAGGAGGAGGCCTATGATGACTTCGCCCGCCTCACTGCCAAGCTTCCGGGAACGATCATAGTGGGAGACGACCTGTACGTCACCAACATCAAGCGCCTGGAGAAGGGAATCAAGATGTGCGCGGGCAATGCACTGCTTCTCAAGCTTAACCAGATCGGAACGGTATCCGAGGCCTTTGACGCTGCTCGGATGTCCTTCCGCTCTGGATGGAAGGTCATGGCATCCCATCGCTCTGCAGAGACCGAGGACTCCGCTCTGGCAGATGTGGCAGTGGCCTTAGGCTGCGAGCTGCTGAAGACTGGCGCTCCTGCCCGTTCCGAGAGGACGGCCAAGTACAACCAGCTCCTCAGAATCCAGGAAGATCTGGGCGAGGCAGCAAGATACGCTTGCATCTAAATATGGATGCATCAGTGAGAACATCACCCGCTTTTCCTCCTGAGATGGGAGGATGAGCGCTCTTTTTTAAGGGGCATTGGGCAAAACGGCTCGAAACATTATTACTCGATCAGAATTCACCTTCTCACATGGATTACTCATTCAAGCGCGGATTCAAGCCCGACATGGAGAGAATCAGAAAGGTTCTGGAAGAGGAGTTCCCCGCAGAGATAAAAGAGTTGGACGGAATGCTCTCGCTCTCCTTTGGCGCCCTGAAAAGCATCCAGGTATCGATCAATAATAAGAAGCTCAATGTCACCACTGAATCGTATTCGGACGCAAAAGACGATCAGATCCTGGACACCAACAAGCGCTTCCGAAATTTTTTGGAAAAAGCGACCGGATATACTGCAAAACAGCGGCTGCAGATGGCCAAAAAAGAGGTCTCAAAGGAAAGCAAAGGATCTTAAAAAGGCGCAGCGATTTTCAATAATCCCCTAGCCTCCTTCAGAGATGAATTTATAAGCCTTGAAAACTCAGTCCCTGATTATATGAGTGAATCAACAGCATTCTCTGGTCAAGACACAATACAGGAATCATTCCTAAAGAGGATAGCCGCTCTGGAATCAGATACAAAGAGCCTCGCAGAAGAGCTGGAAACCACCCGGATGGAGCGGGAAGAGGTAAGGGCAAAGCTCTTCGAATCCCTAATCGCCAACAAAAAGTATCTGCGTGAGGTTGAGCGGCTTAAGAAAGAGAATCTTCTTCTCAAGAGGATGCCTCTGTTCCTGGCAACTGTTGTTGAGATGGGACCGGACTATGTCCTGCTGAGACAGCACGGAAACAATCAGGAATTCATCACAACGGTTGCTCCAGAGATGATGGAACAACTCCAGCCCAACTCCCGGGTGGCAATCAATAATTCCCTGACTGTAGTTCGCATTCTTGAGCGCTCGGTTGATGTCCGCGCCAAGGTCATGGAACTGGTTGAGCTTCCGGATATATCCTATGATCAGGTTGGAGGCCTGGAGTCTCAGATCCAGGAGGTAAGGGAGACGGTAGAACTTCCTTTAACCAATCCTGAGATCTTCCAGGACATAGGAATTGAACCTCCAAGAGGAGTGCTACTCTACGGTCTTCCCGGGACGGGCAAGACGATGCTTGCCAAGGCCGTGGCCCACGAATCCAAGGCCACATTCATTCACATGTCCGGATCGGAACTGGTGCATAAGTTCATCGGCGAAGGTGCACAGCTGGTTCGCGATATATTCCAGATGGCCCGGGAAAAGGCGCCAAGCATCATATTCATCGATGAGATCGATGCGGTGGGAAGCATCAGGACCCATGATGGGACCACTGGAAGCGCAGAGGTCAACAGGACCATGATGCAGCTTCTGGCGGAGATGGACGGCTTCAGAACCAGGGGAGATATCAGGATCATTGCCGCCACGAATAGGATAGATATCCTTGACCCTGCCCTGCTCAGACCGGGACGCTTCGACAGGATCATCGAGATACCCATGCCATCCCTTGTGGGCCGCCTCAAGATACTGGAGATCCATACCCGGAAGATGAGGAAGGCAGAGGATGTCAACCTGGCCGAGATCGCCACAGTTACGGATGAGGCGAGCGGCGCAGACCTTAAATCCATCGCGGTAGAGGCAGGCATGAACGCTCTGCGCAGAAATGCGACCATCGTCAGCAAAGATGACTTTGATAAAGGGATCAAAAAGGTTCTGGGAGACGAGATCGATGGATCTGAGGAATCTCTGCGCATGTTCTCGTAGGTAACCACTGAGCGGCATTTCGCCGCTTTTTTTTTAAATTTTTCTGGTGCTGTCGCGAAGGGGGAGCTGCAAGCTTCCAAAGCACCTCATTCATAAAGCATGAAAAACCAGTATGCCTTAAGATTTTTTCATGTGGAGACGCAGAGGAAAAGAGGCTAAGGTGACTGCAGAATAAAAAAAAGAGAGAGGTTGAGGGCTTAATCGAAGTCCCCGCCCATACCGCCCGGCATGCCTCCGGGCATTCCACCGGGCATTCCGCCTTGCCCACCGGACTTGGAGGCGATGACATCATCGATCCTCAGGATCATCACCGCTGCCTCAGCGGCAGAGCTAATGGCCTGGCTCTTAACCCTCAGGGGCTCGACCACACCGATCTGCATCATATCCACCGGCTTGCCGGAATCCATGTCCAGGCCTGCGGTCATAACGCCCTTCTCATGCTGGCTGCGCAGTGCCACTAGAGTATCGATCTGATCCAGGCCCGCATTCTCGGCCAGGGTCTTGGGTATGATCTCCATGGCATTGGCAAAGGACTCTATGGCCAGTTGCTCACGGCCACCCACAGTAGAGGCATAAGACCTGAGCCTTGAGGCAAGTTCCACCTCTGGCGCTCCCCCGCCGGCAACCAGCATTTTATCCTCAATTGCCACACCCACCACTCGGAGGGCATCCTCCATCGCTCTGTCCAGCTCGTCGACCACGTGCTCTGTCCCGCCATGAAGGATGATGGAGACGGACTTGGGATTGTTGCAGTCCTCAACAAAGGTCATCTTCTCATCGCTGACCTTTCTCTCCTCCACCAGGCCAGCCTTGCCCAGGTCATCCACTGAGATCTCATGGAGGCTGGTGACGACCCTTCCACCCGTGGCCCGAGCCAGCTTCTCCATGTCGCTCTTCTTGACCCGGCGTACAGTGTAGATTCCGGCCTTGGCAAGATAATGCTGGGCCAGGTCGTCAATCCCTTTCTGGACGAAGAGCACATTAGCCCCGGTGGCGGCGATCCTGTCGACCATGCCCTTGAGCATGCTCTCCTCCTGGTCTAAGAACGACTGCAACTGGGCGGGAGAGGTTATCTGGATCTTGGCATCGACCTCAGTCTTCTCGATCTCCACCGCGGCGTTCAGCAATGCAATTTTCGCATCTGTGACCTTCTTGGGCATGCTGGGATGGAGACGATCCTTGTCTATGACCACACCCTGCACGATCTTCGAGTCGGATATGCTGCCGCCTACTTTCTTTTCTACTGTAATGTTATCGGTGTCCACCGATCCGTCCTCATCCACAACCGCCTGGACTGCTCTTACGGCAATATCGGCGAGCTTCTCCCTGGCGGCCTGAGAGCCTTTGCCGGTCATGGCGGTGATGGCGATGCTATTGAGAAGATCCTGGTCATTGGCGGTGACATTTTTGGCCAGGCTCTGGAGGATCTCCATGCACTTATCTGCTGCCGCTCTGTAACCTGCTGCGATGACTGTGGGATGGATATCCTGCTCCAGTAGCTCCTCAGACTGCTTGAGAAGCTCTCCCGCCAGGATCACGGCAGTGGTTGTGCCGTCTCCAACCTCAGTGTCCTGGGTCTTGGCGATCTCCACCATCATCTTGGCTGCCGGATGCTCGATATCCATTTCCTTGAGGATAGTGACGCCATCATTGGTGATGACCACATCTCCCATGGTGTCCACCATCATCTTGTCCATGCCCTTGGGGCCAAGAGTGGTCCTCACTGCGCCGGCTACAGCCTTCGCTGCCATGATGTTCGATCTCTGCGCTTCTCTTCCCGCAGTCCTCTGGCTGCCTTCCCTAAGGACGAATATAGGGGTCCCGCTGAATTGTCCTGCCAATTTAATACCTCAATAAGGATTTACTGATTAAGCGTTGTTTGAGGTTCTATATAAACCATGTTATGAGGTTATTGCTCTGGGCAAGAAGCAGTATAATCAATTATCAATGCCAGGATAGCAGATCTTTTATGAAACAAAGGGAGAGCTGATGATTATGGCTGATCGCGATCAACAGGATTTAGGAGTTGTCATAAAATAGAGAAGTACTTTGGTATGCCTGCAAGAAGATGCATGAGCCCCCACTTTTTTTTAATCGAATTATTCATATTTTATATTTTTATGGCGAAAGACTTTTTATTCATATCTTCCTCAATTTCTTTATGGAGGATTTAACATGAGGAAAACAGGCTTTATCGGTCTTTTATGCTTGGCACTAATGCTGTTTGCACTGGCAGCACTATTTGCATCCGCCGATGAGAACGATGATATTTCAGGCAAAGAGGCTCTACGATTGCTCCTGGAGGGCAATCTTCGTTATGTCTCCGGAAATATCACCCATAGTGGTCAGAACCTGGTAGATCGACGTTCTGAGCTCATCGCAGGCCAGCATCCATTTGCAGTCGTTGTAGGATGCTCCGACTCCCGAATTCCTCCGGAGATCATCTTTGATCAGGGTTTGGGCGATATCTTTGTGGTCAGAACTGCGGGCCAGGTTCTGGATAATGCTTCATTGGGGAGCATAGAATATGCCGTTGAACATCTGGAGGTGCCACTGGTGGTCGTCCTCGGCCATGATGACTGCGGTGCAGTAACTGCCGCTGTTGAAGGAGGGGAGGCTCCCTGCCATATGAAGTGCCTGGTTGAGAGCATTCGGCCGGCGGTGGACGAAGCCATCAAAATGGGAAATGATAGCGAACTGCTGGACAACGCCATCAACAACAATATCATGAACATAAAGAAAGAGCTTGAAGGCACCAACTGTATCCTGTCGGAAGGGATTCAGAAGGGAGAGCTGGCTATTGTAGCCGCACGTTATCATATAGATACGGGAGTGGTTCGTATCATAGGATAGTCTTCTGACTGCAACGATAGAAATGGAATAGATCGCTCTTGGCGCAATCGATTCCCATTTTTTTTAGAGGGATTCAAATCAATCATCCAACTCTGGCTCCGCGAATAGATAAAAGTGCAGACCATGAGCCTGCAGATTAAATTATGGCAAAATTGGCCTGCTGATACCATGTAAAATGAAGGACGTATGTATTCTATACTCTAAGAATAAGCAATCTATAAATACTTATGAAATGTATATGATATGCGAATGCAGCTAAAATTAACATCAAAGGAGAGGTTAGTTCTTTACGGTCTTGCCAGATATCCGGGATTTAGCGATATTGATCTCGCCTCCAACATAGGCGTGGATCGATCAACCATATTCAAGAGCAAAAGGAAGTTCAGAGACTGGAAACTCATTAAGCTATTGAATGTGCCTTCCGGAGAAGCTGTGGGTGCCGAAATCCTGACCTCAGTGTTCGTCAAGTACAATCCGACTGCCCCATACGAAGTGAGGAAGGAATCTGATTTCCACAATAGATGGATAAGCTATCCTAATTGCGTATCCCATACTGCAACAGACACCGATTCCGTCTCAACATTTTACTCCCGGAGCCTGACGGATTTTCGGTTGAACTTCGATCCAATCATCGATGAGTACTACAGGAACGATTTCGTTGAGGATATTCATTATTACCACTATCCCTTCCAGGTCTCCGGCTACTCATCTGATGCCGCCCTGGCAGTTGATGGCCTCTTCGAGCTGGAAAGAGCTGATCTTCCCAGCGGGATGATCCCTCCCCGTCCCGTACTGACTGAGGACTCACGGCTGACGGAGAAGGACAAGCTGACCCTATACGCCTTTGTGAAGTATCCCATGCTCTCCGACCTTGAGCTCTCCAGAAGGACGGGCATATCCAGGCCTACGATCTCCGGAAAGCGGACCAAGTTCTTTCAGAGCGGCCTCTTGACCCGGGAAGCCTATATCGACTGGCAGAAGATCTGCTGCGAGCTGATGTCCTTCTATCATGTACCCATCAGGCACGGCCATGACCGGGAAGATCTGGCCAAGGTCTATCAGGCCTTCCGCCGGGTTGGAGCGCCGCTCTTCACCTATATGCAGCCAGGCGAGATATTCGGGGCGTTCCTTTCCACTGGCTATCCAGAGCTTAAGAGCCGCCTGGATCAGGAGCTGCGCAACCTCTCTTCCCAGGGGCTGATCACTGAAAGGCCGATGCTGGTCATCATGCCTCTCAATGAGATAAGGTCCACCAAGATAGACTATGCGCCAATGGTAGCGGACATGCTGGGGATCGGCAGGGAGATCTGAGAATTCGACCGTCTGGTCAAATTGCTATAGTCTGCTCTCGGGCAGATCCGGCAAGCTTCAATATCTTCGAGCGTCTCCTTGAGCTGCGGGCTTGGCAGGAGTGCAAAGCATACCGATCCAGCGGAAACTTCCGTCTCCTGGTCCATGATGATAAGCAGACCGCCCTTATTGGTCTGGACGATCGGCTGGCAGATCTGGATCTTTATCCAGACATGATCGTCCTCCCCTGCAGGCATGAGGCCAAGGCAGGATTGCCCTGGTTCGGAGGGCATTTTACTGGCATTTTGGAGGTGGGAGAGGGCAAGAGCCGTCTTTCCGCTGCCGCTCCCTCTGGCTTGAGGTCATTTCTGCACAATATCTCAGCTATCGTCTCCCTGTCGATGCCGGGGTATATGGTCTCAGCTGAGGCCACTCATCATGCTCCTGTGGATGTAAGGACACCATCCTTCTTCGCCGAGATCGGCAGCACAAAGGAGCAGTGGGTCGATCTGAAGGCGGGGGAGGCGGTGGCCAGGGCGATTTTGGCCCTTGAACCGGTGGAGTTGCCCGTGTTTCTGGGATTTGGAGGAGGTCATTATGTGCAGAGGCAGACTGAGCTGATCTTCAACTCTCGCATAGCTTTTGGCCATATGTTCTCCAGCTATCAGGTCCCGGATCTGGATCTAGAGGCGATTGAAATTGCTCGGGAAAGCTCGAATGCCACTTATGCCTATATCGACCGCAAGTCGCTGCGATCCGCGGAACGAAAGAGACTTGAGAGAATGGTTGAAGAGATCGGACTGCCTATGCTCAAAGCGCAGGAGATTCGGGCCCGGTTTTCCCCGAGCGATGCGATATAATAATATTAGATTTTCCCGCCGCCAACATTACCATCCTTTGGCAGAAGCTGAATATCTCATAAAATATTTAAATATTGATCGATTTTCTGCAATAAATCCCGGGATTCTATGGAATTTTCTCGGAATATGAGGTTATATCTGTTATTTTTAGACAAAATAAGGGGCAAATGCAAAAGAGTTTTATATCATGAGAATTCATTACAGTATATCAAAAATAATTAAGTTTGGGCTCTATCTGACCAAAGGGAGTATGAAAATGGGGGAGAAGTCAGAATTTGCCGCTAAGGGCAGCATTGCTGCTCTGCAGGAGAAGGCGATGGATATCATAGCCTCGCGGCCAGAGGGAATTTATCAATCCGATCTGAGGAGGCTCCTGGAGATCGACAGCAGCAAATGCTCAAAGGTGGTTGCCAGGCTGCAGGGCTCAGAATTGATCCGCAGAGAGAGCGTTCCTGCCAGCAGCACCTATCTATTAAAGCTCTCCGGAGCGTTTGTCCCATCTCCTGCGGATGGTTCATCCAATGCCGACGGCCGGATCAAGAAGTTGATCGATCGGCAAATCGACAGGCTTATCGATAGAAGGGTTTTCGGCCAGGTCAACCGCAGGATTCAGTGTTCAATCGGCAAGATAGAAGACACGATCAATCGCAAGACTGATTCTTCGATGGACGGCAAGAAATCAAGCCCAATCGAGAGCGAAAATGACGGTCCAAGGGATTTCAATGAGCTTGATCGCCCGGTCGGCAGCTATTTCGACTGCTCGATCGAGGACAACCTGGGCAGCAAGAGTGAGGAGGATATGGATATCGATGACCGGGTCGATAGCTATTTTAACCACAATAGATTGCCTGGCAGCCGCAGCCATATCGATATCTACTTAACTGAGTTCTATCTGCTCTATCTCACACGTGCGACCTCGTTTTAAAGGCCGCCAAAGAGGGTAGAATTGCTGGCATTCTGGGAGATCCTCCGCCCGTTCAACTGCTTGATGGCATCAGCGGCAGCCATAATCGGCCTTCTGATCGCAATGGTTCAGGATATTCACGCTGCCCTAATCATCGCTGGGGCTGTCTTCCTGATCACCGGGGCGGGAAACGTCATCAACGATTACTATGATCGTCAGATCGATGCCATAAACAGGCCTGACCGGCCCATCCCCAGCAAACGCATCCGGCCCCAGACGGCTTTCTACTACTCGATCGCCCTGTTCGCCGCCGGCTGCATCCTGGCTGGCCTGGCCGGTCGGATATGTCTGGTCATCGCCGCCTTCAACTCCATTCTGCTCTTCTTCTATGCCCGAAACCTGAAGGCCACCCCAATTCTTGGAAATCTGTCCGTCTCTTATCTTACCGGCTCCACCTTTCTCTTTGGAGGTGCAGTGGCTGGATTTATGGGCCTTTTGGCCAATCAGGTTCCCTTCGGCCTCTCCTTTCTGGCCAGCATGAGCCGGGAGATCGCCAAGGACATCGAGGATATGGAGGGAGACCGACAGGGTGGAGCCAGAACCTTGCCCATCCTGGCGGGCGAACGCGCGGCAGCAGCCCTGGCCGGGCTCTTCGGATTGGCGGGAGTGGCTCTGAGCCTCCTCGCCCCCTTTGGGAGGATATACCTGCTGATAGTGGCGATGGCGGATCTGCTCCTCCTGCTCTCTGTGTACAAAGTAATCCGGAAAGATGCCGCCGGATCCCAGAAGGCGGTAAAGAAGGGAATGGCTGTGGCCCTGCTGGCATTTCTGACAGCGGCTCTCTTCTCCTGATCAGATGATGATCCTATGAATTGATGCAAATCGTGGAATGATTTAGGACCTCATCCTGGCTTTGATCTCAGTCACATCGCTCTCGATCCTCTGCAGCCGCTCCTCTGTGCGGCCCTTAAGATCCGAGCGCATGCCGGAAACCTCAGAGACGATCTCCTCGCGGGCACCGTCTATCCTATCGATGATTTGATCCTGTTTCCCTGAGATATCTTTTAGAGAGGAGTTCATGCTATCGAGCTTTAAACCATTATCCCTAAATCCTTCTCTCACGGCGGATATCAAATCTTTGAGATACTCTGCCGCCTGGTCCAGGCGGGCGTCAGTCTCCCCCTCTCCTGCGATTTTAAAAAATTCTTCGTAAGATCCATTTGCCTCAGAAAATTCTGCTCTAATCTCTTCCACGTCGATAAGGGTGTTTTTGATCCGGACGGCTTCAAGGAACCTCTCCAAATCAGCTTTAGGGCCCTCTGCAACGATCTTCACCCTGCTGTCAGGCAGGTTCATCACATATCCCTTGAGGCTAAAGACGTGGGCTATGGTTACTATCTTAGACCTGTATCCCGCCATCTGGACTTTTCCAGAGACATAAGCGGTGAGCTTAAGCATTATTCTAACGGTTATCCTTTTTCGTATTTGGACTTTATCGTCGCCTGCTGAAAAGGCCGCTCTCTCGCGTGCGTTTGCCATGTGAGTGCGCTCCTGCGCGTCAAGTCCAGCTTATTTCGTTCTCCCCTCCCGATCAAACACCGGTCATATAGAAGGCCGCCCAGTAGAAGGGATGCCGGAACTTCTCCTTCTCCCGCAGCTCCTTTTGCGCCCTGGCCAGGGCCTGCACTGGCTGTTTGCCTTCCGCCCGCCAGAGCTGATAGAAGCGGATCATGAGCATAGCTGTGCTCTTTTCCGATACTGTCCAGAGTGAGCCGATGGCACCCGCAAAGCCAGCCCGGATGAAAGCGGAGGGCAGCGATACCACCTCATCGCGGGCCATTCGAAGTCCACTCTGCTCTGGATCACCCCAGTTTGCCGCCCCGTGACAGGAGAAGTGGGCCACCTGGGCTTCTGGCAGCGCCTGGTGGGCTGCAATGCGAGTTGCCTTTTCGTGTTCCAGGATCTTTCAGTCAAGCTGATTGCAGCCGGGGGCTTCGAGGCTGAATCGATATCGATCTCACAAGGGTTTTTAGCTTTCACAGCGATCTAATAGCATGAACTTCAAAGTCGTCCTACAGGAGGCAGAAGAGGGTGGCTACATAGTGAGCTGCCCGGCGCTTCCTGGGTGCCACTCTCAGGGAGATGATGTAGAGGTGGCCAAAAAGAACATTAAAGAGGCAATTGTAGGCTGCCTGGAATCCCTGGCCAATGGGAGAACAAAGCGATAGAGGAATTAAATTTATTGGCTCCTCGCTATTTGATGTGGGTTCGTGCGCTAGTCACAGGAATTCGACATTTTTTCATGATCCTCTGTGTGCTCTGTGACTCTGAGGTTTATTCCGTAACTACCATGTGTTTGAATATTCAGCTACGAATATTAACCGCAGAGACGCAGAGTTCGCAGAGACGTGGAAATTTACCTTATTACCAGCACTTGAAAAAAATAGCATATTTCTGAGCAAATAGTCGTCTCCGTTCGTTCGTCCTCCGTGCGCTCTGCGCCTCTGCGGTTTTATTCCGTATTCCACCAGGGTTAATTATCCCGTTGCCCACTCGATACAGCGAAGAGCCAATTTATTCTATGAGGTCTGATATGCTCTGATGAATGACGATTCGAGCACCGGAGTATCCATGGACGACATAATGACATTTGGGAACCTGAAACTAATCTCCGAGCTATCTCCTTTAAAAGACAGGATCCAGTCGTTCGAAGATAAGCACGGCTGCAGTATTGCCGCTTTCGAGGCGAGACTGAGGAAGCTTCCTGAGGATTTCGAACTCTGGGACGATTTCATCGAGTGGAAGGCCTATGAAGACGGCCTGAAGGATCTGGAATCAAAGTTAAAAAAAGAGTGAAATGATCCTGGAAATCTGCAGACTACCTATGAGCAAAATACGCCACTATCGGCTCGCCGAGCTTGTTGACCCGCACAAATCCATACCTCTCGAACTGCACGACCTTCCCCAGCTCCTCTGCAATTCCCGCCTCGCCCAGGCCCTCGTCCATGCCATCGGGCTTCAATACCCTGACCTTCACCCCGTCCGCTGGCGCCCAATGGATGATCTTGATCCTTTTGCCCATGTCCTTGCCCAAAAAGCGTGCCCTGGCAGGCTCCAGGCTGGTAATCTGGACATTGCACAGGTCCTTCAGGCGGATGTTATCCCCCACCCGGAAGCCCTCTAGATCGCTTTTGCAGATGAACAGCTTCTTTCCCACGGGAATCTCCCGGAATCCCCGATCGTCAGTGGGATGCAGGGGCGCTCGCGCCAGCGGCGGGACATCGCCCTCTATCTCCAGGGCCACCGGCTCCCAGACGAAGAAGCGACGGTTGGCCTCCGGGTCCACTAATTTGCGGTTCTCAGCATATATCGAGTCCATGCTCAGGCTGATGTCCGTCTCCCCAACCCCCAGGTCGATCATGAACTTTCTCAGCGCCTCAGGCCGGATGCCCCGGCAGCGCATGGCCCGCACTGTGGGAACGCGAGGATCATCCCAGCCGGTGTAAACGCCCTCTTCAATGGCTTTTCTCAGCTTGCTCGTCGAAAAAGAGCCAAACTGATGGATCTTAACCCTGCCCCAGTGAATGACCCGGGGGTACTCCCATCCAAGGTAAGAGTACAGATACCTCTGTCTGCTTCCGCTATCTGTCAGATCCTTTCCTCTGATGATGTGGGTGGTGCCCAGCAGGTGGTCCTCCACTGCCGACTCGAAGTCGAGCAGCGGCCAGACCCGGTATTTATCTCCCACCAGCGGGTGCGGGGCGGTGACGATCCTGAAGGCCGGCCAGTCCCGAATCGCAGGGTCTTTATGGTGCATATCGGTCTTCACCCGCAGGACCGCCTCACCCTCTTTGAGGGTTCCGTCCAGCATCTTTTTCCAGAGATCCAGGTTCTCCTCGATGCTCTGGTCCCGGTCAATGCACTCTATTCCCTTCTCCTTGTGCTCTTTGAAGGCCGCCTGAGGGCAGCGGCAGACGTAAGCCCCACCCCGGCGGATCAGCTCCTCGGCAATGGGATAGTACTGCTCAATCCTCTCGCTGGCGACAATCACCTGATCCGGCTTCGCCCCCAACCATTGGCAGTCCTCTAAATACCAGCCATAGGCCGCGGGCATGGGCCTTTTTTTCACGGGATCGGTATCATCAAAACGGATGATGAACTTGCCACCATACTTTTTCACATACTCCGAGTTGACGATGATTCCCCGGGCGCTGCCCAATGTGGGCGGGCCATTGGGATTAGGGGCAAAGCGCATCACTACCCCATTCTCCGCTCCCTCCAGACTGGGCAGTCCCTTGTCAGGCTCCTTCTTCTCTGAGAGCTGCACCAGTAGCTCGGGCGCTATCTCCTCCAGCCTCCTCTTCCACTCCTCAGGGCTGGTCTTTTTAACCTCGGCCAAAACCTCACCTATCAGGGGCGAAACCTCCTTTGCCCGACTGCGAAGCTCCGGACGCTCGCCCATGAGCTTGCCCATGACCGCCCCGGCATTGGGGGCGGCATTGTACTTCACCGCGTTCTGCAGCGCATATTTCTCGATGAGCTCTCTTATCTCTTCCATTGAATACCTCTCCTAAAAGGGGCAAAGGCAGATCTTTTTCGCTCTACATTAATTTGATGCACAAATCCTCAATCATCCATCAGACTCATCCATTTTCATTACTATTTCCCAGGACCTCCGCCAGGTGGAGGGCATCACTGATGATTTGCTCATGGTCAAAGGCAAGCCTGGGCAGCTCCTCTCGAGGGAAGACCTGGGCAGACCGGGCGTCTGAGCCGGATTGGAGCCTGCCGCTCGCCCGGGCGAGAAAGGCCACTGAGACCACATGGCCCCTTGGATCGCGGGCGGGATCGGAGTAGACGCCCACCAGCCCCAGCAGATTGATATCAAGCCCCGTCTCCTCCCGAGCCTCCCTTATCGCTGCCTCTTCGACCGTTTCCCCTATCTCCACAAAGCCGCCAGGCAGGGCATAGCAGCCTTGATAGGGCGGGTTGTTCCTCCTTATCAGCACAATCCCATCCTGGAAGAGTATGACTGCATCTGCAGCCAGCAGGGGGGTTTTAATCTCTCTTTTCATCTCATTCCTCAGGCCGCACTCAATATGCTATTATTATCTATCAGTTACATCCATAACACAACCAAAAGCCTTATCTACGTCGAGAGCCGGGGAGATATACGGCAAAGGTCGATAATATGGATCCCTCCTACCCTACATCCAGTCGGCCTTCGTCCATCTTTTTATCCCTCAGGAAGAGGCTGAAATACAGATAGTGACCTTACTCATCCTCATGCCATCTTACGTATTGAAGCTTGGAGGGAGCCTCATCGAAACCTCCCGGGATCTTATGCGCGTCCTGATCTCCCTCGCGAACGAGGAGGACTACAGCTTCCTGGTGGTGCCTGGGGGAGGGCCGTTTGCCGATCTGATCCGTGAGATTAACGCCAAAAGGGGCTTGGGCGATGAGGCCGCCCATTGGATGGCAGTACTGGCCATGGAACAGTATGCCTTTTTCCTTGCAGACGGAAATGGAGCCAGTCTCAGCTCCGAGGTTCGCATTCCAGAAAAAAGGGAGGTGAATGTCCTTCTCCCCTATCGAGCCCTGACCGAGGATGACTTTTGCCCGGAGCATTCCTGGGACTACACCTCCGACTCCATAGCTTTGCTGGTTGCAGCCAGGCTGGGCCTGCCCCTGATCAAAGCCACAGACGTGGATGGTGTGTTGATCGATGGAACGGTGGCAGAGGAGCTTTTTGCCCGCCAGCTCCTGGGAAGAGAAAGCTGCATCGATCAGGGCACCATTAAGCTTCTATTGGGGGATCTTTCGGGATTGAGAATGTGGGTGCTTAACGGCACCGATCCGATCTCATTTGCAATAGCGTTGAGATGCAGAAAGGGCGGCACGTTTATCAATGGACAGAAGCTTTCCCCATCCTATTGATCAATGGGAAGGTTTATACAGAGAAATAGGTCTACCAGGGAGGAGATAATATGAAGGAAGAAATGCCAGAGAGATGCATATCATGTGGCATTACGCTGACCGGCGTGGGCGGAGCAAGGTTTCCCTGCCCAAGCTGCGGAACCGTGATTGCCAGATGCAATAAATGTAAAAAACAGAGCAATGTCTATACCTGCAAGGCCTGTGGCTTCACAGGACCATGAGGTGAAAGTAATGGGAGACGCAGCAGTAAGAATGAAGGTTATGCCTGAGAGCACAGATGTAGACCTGGAAAAGCTGGCTGAGGATATAAGGAAAGCCGTGCCCAGCTTCGCCAGAATGCATGCCATCGAGCAAAAACCAATTGCATTTGGCCTCAAGGCTCTGATCGTTGTGACCATCATGGATGACAAGGGCGGCCGCAGCCCGGATGAGATCGAGGAAGCGGTGAGAAAACTTCCCGGCGTGGAGTCCGTGGAAGTGGAAGAGGTCGGTCTGATCTAAAACCACCTCTATCGTTTTGGGAGACAATTTAGATCCAGGCAGATCCAGGATCATTGGGCTTGTAGATCAGTGGTAGATCGCCGCCTTCGCAAGGCGGAGGCCACGGGTTCAAATCCCGTCAAGTCCATTCCCATCAAGTCCATTCCTCTCAGGTCAATCCTGAACTGCACGACAAGCCAGTCCAGTAGCAAATTACTTAAATTTTAGTGACCAATGAGTTGCTAATGCCGCTGGCCATTAATAGCACGGAAAAGCCCAGAAAGGATTCCATCCTTGCCAGCCATGGCTCGCGAACGGGAGGCAAATATATGATAGAGCTGGAGCTCATAGCCGCTAAGGAGATACTGGCTGAAGTCTTCGACATAACAATTGCCGAGGCTGAGGATATGATCAAGCAGCGCAGCCAGGAGAGAACCCTCTGGCCGGAGAAGTTTGGAGATAATGATATATCATTGCAGTAAGAGAGTATAGACCAATGGGAACGCTGACTAGATTAATAAAATTGGCAATGAGTGCAGCTCTGGCAAATAAGGTGATCAGAGGGACACTGGCAAGTGGTCTGGCCAGGTCCATGAGATGGTTCACGAAGCCCTCAACCAGAGCCAAGGCGGAGTCCTTTGTATCCGGCGCATCGAAAGCAAATCCTGGGGCAAGGTCCAGCCCTCTGCCCACACTATTCGAGGCAATGATCGGCCTGTTGCTATGGAGATACAAAAAAGTCCGCTGGATCGCCGAATTGCTTGCATTCTCCGGCCTGGGTGCGCTTCTTCTGGATATGCTCGGGAAAAAACAGAGCCGCCCCGGTGATCAAGGCAGCGGAAGAAGCAGCCAGAGGGGTCGGGTCATCGATGTGGATGAGTATGACGTGATCGAAGAGGACAGATAGCAGGAAGCAATTAATGGGCCTCTTTGCACGCACCGCCCCCCAAAGGCCAGGACTCAATTTTTATCAAAGTGGTAGTTGGCGAAGAGCTGCAGGATCTTTTCAGGGAGCTTTCTCGCCTGGGCCTTGCCCGGAACATTAAATTCTACCTAATAGAGTCGCAAGAAAAAGGTTGTGGCATGTCAGCTTCAGCGATCTGCACAGAAGCCTTTGAGATAGAGGTGAGACCTTGGCAAAGATACTGATAAGAGGCGGGGATCTGGACCTGGTTGAATACGAGTTCCAGCCCTTTGTCCCGGGCCAGTGCATAAAAACCCTGGGATTGGAAAAAGACTACCAGCTCACTCCGGTTTCAGGGAAGGTTACGGCAAACGCTCCTGGTCGCATTCATCTGACTGTGCTGGACATGAACCGCTTCGCCCCTAACCGGCCGGGGGGAGGAGGAATGGGCTTTGCCCTGCAGATCTATTGCTCTGCCCAGGTGGAATGCATCCCATCCGGGTTGGAGATCGACTATTCTCGGGAACCTATAATCCGCCATTTTGCAGAGGTTTTCAGAAAGACGGTCCGCTATGAGGGTGGATTCAGAATTGTGGTCCGCGACCACCAGAAAAAGCATGTAGGACTCGGCTCCACCGGATCAGTCCTTTTGGCTTTGGGCCATGCCATGAACACCGCTTTAGGCTCCCCCCTGAATAGAGAACAGATACGCATGCTCATAGGCCACAACTATGTGGAGGAGACCGAGGACGGCAGGGTTACAAACGGTTTTGAGACCGGCGTGGGTCCAGCGGCAGCAACTTACGGAGGCATGGTCATAACCGGGGACGAGCTGGCCCTGGTCTACCAGCACCGGTTTGCCGAAGGGAAGAACGTCTTCATCACCATCCCCCCCACCATCGTCTCCTCTGCCGGCCGCTCGGAGTTCGATCTGCTCATGAACCGGGCCAGGAACCTGGATTATCAGGACCGGGAGCTAAAAGCCTATCTAATGATCATGGACCTCATCCCCGCCCTGGAGAAAAACGACCTGAGAAAGATCGGCGACACCATCTGGGAGATAGAGTTCCGGGGCTCGAAGAGGGCCGAGGTGGAGCATCATGGCTTTGAGATCTATCGCTACATGAGCATTCTGCGAGATGCCGACCTGGAGTTCGTGGGGATGAGCTCGGTTGGCCCTTCCATCGCCATAGTCACCGAACGCAGCCGGGATGAGGTGGCGAAGATTATCGAACCGTTGGGCTTGGAGATCGCCGTAGAGACTAAAGTGGACAATATGGGCCTGACGATCAGGGTGGACTAGGCAAGACAGAGGATAAAACCAGCCTGAAGGAGCGAATCGGACCCTCCTTCAGGGGCTAATTCTCTTTCTCTCCTTCATTACCTGTCCGGCCGCCTTCTCCGCCTCAATATCCCGCCGGCATTGGGAACATATTCGGATCCATTCCAGGCCGCTGGCATCCTCCTGCATCCCTGCGGGAAGGGAAGCCTCAATCTTCATCAACATGGGCAAGGTGGCATAGCGTGATCCGCAGACCCTGCAGGCCACCAGCTCAAAGGAGACCTCGGACTCTGGGACAAGCTCATCATAGGGCACAAGAGTCAGTGCTTTGGCCGGGCAGAACTCGACGCACAGATCGCACTCCTCTTTGCACCTCTTCCAGTGAACGGTTCTGGATTCGTTAGTATCTGTCCGGACGATGTTCTGGTTGGGGCAGACATTGGAGCAGGAAAGGCAGCCCAGACACATTCCTCTATCGACCTTTATCATGCTCTACCTCCCCGGGCGATTAACATGGCCGCACGGTTGCGAGCCCTGCGGCTGGCAAGATCAAAATCAAGACTCAGGGCATTGGCTGGACAGGTCATAACACATGTCGGCATCTCCTGGCCCGAGCACAGATCGCATTTATGGGCGATTTTGTCCGTCCAGACCACCCCAAATGGACAGGCCAGCTGGCACAGGCCACAGCCAGTGCACTTGTCCACATCAAAGGCCGTTTTATCCCCCTCTTTATGCAGGGCTCCGGTACTGCAAACCATGGTGCAGCAGGCCTCCTCACAGTGATGGCAGAAGACCGGAACTGATGCCAGACTTCCTACAAAATGAACATTCACATGCCCTTTGCCACCATGCACCCGATCGCAGGCCACTTCGCAGGACCGGCATCCTATACATCTGCTGATATCAACATAAACTGGCATCTAATCCCTCTTCAATAGGTATATAGATCGCTATAGGGCCTCTTTGATCTCGGGGTGAGCTTGACGAAATCATCTTTCAGTACCTCTTTCGGAATCAGTTCGAGATCAGGGAATTTTTCAATGAAATCGGACACATACTGGTCTAAAATCCCCCGATCGGCTTCATCAATCGGTGAGATCTCCACCTGTTCGCTCACCTGCGAGCGGTTAACTGAGCCCCGCAGATATATGGTCCCGCCATGCATACCTGATCCTATGAAGTTCGCCCTGTGGCCCTGGCCTTTGAGATCCAGGAGGATGACTGTCCCTCCGGCCATGTACTCGCCCAGAAAATCCTGAGCCGTCCCGCCTATGACCAGAGCCGGCTTTTTGCCCTCGTACTCTTTCATATGCAGAGCGGTCCTGTAGCCGCAGCCGTCCCGCACATAGATCGTCCCTCCACGCATGGAAAAGCCCAAGACATCTCCCGCTCTACCCTCAATCACAATCTCTCCATCATCCATGGTGTTTCCAACCCCATCCTGGGCATTGCCGTGCACGACCAGCCTATGACCGAAGAGGAAGGCAGCCAGGTCATTTCCAGGAGTACCGAAGATATCGATCTCCATCCGGTGCCTCTCTGGCGAGTACAGTCTGGTGCCAATATACCGCTGGCCGCATACATTTCTGATTATCACTTTTCTCTTCCCAGCCAGCATCAGATCTCGCAGCCGGTCGTTCAAATCTCTGGTCTGGAGCCCGTCGGCATTGATCTCAACCGCTCCCAAAAACAAACCTCCTGAAGCCATGGTACTTGTTGGGATAAGGGAGATCCCATTATCCTGAATCATTCTCCCGCACCCTTTATTCCCAGGACATCCAGCTCCCATTCATATAAACCCACGCCCCGCAGATGGTCACGGTTGCCGCGCAGGCTCTCCAGGGCATTGATCCCCATTCCCCCCAGCATCTCCTGGATCTCATGAGACCAGGCAGATATGAGGTTAATCAGCCGCTGGGAGGCGATATCCACATTCAGCCGCCCCGCTAGACGCGGGTCCTGGGTACAGATTCCCCAGTTGCATTTGCCGGTGTAGCACTTCTGGCAGAGATTGCAGCCCATGGCAATGAGAGCTGCCGAGCCGATATAGGCGGCATCTGCACCCAGGGCTATGGCTTTGATCACATCTGCGCTGCAGCGAATTCCGCCAGCGGCGATGATCGAGCACCTGTTCCTGATGCCATCCTGGCGGAGGCGTCGGTCCAGAGAGGATATGGCCAGCTCAATGGGTATTCCCACATTGTCCCTGATCACCTTGGGAGCAGCCCCTGTGCCCCCCCGCAGGCCATCGATGGCAATGATGTCCGCGCCAGCATGAACTATCCCCGCGGCAATGGCGGCGAAGTTATGCACAGCAGCGATCTTGACCGATACCGGCTTCTCATAGTTTGTAGCCTCTTTGATGGCGTGGATGAGCATGGACAGATCCTCGATGGAGTAGATATCATGATGCGGCGCTGGGGAGATGGCGTCTGTGCCCACTGGTATCATCCGGGTGGCGGAGACGGAAACAGAGACCTTCTCTCCGGGCAAGTGACCGCCTATTCCAGGTTTAGCCCCCTGGCCTACCTTGATCTCCACCGCAGCGGCGCAGTTGAGGTATTCGGCATCTATGCCGAAACGACCGGAGGCTACCTGGACGATGGCATGCTTGCCGAATTTCTCTCTCATCTCCCTGGGAAGCCCCCCCTCGCCGGTATTGAAGTAGGTTCCCAATTTGCTGGCTGCTGTAGCCAGGGAGAGAAATGCATTGTAGCTGATCGCTCCAAAGGACATGGCAGAGAATACGATCGGCATCTCCACTGTCAGATTGGGTGAGAGCTGGGTGGCGATCTCCACTTCCTCGTTCTTTACCTTGAAATCCATCAGGTTCGGCTTGGCACCAAGAAAGGTGCGCAGCTCCATCGGCTCCCGCAGAGGATCTATCGAGGGGTTGGTGACCTGAGAGGCATTGAGGACCATGTGGTCCCAGTAGATCCGGAAGGGCTTGTCGTTGCCGCATCCGGTCAGTATCACTCCGCCAGTCTCAGCCTGCTTTTTTACGTCTTCCAGCTTCTCCCGAGACCAGGAGGCGTTCGGGCGGTAGAATGACGGTGTGGGGCGAATCACTATGGCATCCCGGGGGCAGAAGATGGCGCACCTCTGGCAACCAACGCACTTGTTATCGTCTGAAATCAATCGATCGCTGACCGGATCGTAGATATGAGTGCCAAATGCACACTGCCTCTCGCAACCCCGGCACTGGCCGCATTTTGCTTCGTCTCTGATGATCTGAAACTGGGGAAAGACGAATGATTTCATCTTATACCCTCCTGCTGTTAAGTTCGCATATTACCGGTTCTCCTCCGCTTGGCGTCCAGACGGAGTCTAATTCCGGCGAGATAAGTCTGATCGACGCTTCTTCGCTGGAGAGATAGAACATCTCCCCTTTGGTGGCTGCTGTTATCGGCCGGAGCCGGATTCTGTCCGTCAGGCCAATCAGCCTGCCTGTCTGGCCGATGATAATGGCAAAGGGGCCGTTCATAAGCAGGGGGCCATAGACCATTCTCAGTGTGGTGAAGAGTTTCTTCTCCTTTTCATTCATGGTATCGATGGCATTCCAGATGGGCGGGGCCAGGATCTTGGCCACGATCTCCATCGGTATCCTCTGCCTTCTGAGGAGCAGGTCTGCAGCATAGGCTATGACCTCGGTATCGGTCTGAAGGGTGCAGGCATAGCCGTACATCTCCAGGTACCAGCGATTGGTGCCGTAAGAGGAGATCTCGCCGTTGTGCACCACGCTCGTATCCAGCAGGCTGAAGGGATGGGCTCCCCCCCACCAGGCCTGGGTGTTGGTGGGAAACCGGCCATGAGCCGTCCAGGCATAGGCAGAGTAGAGTTGGTCGAGCATGAAGTACTCACCTATCTCCTCAGGATAGCCCACTCCCTTGAAGCAGCCCATATTCATTCCAGAGGAGAATATGTAGGCGTCCTCTGCTCTGCTGTTGGTCTGCATCACCGTTCTCACCACGTACTCGTCGTCTGACAGGCTGGCGTCCTCTCCCATTTTTTTTGGGGAGGCGAAGTAGCGCCATATCAGGGGGGGATCTCGAAGCTGGGTTTGAGGGCGATGAGGGATCTCCTCATCATGGACCACATCGAACCTCTGGTTGAGGTATTGCTCGAATTCCGCTTTGGCCGATATCTGGGACTGGAGGGTTTTGCCGTTGAACATGAGATGGAAGGCATAGTAGTCTCGATACTGCGGATATATGCCGTAGGCTGCAAAGCCCCCGCCCAGGCCGTTGCCCCGCACATGCATGTTGGCTATGGCCCTCATGACCCCGGCAGCGTTAAAGCGTTCACCATCCTTGTTCATTGCCCCGAAGATGGAGCAAGCGCAGATCTCCTTATTGTAAAGCTCTCTTCTCTTCCTTGGCATAGCAACCAAAAACTCCAGACAGCGACCTTGCAACTATTTCTTTTGAGACAATTCCCTGGGGCGAATCGAGCAGTCAGATTCGTCCCCAGAATGCTCACAGTAGTGGAAGGTAGCGGTTAAGCTCCCACTGGGTGACGTTCATGCGGTAGGCATCCCACTCTGCCCTCTTGTTGGCGATGAAGGCCCGGAAGACGTGCTCGCCTAAAGCCTCCCGGACGAGGGTGCTCTTCTCGGTGATGTGGATGGCATCGTTCAGGCTGCCGGGAAGGGACGTGATTCCTGCTTTCGCCCTCTGTTCATCAGTCATGTGATATATGTCCTGCTCCTGGGGCGAGGGGAGATCGTATTTGTTGGCGATGCCGGCGAGCCCTGCGGCCAGCATGACAGAGAAGGCCAGGTAGGGGTTGGCTGCTGGATCCGGGCTGCGATACTCCACCCTTGTGGCTGCCTCTTTTCCGGGCTTATACATTGGGACTCTGACCAGAGAGGATCTGTTCCTCCTTGCCCAGGCGATGTAGACAGGAGCCTCGTAGCCGGGGACCAGCCTCTTGTAGGAGTTAACCCACTGGTTGGTGACGGCAGTGATCTCGGGAGCGTGCCTGAGAAGGCCGGCGATATAGTATCTGCCCTCATCGGATAGATTGAACTCGTTGCCTGGATCGAACATCACATTCCTCTTTCCCTGGAAGAGGGACTGGTGGACGTGCATTCCGCTGCCGTTCTGGCCGAAGATGGGTTTGGGCATGAAGCTGGCATGATAGCCGTATCTGCGGGCGATCTCCTTGACTGTGATCTTGTAGGTCATCACCGTGTCTGCCATGGAGAGGGCATCCTTGTACCGAAGGTCGATCTCATGCTGAGAGGGAGCGACCTCATGGTGGCTGTACTCCACATCGATTCCCATGGAGTCCAGGGCGAGAATGGTGTCTCGTCTCAGGTCAGTGGCGTTGTCTGCCGTGGTCAGGTCGAAATATCCGCCGTTATCCAGTACATCGGTGTTGTTCTCTCCCTTGAAGTAGAAGAACTCCAGCTCCGGGCCTACCAGGAAGCTATAGCCGTCATCTTTGATTCGGCTGAGGTTCCTTTTGAGCACATTTCTGGGGTCGCCCTCATACGGGGTGCCATCGGGGTTCTGGATGTCACAGAACATCCTGGCCACAGCGTTCTCCTGCTGCCTCCAGGGGATGAGCTGGAAGGTGGTTGGATCGGGCTTGGCAACCATATCCGACTCGTGGATTCTGGCGAAGCCCTCTATGGATGAGCCATCAAAGCCCATGCCCTCTGAGAATGCTCCATCAAGCTCATTGGGATTGATAGCGAAGCTCTTGGGGATTCCCAGTATGTCTGTAAACCAAATTCGGACAAATCTTACATTAAATTCGTCTATTGCCTCAAAGACTTCCTCTTTATTTCTTGTTTGCAGGGCCATTTTTCTTACCTCCAAATAGAAGGTAACGTTAAGCGGAATTTATAGATATTTGAGAATAAGGCAGAAAAATTATGAAAATTTATGATCGCATGTTGTTCATTTCTAAGGCGTGCAATTGTATTGAAAAGGAATATGATGGCTATGAATAACTCATAATAAAAAGTGATCGGAAAGAAAATGCTCTGGGATTTAAAAGCGCGGGTGATGAAAAAAAAGAATGGGAAAATGGACTATATGCGCCCGGCCACTTAGCCCTTATTCAAGAATGCTTTAAGCGCTTCCTCAAGGCCGGGGACCTGATTTGAGCCGGCGGGGACGGTGAGGTTTGCCCCTGCGAAATCCTGGCCGATGGGCTGATAGCTACCGCCCAGGTGCTCT
>ENA-UOOR01000943-UOOR01000943.1-fermentation-metagenome-genome-assembly--contig:-NODE-943-length-37109-cov-6.946133_pt1 | contig 37109 bp, 24 predicted proteins | sample MGYA00245780_ERZ724029 | MGnify/ENA primary metagenome ERZ724029 (study PRJEB28704, sample SAMN03018315) | fermentation metagenome | biome: anthropogenic terrestrial biome; feature: soil; material... | reverse complement strand
GCTCGAACGCGCCCGCGGCCCGCTCGTGGTCGCCCTGCAGCAAGGCGAGCTTGCCGACGAGCGACAGGAGGCGCGCTTCGGTGGCCGGATCGCCGCCGGCCGCTTCGAGGAAGGCGAAGGCGTGGCGAGCCAGCCGCGCGGCCTCGGCGGCTCGTCCAGGCTGCAGACCGGTCACGAAGACGAGCTGGCCCCAGGCGCGCGCGGCGAGCGCCGGCAGGCGTGCCGATTCGGTGAGGGTCGTCGCGGCGAGCGCGCTCTCCTCGGCCGTCGCGAAGTCGCCCCCCTCGGCTTGCGCGGCCGCGAGCCCGATGAGCGCGCGTGCCTCGAGCGCTGGATCTCCAGCGTCCGCTGCGAGCGCGTGGCTTTGCTTGGCGAGGGCGAGCGCATCCTCTGCTGCGCCGGTCAGCAGCACCGCTTCGGTCCGGGCGAGCGATTCGAGCACTTCGAGCGGTCCCTCGGCGCTCTCCTCGCGCGCTCCGCCGCACGCAGCTTCAAAGGCGAGCCGGCCGGCGGCCGAGGCGCCGCTCTCGACCGCCGCGCGGTCTGCGGACTCGAGCCGCTCGAGAAGCGCGCGGAGATCGACGAGCTGCCGGCGCAGGCACGGAAGCTGCGGCGCCTCCTCTCCTGCCAGCTCGCAGGCCGCGCGCCTCTGCCCGGACCAGTCGGCGGCAAAGCGGTCGAGCGCGGCTTCGATGGTGCGAAGCGAGCCCGAGGAATAGGGCACGTTCGCGCCGGCGAAGGCCTTGCGCAGTGCTTCGCGCCGCTCGGGGTTCCAGACGTTGGCGATCTCGGCGCCGACGCCCTCGCAGCGCTGGGCGAGGTGACGCGCGAGCTGGATGGAGGCGGCGGCCAGGGCGATGAAGAGCGCGACCGCGGCCGCGGCGAGTCTGCGGCGCCGCCTGCCTTCGAGTGAGCTTCGCGACAGATCGTCGAGCAGCCCCTCGATGAACGGGAAGCGCTCCTCGGGCCGGCGGCTCAGGCCGCGTTGCACGGCGCGCTGAAGCCATCCGGGGACGCTCGAGCCCGCGGGTGGAACGGGCGGGGCGCCCGAGAGCACCGATTCTGCGAGTTGCTCGGCCGACTGCCCGGGGAAGGGGCGTCGGCCGTAGAGCGCCTCCCAGAGCGCGACGCAGAAGCTGAACTGGTCGCTGCGCGCGCTCACGCCCGAGCCTTCGAACTGCTCGGGCGCCATGTACGCGGGAGTCCCGACGAGCGCGGCACTCGATTCGTGTGCGCCGGCTCCCCGGTCTGCGCCAGCGCGCGCGAGCTCACGGACCGCGGGTCGGGCCAGGCCGAAGTCCGAGACCCGGGCGCGCCCGTCGCGGCCGACGAGGACGTTGTCGGGCTTGAAGTCGCGGTGGACGATGCCCGCCGCGTGCGCCGCGGCGAGCCCGCGGCCCGCCTGCAGGTACATCTCGACGATCTCGCGCCAGCCGCGCCGTTCTGCCCTCAGCCAGTCGGTCAGCGTGCCGCCGTCGACCAGCTCCATCGCGACGAAGACCTGGCGGCCGACGGTCCCCACGTCGAAGACCGGCACGACGTTCGGGTGCGAGAGGCTCGCCATCGCCTGCGCCTCACGCAGCAGCCTCGCCTGCGCCTGCTCGAGCGTCTCGGAGCCCAGGCTCTCGGGCCGCAAGACCTTGAGGGCGACCTTGCGGTCGAGCTGGGGATCGAAGGCCTCGTAGACCACGCCCATCCCGCCGGCGCTCACCAGCTCGAGCACGACGTAGCGGCCGAGCTTGGGGAACATCTCCGGTGGATCGAGCTCGTCGTCGTCCGCCACGGCCTCGCCGACCGGCGGGGTGCGGACGCTGCCTCCCGTCGCTTCGGCGGCGAGGGCGCGGCAGATGTCGCAGAGATCGAGGTGGCGGGCGATCTCCTCGGCCCGCTCGCCGTCGAGCAGCCCGCGGCCGAGGTCGAGCAGCTCGTTTTCGTCAGGACAGGGCATGGGCGGTGTTCTCGGGCGAGAGCGTAGCTCGGCTCTGGGGCCGACGGCGCGCCGCCGCAGGGCGGACGGCGAGGGGAGCGCGCGGCTATTGCCCCGCGCCGCGGGTTGAACGGTGCGCGGACGCAGACGAGAATCCCCGCCGACCATGAGCCGGCCCGAGCGCCTCAGTGACCTTTTCCTCGAGCGGATCGGCGAGCGCGCCGCGGACGTGGCGCCGGCGGAGATCGACGCGGCCCTCGAGAAGCTGCTGCGTGCCGTGCGCGCGGCGTGGCCGGGGCTCGAGCCGCTAGAAGCAGGCTTCGTCGAAGCGCTCGCCGTGCGCCTGCCACCGGACGGGCCGCCGCTCGAAGCGCTCGGCCGGCTGTGTGCCGAGGATCTCTGCCTCGCGACCGCCTGCGCTCGAGGCGAGCCGGCGGCGCTCGCGCTCTTCGAGCGGCAGCTCGTCCCCGACGCGCGGGCCGCGCTGCTCGCGCGCAGGCTGTCGCCCGAGACGGTGGAGGACGCGCTGCAGGCGCTGCGACAGAAGCTGTTCGTCGGCGGCGCGGGCCCGGGGAAGATCGCCGACTACTCGGGGCGCGGGCCGCTCGCGACCTGGGTGCGGATGGCGGCGATCCGCACCGCGCTCAACCTGGTGCGCGAGACGCGCCGCGACGTGCCCATCGAGCAGGCCCCGCTCGCGGCGCTGGCGATGCCGGCCGCGCCGCCGGAGCTCGGCTTCGTCAAGGCGCGCTACCGGGGCGACTTCAAGGCCTGCTTCGAGGCGGCCTTCGCCGCGCTCGAGCCGCGCGGGCGCACCTTGCTCAAGCTGCAGCTCATCGACGGGCTGACCACCACGAAGATCGCCCGCATCTACCGGGTCGACGCCTCGACGGTGAGGCGCTGGCTCATCGAGGCCCGCCGCGCGCTGCTCGAGGGCACGCGCAGCGCTCTTGCCCAGCGCTTGAATCTCGATGCGGGCGAGCTCGACAGCCTCGTCGCGGCGCTCGTCACCCAGCTCGACGAGAGCGTCCGACGCATCCTCGCCGAGCACGCGCCGCGTTCCTGACCGGTTCACCCGGCCGGGGCCGCGATTGCTCGTGTGTCGAAAGAGCCCAGATTCAAAGGGCCAGCGCTTGGCTGGGAGGGGGCGTCGGTGAGAACGCTGTCGCACGGCTCGTGGGCGGCTGTCCTGGTAACAGCCTCGGCGCTGTGGCTCGGGTGCGAGATCTATCCGCCGGGGTCGAAGACCGGAGAGGTCGCAAGCGAGGCGAGCACGCTGGTCGGGCTCGCCTGTCCGGTGGGCGGAATGCTGTTCGGCGACTCCTGCGTCGCCGGCGAGGTCCTCGCGCCCCCGGTCTGCGCGGGCGGGCTCTGCCCGGACCTGATGACCGGCTTCTGCGTCGACTGTTTCATCGGCTGTGTCATCGGCAGTGTCTGTCCAGTGCGGCCGCTCTCCGAGGGCTGCCCGCCCGGCTTCGCCGAGTGTTCGCTCAACTTCTGCCGCGACCTGCTCTCCGACCCCTCGAACTGCGGCGCCTGCGGACTCGCCTGCCGGCCCGGCGAGAGCTGCCGGTCGGGCACGTGCCTGGGCCCGCCGTTCGGTTGCCCGCCCGGCTTCGTCGAGTGCCCGCCGTTCGGCCAGTGTCGCAACCTGCGCGTCGACCGAATCAACTGCGGCGCCTGCGGGCTGGCCTGCGGCCTGGACCAGCTCTGCATCGAGGGCGCTTGCCGGCCCGCGCTCGCGGTCAGCCCGGTCGAACGCGGTCCGCTGGTCTGTCCGGTGGGGCTGACCCCCTGCGGCGTCGAGTGCGTCGATCTCGACAGGAGCCACGAGAACTGCGGCGTCTGCGGCGTCCGCTGCGGCTTCGACGAAGCCTGCCTGAATGGCGAGTGCGTCTCCGGTTGTCCGGCGGGGCTCACCCGGTGCCCGTCGGGCTGCGCGGACCTGCTGGTCGACGAGGTGAACTGCGGGGAGTGCGGGCTGACCTGCGCCGCGAACGCCGTCTGCGTCAGCGGCACCTGCCTGTAGCGCGCCGAGGGAACCGGAAGCGCCGGCCTTCGTGCGTTCTCCCGAGCGGTGACCGGTCATCCGGGACGCCAGCGTTCGCGCTGGCGGCCCCGGGATCTCGGGCTGCCGGACAGGAGGCCCCTCGCCTCACGGCCCCGCGGCCGGCTCCACCGAGCGCTTGGTGCCCCTGACCAACTCGATGGTCTGAATGCGCTGCTGCGTCAGCTCCTTCATCCGCACGCCGGTCAGCAGCGTGGCGATGGTCGAGTGGCCGCGCTCGGCCTGCACGTCGAGCTCCTCGGGATTGCGCAGCGTGAGCGTCAGGCTGCCGAGATCCGCCGCCAGCGAGAGCAGCTCCGCCTCTTCCGGGAGCAGCAGGAAGGTGATGGTCTGGAACTCGCGGTCGCCCTCGGGGATGAGGTTCACGTTGGTGGTGCCGGTGATCTTGCCGGTGGCGAGGACCAGCACGTTCTGCATCAGCGTGACCGCCTTGTTCTCGCCGGAGAGCGGGTCGCGGAAGGTGCCGATGACGTCGACGTGGTCGTTGGGGCGCACCCAGCCGCCGACGCTCATCTTCGAGCTGGTGACGTCGAGCGTCAGGCCGCGGCCCTGCTTCACGATCATCGTCGAGAGCCGCTCGGTCGCCTTCGAGGTCTCGAACTGCGACCAGAGGAGCGGGTCCCCGGTCTGGACCGGCACCAGCACCCGCTGGCCGACGACGTACGAGGCGGAGTCGGGTTTGATCACCGAGCTGGTGATGAACTGCTCGGGCACCGGGCGCTGGCTGATCATCTCGTAGGTGACGACCGAGCCCTCGGCGAGGTCCTGGTTGGCGACGATGACCGGGACGAGGTTCCAGCCCTGCTTCACCTCCTTCTCCTTGCGCTTGATGGCGGTGAAGGCGAACGCGCCGGCGAGCACGCCGAGGATGACGGCGACGAGCAGTGGGGTCTTGCCTCTGAGCATGGGAGCCTCCGGGAGCGGGGCCCCGCGAAAGGCGGGGCTCTTGTCCGGAGGACACGAGCTGGCGGCGAAGCGTGCGCGGGGAGGGAGGGCGACCTCGCCTCGGCGGCGATCGGGCGCGGTCCGTCACCGGTTGTGCGGTCGCGCGTCCGCCGGCACGAAAGCCCGCCGGCCGGCCGGTCGTCGCGCGCAGCGGGCTTCGACACCGCTTCACCCTCTCGACTCCGCTCGCGGTAGACGTGGGCACCGACTGCGAGGCCTCGGCCTGCAGCTCTTCTCTCTGGTCGAGGGCGGCCTGCTGCTCGCGCGCGCCTCGGCGCTGCCCGAGAGCGAGGCTCCGGCGCGGGTCGTCGCCCTGGCCGACGACGGCCGGCTCGTCGCGCTCGATACCCGCGGCCAGCTCACCGTCGACGGCCAGTTCCAGCCCGGCTCAAGCCCGCTGGTGCCCGCGCTCGCGTTGCGAGGCACCGACCTGGTCAGCGTGCGCGAGGGCGGCGGCATCGACGTCTTCGGCCTGGAGCCGGGCGGCGCGCTGCTCGAGAAGAGCCTCTCCTCCGCGCCCTTCCGCTATGGCCTGGCGCACGCCTTTCACGGCGGACGGATCTATCTCGCCTCCGGCGACTGGGAGCCGGCGCAGTCCTTCGACCTGGACGCCGAAGACGGCGTTACGCATTTCCAAAGGCACGCTTGTTTGCCATCATTGCCGATGTTAGACTTGCACTGTCTCGCAGCCCGGCTACCTTCCTCGCTATCGTACCCCTTGTCCGCCATTCCGGCGCGGCGCTCGCGCGAGCATTTCGAAGTCTCAGGCAAATAGGAGGGAATCATAAATGACACATCTCAAAGAGCTTTGGGTCGCTGGTCTTTTCATAATCCTTGGATGCGAACCATCCCTAACCTCAACTGGCGAACCAACGCTCGATTCCTCTGCGAACGCTCTTTCGGCTGTATTTGTCTTGCCAGACGGAGACCAGGGGAAAGCTCGCTTCTATAGTGGCCAACCGGGCATCAATCAAGAAATAATCAACATGGACAAGAATGCCCCGCTTTCGATGCCGGAGCGACGAAACTGGGGTTGGCGGAGAATTGAGATTCCGCGTCAAATGCTCCCGCTCGATTCTTTGAGTGTAGAGTTGGATGTGGCGAACGAGAAAGGCGTCAGCTTCTGGGCGCATGCGCCAGGGGGGCTGGACATGGGCTGCATGGAAGAAGGCACGGTCAAGGTCGAGAGTGCCACTCCCAACATGTCTGGAAAGATCGGGCTCACAAGAATACCTGAGGGCGGGTATCGAATCCAGTACAAGTTGGGTGTTTCCTACTTGTGTGGCGAACAGCGATACTCGGGTTCCTATGTGTACGACGCGGTTGCGGTGGAGGCAAATTGAAAGCCACTACTGGATGCGTTATCGCGGTTATTATCGGCGTTGTCGTCCCCCAGAGTGCTCTTGCGCAGTGGAGCGTGGATTGGCTCGATTATCATGTTGTCGGTACTGCACAATGGAGGCTGGAGGGGCCAACTGCGCCTCCGGAGAGGTCTGTATGGCTAGATCCTCTTTCGCCGCCTCATGCGACATTCGGAGTCCAATGGGCGTCAAGCCTGCATAATGCGAGACCGCATATTGGATACTTTATACGGGAAGCGAGTTCCGAAAGGTGCTCGGAAGTTACCGTGCGAATGGATGTCTATTATGAGGCGTACCAGGACGGGGTGGCAGAAGGTCAGGCTTGCGACAGTCGCTATAAGCTCATGGCAGGCACTGTTTTTCGTCAGATTTCGACATGTTTGCCGGGCAACTCGAACTTCTATGCCTCCGCGTGGTGGGATAAGGACTACGTGAATCCGCTTACCATAAGCTTGGCGGATGTATTTGATCCCTTTTTTCCAACCACCGCAGGATGGAAAGGAATCTATGTGGTCGTGACGGTTGCGGACGACTGGGGAAGCTATTCCAAGAGCGGGTGTTATCGCTTTTGGTCGTTAATACGGTAGACGCTTGAAGACTGGATAGATGGTAATTTCGTCCATTGTGGCGGTGTCTGTGATGTCTTGTCATTCATCCGCGGTGTCGCGAAAGGCGGCGGCCTCTTAGGCTTGCAGGTATTTGTGTGCCGCAGGCTGGCTAATCTGGGGACGCCGATGAAAAGCACTATGAGACCGATTTGAAGCGATTCGGCGTCTATGCCGAACTCTACCGCCGAGAAGGGCCGGCGGCGGCTCATCGTCCTCTCCATCGATCCACAGGAGCCGACCCGGCTCGCTCGAGTCCACGATCTGAAGCTCGCCGGGCCGGCCCTCGACCTCGCGCTCTCGGCCGACGGGGCGGTCGTCTATGTCGCCGCGGGCGGCGCCGGCCTGGTCGCCGTCGATCTGCTGCCCGAGCCTGCCGCGCGGCCCGCGGTCGCCCTCGCCGGCTTCGCCTCCGGCGTGGCGATCGACGGCGAGCGGGTCTACGTCGCCGCCTGCTCCAACCTGAGCATCGTCGACGCGCCGACGGGCCAGCTCCTCGGCTCGGTCGATCTGCAGAGCGCCGAGGGCCAGGCGCCCCGGCCGGTCAAGGACGTGATCGCGCAGGGCAATTACGCCTTCGCCGCCGCGGGGCGCTGGGGCGCGCTCGTCGTCGACGTCTCCGATCCGCGGCAGCCCCGCGCGCTGGGCAACCGGACCGTCTCCGACGACCTGCTCTACTACGCGAACGGCCTCGCGCTCTCGCACGGCAACCTCTACATCGCGGCCGGCGACTGGGGCGTCGACCGGATGAAGGTCGAGGACTTCGCGACGCTCGACGGCCTGGCGATGACCCCGCCGCAGGCCTTCGCCCGCTACTGCACGCCCTCCGAGGATCCCGCGCGCCAGCCCGCTCCCGAGTTCCAGACGACGCTGCCGCCGCCGCGGGTGCAGGACCCGCTCGACGTGGTGCCGGTCGGCGACACGCTGCTCGCGATGGGCGACGCCTCGCGGCTCGGCGTCCGCGCCGTCGACGTCTACCGGCTCGCCGAGGACGGCGCGCACGGGCTCGCCGGGCGCTACGAGGAGCCCGCGCTCGTCAGCTCCATCGCCGCTGGGCCCGCCGGCGTCGCGCTCGCGGGGAAGCTCTCGGGGCTCTTCTCGCCGGTCGAGGGCGGTCCGCTGCTCGCGCGCGCCTCGGCGCTTCCCGAGAGCGAGGCTCCGGCGCGGGTCGTCGCCCTCGCCGACGATGGCCGGCTCGTCGCGCTCGATACCCAAGGACAGCTCACCGTCGATGGCCAGCTCCAGCCGGCTCGAACCCGCTGGTGCCCGCGCTCGCGTTGAGGGGCACTGACCTGGTCGGCGTGCGCGAGGCCGGCGGCATCGATGTCTTCGGCCTGGGGCCGGGTGGCGCGCTGCTCGAGAAGAGCCTCTCCTCCGCGCCTTTTCGCTACGGCCTGGCGCACGCCTTCCACGGCGGGCGGCTCTATCTCGCCTCCGGCGACTGGGAGCGGGCGCAGTCCTTCGACCTGGACGCTGAGGACGGCGCGCCCAAGACCCTGGCGACCGCGCTGCTCTCGAACGCCGAGCTGTCGCGGCCTTCGGCCTGGCGGCACGGCGCGCCGCGGCGGCTGCTGCTGCCGTTCGGCGAGCACGTCGCCGAGATCTCCTCGTTCGGCGGCCAGGCCACGGGCCTGCTGCATCCGGTGTCGGTCGAGGGCGAGGCGGTGCGCTTCGCGGTTCCCGCCGGGCCCTACGTCGCCGGCATCGCCGGCGCCGACCGGCTCTGGCTCGTCCAGGGCGACAAGCAGCGCTACCGCACCACCGTCGTCGAGGTGGTCTTCGACGCGCAGGGAGGTTCGAGCGCCCGGTCGCAGGTCTTCCTCGGCGCGGCCGTGGGGGCGGCCCGGTATGGCGAGCGCATCTACGTCGCCGACCGCGAGGTCGGGGTCCGGGTCTTCGAGACTGGCGCGAGCGGGCTCGTCCACCTCGGCTCGGCGTCGCTGGAGGTGGAGCGATGAGGATCGCCGGCCTGGTCATCCTCGCCGCGTGCGGCAGCGGCTGCTGGCTGCCTCCGTACGAAGAGACGCAAGCGCCCGACGAGTCGGAGCGGGCCTCGAGGATCGTCGAGGTTGGCCTCGAGTCGGGCGCCTTCCTCGGTCCGGGCGCTCGCTTCAAGGTCGTGACCGACGGTCAGGGGGTCGTGCGGGCGCAGTTCGGCACGCGCATGACCTCCAAGCTCGCGAGCCCCGACGCGGTCTTCGAGGCCGACGACTTCCCCGAGGGGATCGCCTCGATGGTCCTCTCGATAGACGACCGCTGGGAACGGTTCGAGGTCGAGCGGGTCCACGTCGACAGGACTCCGCCCGAGCTCGTGCGGCTCTCCGGCGCCACCTTGAGGTCGGACGACACGCTCGAGGCGCTGGTGTGGGACGCGGTGATGCTCGACAGGGTCGAGCTCGCGTTCGGCGGCGCCAACAAGGTCGTCACCCTGCCGCGGGAGCAGGCGACGGCCTCGCTCGTCCGGGCGCGGCTGGCGGCCGACGCGCTGCCGGAAGGGTTCGCCGAGGCGACGGTCCGGGTGGTGGACGCCGCGGGCAACGAGACGGTCGAGGCGCTCGACCTGCTCGTCGATCGGACGGCGCCCACGGTGGGCATCGTCGCGCCTGTCGCCGGAGCGCAGGTCTCGGGCGTCTTCGAGGTGCAGGTGCTCGCGGAGGACAACCTCGGCCCGACGACGGTGACGCTGCGCGCCTCCGGCTCGGCGATCGCGGAGGTCTCTGGTCCGGACGGACGGCTTGTCGTCGATGCGGCGCTCTTTCCTACCGGACCATTGACGATCGAGGCGGTGGCGCGCGACGGAGCGGGAAACCTGAGCGAGGCGGCGATGGTGTCGGTGGTGGTGCGCTAGTGGCGTTCGCACAGCCCGGGCATCGCCCGAAGTCTACAGGTCGTCAAAAAACGGCTCACAGGTCGTCAGCAGGAACCTACAGGTCGTCAGAAACGGCTCACAGGTTGTCTGCAGGAACCTACAGGTCGTCAAAAACGGCTCACAGGTCGTCAAAAACGGCTCACAGGTCGTCCAAAACGGCTCACAGGTCGTCCAAAACGGCTCACAGGTCGTCAAAAACGGCTCACAGGTCGTCCAAAACGGCTCACAGGTCGTCCAAAACGGCTCACAGGTCGTCTGCAGGAACCTACAGGTCGTCAGAAACGGCTCACAGGTTGTCTGCCGGAACCCACCGGACATCGGATCAAACCCACAGGACTCCGCAGGAACCTTTCCAGGGCCGGAACCCGTCCGTTGCCCGCAAGCGCCGATCCGTCGGGGCCGATTGTCGGGTCCCCGGCGCCAGATGACAGACCGACGTCCTCTCCGCGGTCGGCGCCGCGAGAACCAGGTGAATGCCGGCAGGAGGTTGGCCGAAGGGATATGTTTGCCGGCCAACAAGAGCCCAGAGACCGGCAACCTCGCGCGCTGTTCATCCGCGAGACCGCTCCGGGCCGGGGGCACGAGGCGCACGTCCGTGGACCAGACGACCAGGTTCCGCTGACGTCGAGTGGTCACCCGCGGGTCGAGAAGCCAGGTTTTTTGAGGTGGATTACGACGCGTACTTCGCCGGGATGCAGCGCTGGGCCAAGCTCGGCGAGCTGAGCGAGTACGGCTCGGTCCAGGAGAATGGCCGCGCCTATCCGTTGCTGAGGCTCATCGTGCCGGGGAAGCGGTGGCTGACGGTGACCAGCGGCTTCCATGGCGAGGAGCCGGCCGGTCCGTTGACGCTGCTCGAGCGGCTGGGCGAGGTCGTCGACTACGCGCGGGCCCGCGACGTCGGCCTTCGGGTCTATCCGCTCATCAACCCCTCCGGCTTCGAGGCGGGGACCCGCTACAACGCCAGCGGCGAGCGCCCGAACAACGACATGCTGCGCTACGAAGTCGCCCCCGGGGTCTGGCGCGGCGAGCTGAAGGCGGGCGAGCCGTTCGTGGGCTGGGCGCCGTTCACCGAGGGGCCGAAGGAGACCCGCGCGCTTCGGGCCGACCTGAACCGCTTCGAGCCGCCCGCCGCCGCGCTCGACCTGCACCAGGACCAGGGGATGAAAGGCAGGTACGCGTACGCCTACGTCTTCGGCGACCTCGACGCGTATCGGCCGCTGATGGCGCGGACCGCCGAACGAATGGCCATCGCCGGGCGGACCGTCGTCGACGAAGCCGCGGGGCTGTCGAGCGATGCCGAGGGGTTCGTCGTCTACCACGACGGCAGCGTCACCGACTGGTTCCAGCGCACGGGCGTGCCCTGGACGGCCGTGCTCGAGACGACCTGCGAGACGCCGCTGGAGACCTGCCACGAGGTGAACCTCGTCTGGCTGCGCGGGTTCATCGACCTCGCGGCCCGGCGGTGACGAGCGGCGAGCACGACTCCGGAGGACCTCTCGAGCTCGCTCCTGACGAACGGCCGCCGCGCGGTCGCGCGAGGTGGGGAGGGCCGCCGTCCCGGCGGCCTGCGTGCGCGGATGAAGAAGAGGAGCAGAAGCGAGCCGCGAGCTTCGTCGCGCGGAGAGCACGACTCCGGAGGGCCTCTCGAGCTCGCCCCTGACGAACGGCCGCCGCGTGCCGCGCGAGGTGGGGCGGGCCGCCGTCCCGGTGGCCTGCGTGCGCGGATGTCGAGAAGAGGAGCAGAGGCGAGCCGCGAGCTTCGTCGCGCGGCAAGCACGACTCCGGAGGGCTTCTCGACTTCGCTCGAAGTGAGCGGCGCGGGCGGCGGCCCCTCGACTTGCGGCCTTGCAAGCTCGGCCTACGCTCGGGCTGATCGGGGGGCCGGGCGCCCCTACGAACTTGCGAATGATCGCTTCGGTTCCGGGCCGGTCAGGGCGAGATCCGCCGGTGACCTTTTGTTCGCTAGCGGTTAGTCTCGCCCCGCCAGACGCGCCACGGCGAGCAGCCGAGCGCACGCTCTCCGGCTCGACGCCCGACGTAGATCGCACCGACGCATCCAAGGAGCAGTCATGCCTACTCCGCGCATCAAGAAGGCCAGCCCGATTCGACCCCAGGAGGCCCGCGTGCTCGAGCGAGCCCGCGAGGTTTCGAATGCCCGCACTGGAATGGACGCCGAGACGCTGCGGAGCGCCTACGCCGACCACCTCCAGTACACCCAGGGCAAGGACGAGCACACCGCCACCCCGCGTGACCGCTACCAGGCGATCGCCGCCTCGGTGCGCGACCGGCTGGTCAACCGCTGGATCGAGACTCAGCAGGCCTACTACAAGGCGGACGCGAAGCGGGTCTACTACCTGTCGCTCGAGTTCCTGATGGGCCGGGCGCTCGGCAACAACCTGATGAACCTCGGCCTGGTCCAGCCGATGCGCGAGGCGCTCTCGGGCCTGGGCATCGAGCTGAGCGATCTGCTCGAGCAGGAGGTCGACGCGGGCCTGGGCAACGGAGGCCTGGGGCGGCTGGCCGCCTGCTTCCTCGACTCGATGGCCACGATGAGCCTGCCGGCCTACGGCTACGGCATCCGCTACGAGTTCGGCATCTTCGAGCAGGACATCCGCAACGGCTACCAGGTCGAATTGCCCGAGGAGTGGCTGCGCTACGGCAACCCCTGGGAGCTCGAGCGGCCCGAATACCAGGTTCCGGTGCGCTACTTCGGCCGCACCGAGAAGCGCCAGGTCAACGGCAAGCTCAAGAGCTTCTGGGTCGACACGCGCAACGTGCTCGGCATGCCCTATGACACCCCCATCGCCGGCTACTGCAACGACATCGTCAACACGCTGCGACTCTGGCGCGCCCGCGCCTCGCAGGAGCTCGACCTCGCCGACTTCAACGCCGGCGACTACCTCGCGGCGGTCGAGGACAAGAACTCGAGCGAGTCGATCTCCAAGGTCCTCTATCCGAACGACCTGACGGTGATGGGCAAGGAGCTGCGGCTCAAGCAGCAGTACTTCTTCGTCGCCTGCTCCATCGCCGACATCGTGCGCCGCTACCTCAAGACGCACGAGGGCTTCGCCCAGTTCCCAGAGAAGGTCGCCATCCAGCTCAACGACACCCACCCGGCGATCGCCATCGCCGAGCTGATGCGGGTGCTCGTCGACGAGCAGGACCTCGAGTTCGAGGAGGCCTGGGAGATCTGCCGGGCCACCTTCGGCTACACCAACCACACCCTGCTGCCCGAGGCGCTCGAGCGCTGGACGGTCGACCTGTTCGGCCGCGTGCTGCCGCGCCACCTGGAGATCATCTACGACATCAACCACCGCTTCCTCGAGGAGGTGCGCGGGCGCTACCCGGGTGACAACGGCAAGCTGTCGCGGATGTCGATCATCGAGGAAGGGCCGGTCAAGCAGGTGCGCATGGCGCACCTCGCGGTGGTCGGCTCCCACGCGGTCAACGGCGTCGCCGGGCTGCACACCGAGCTGCTCAAGTCCGACCTGTTCCGCGACTTCGACCAGCTGTGGCCGGGCAAGTTCAACAACAAGACCAACGGCGTCACCCCGCGCCGCTGGCTGTTGATGTCCAACCCGCTGCTCGCCGAGGCGATCACCGAGCGCATCGGCGACCGGTGGACGACCGACCTCGACGAGCTGCGCAAGCTCGAGCCGTTCGCCGACGACGCGGCCTTCCGCCAGCGCTTCCGCGAGATCAAGCGCGAGAACAAGCGGCTGCTCGCCGAGATCATCAAGCGCGAGAACGGGATCACCTTGGACCTCGACTCGGTCTTCGACGTCCAGGTCAAGCGCATCCACGAGTACAAGCGCCAGCTGCTCGACGTGCTGCACATCGTCGCGCTCTACAACCGCATCAAGGCCGACCCGTCGGCCGACGTGCTGCCCCGCACCTTCATCTTCGGCGGCAAGGCGGCGCCCGGCTACGCGATGGCCAAGGCGATCATCAAGCTCATCAACGCGGTCGGCGACGTGGTCAACCACGACGTCGACGTGCGCGGGCGCCTGGCGGTGGTCTTCCTCAAGAACTACCGGGTCTCCTACGCCGAGCGCGTCTTCCCCGCAGCCGACCTCTCCGAGCAGATCTCGACCGCCGGCAAGGAGGCCTCGGGCACCGGCAACATGAAGTTCGCCCTCAACGGCGCGCTGACCATCGGCACCCTCGACGGCGCCAACGTCGAGATCCGCGAGGAGGTCGGCGCCGACAACTTCTTCCTCTTCGGCTTGACGGTCGACGAGGTGAAGGCGCTCAAGCGCCGGGGCTACAACCCCTGGGAGTACTACCGCGGCGACCGCGCCCTGAAGGCCGTGCTCGACGCCATCGGCTCGGGCACCTTCTCGCCCGACGAGCCCCGGCTCTTCCAGCCGATCATCGACTCGCTGCTCAACGGCGGCGACCAGTTCATGCTGCTGGCCGACTTCGCCTCCTACGTCGCCTGCCAGGAGGAGGTGAGCCGCGTCTACCGCGACTACGAGCGCTGGACGAAGATGGCCATCCTCAACACCGCGCGGGTCGGCAAGTTCTCCTCCGATCGCACCATCGGCCAGTACGCCGACGAGATCTGGGGCGTCAAGCCGGTCCGGGTCGGCTAGGCGCCGGCGAAGCCACGGCCCGAGCGGGGCGCAGAGCGGGGCGAGGTCTTCCGGGCCTCGCCCCGCCTGCTTTTCTGGCTCCGGGGCGAGAGCAAAGCGGGCGAGCGGGCGGGCGCTCCGGGCCTTGCCGGCACCCAGGCGCGCCGCACTTCTCGTCGCCTCCCGGGCGCGTGCTAGACTGCGCGGTGCTTTGAGTCGCAAAACGCACAAGGGCGCGGTTCGGACAGCCGGGATCCTCCCCGAGGCGGCCAGGGAGCGGCTGTTGCCCCGGCTGCAGAAGGCCGGCTTCCAGTACCGGGACATCTCCCAGGGGCCGCCGGTCGCGGTGGTCGATCTGACGGCCGACGGCGGGCCCGAGGCGCTGCGGACCCTGCGGCTGGCGCACGACGCGAGAGAGCTCGCGGTGCTCGCCATCGTCGGCGACGCCCACGCCGACGCCGAGCGCGGCCTGAAGTCGGGCGCCGACGGGTTCGTCGCCCTCGGCTCGCTCGAGCGCGAGTTCGACCTGCGGCTCGAGGCGGTGCGCCGCCTGGCGGTCACCCGCATAGACCAGGCGCGCCGCGAGCAGGATCTCGCCGTGCTGCTCGATTTGACCGCCCACTACGCGGCCGCCCTCGACGTCGCCACCCTGCTGCACGACGTGACCCGGCAGCTCGCCGAGGAGCTGTCCATCGATCGCTGCGCGCTCGTGCTCATCGACGAGGAGCGCGACCAGGGGCACATCGTCGCCGCCTCCGACGACCGGGCGCTGCACGACGTGCGCATCGAGCTGTCGCGCTACCCCGAGATCCGCGAGGCGCTGCGCACCGGCGAGCCGGTCGTCGTCGACGACGTCGCGAGCCACCCGCTGCTCGGCGAGGTCAAGGAGGCGGTCACCAGCCGGGGCATCTCGGCGCTGGCCGCCATCCCGCTCACCGTGCAGGGCAAGACCCTCGGGGTGCTCCTGCTGCGGGCCAGCCGCGGCAGCTTCAGCCCCGCGGAGATCAACTTCGCCTGGACGGTCGCCCACGCCACCGCCATCGCGCTGCGCAACGCGCGGATGCTCGAGGGGCTGCGCGGGCAGGCCGAGAAGGCCGAGGCCCAGGTCGCCGAGCTGGCCCGCTACGAGGACTTCTTCCAGTACAGCTCCGACGGCATGGTCATCCTCGACGAGTCGGGGGCCATCGTCTCGCTCAACCCGGCCGGCGGCCAGGTCCTCGGCTTGGACCCGGCGCGGGTGCGCGGCCGGATGTTCATCGCCCTGGCGAGCCCGCTCTCCGAAGGCACGCTGCTGGAGATGCTCGTCTGCGTGCGCCACGGCTTGGTCTGCCGCAACGTCGACATCGAGATGAGCGCGGCCGACGACAAGGTGCTGACGCTCTCGGTGTGCGGCTCCTCGGTCAAGGACGGCCGGGTGACCATCCTGTCGTTTCGCGACGTGACGGCCGCGCGCGCCACCGAGCGTGAGCTGCGCAAGACGACCGACTTCATGGAGAAGCTCATCAACTCCTCGGTCGACGCCATCGTCGCCGCCGACTCCGACGGGACGGTCATCCTCTTCAACCGCAGCGCCGAGCAGGTCCTGGGCTACGCGCGCAGTGAGGTGATCGGCCAGCTCGGCCTGCGCGCGCTGTTCCCCGACGGGCTTGCCGAGCAGGTGATGTCGCTGCTGCGCTCGGAGGACCACGGCGGGGCGGGCCGGCTCGAGCCGACCCGCGCCGAGGTGATGGCCAAGGACGGCGAGCGGGTGCCGGTGCTGCTCTCCTCTGCCCTCATCTACGAGGGCGAGCGCGCGGTGGCCTCGGTGAGCGTCTTTAGCGACCTGCGCGAGCGCAACCGGCTGGAGGCCAAGCTCTCCAAGGCCGAGGAGAAGCTCGCCGAGGCCGAGAAGCAGGCGGTCATCGTCGAGCTCGCCGGCACCGCGGCCCACGAGCTGAACCAGCCGCTGACCAGCGTGATGGGCTACGCCGAGCTGCTCAAGCGCCGCCTCAAGGAGGAGGACGCTGCCTGGAGGCCGGTGGACATCATCTATCGCGAGGCCGAGCGGATGGCCGAGATCGTCCGCAAGATCGGCAAGATCACCCGGTATGAGACCAAGGCCTACGTAGGCAACAGCCGCATTTTCGATCTCGACAAGGCGGCTGGCGACGAGGAGTGACGAGACAGCGGGGGAAGGCGCGCGCCCGAGCTGCCGGCGACGCGCTTCGACAGCACGAACGCGCCCGTCGCACAGGGCGCCAGAGGCACGATTCCCAGATGAGCGACCCCGCCGTCATCCAACCGAGCGTCAAGGATCTCGAGGTCCTTCGCGCGCCCGCGCTCGAGGCGCTGCCCGAGGCCGCGGCCCTGCTCGACTCGGGCTTTCGGCTCCTGCAGTCGAACCAGGCCTTCCTCGACCTGGCGCACCCGCCGCGCGCGGGCGCGGCCCTCACCGAGTTGCTGCAGCCGATGGGCCTGTCGCCCGCGACCCCCGCGGACGGCGCGAGCTGCGAATACCTGGCGCGTTCGGCCGACGGCCGGCCCCTGCGGGTGACGCTGCGCCGGGTGGGCGAGCAGATCGGGCTGTTGGCGCGCCCCTTCGCGGTCGGCGACGCCGACCAGCCGCTCGCCGCAGCGATGAGCGCGGTCGAGGTGCAGCGCAAGAAGCAGGACGCGCTGCTGGCGCTCTCGCGCGAGCTGGCCTTGGCCGCCTCCGAGGACGAGCTGGTGGCGAGCATCTCGCGCTGCATCCGCTGCCTGTTCCCCGGGCGCCACTTCTGCGTGCGCATCATCGATCCGCGCACCTGCCGACTCACCTCGCTCTACGCCGAGGGGCGCATGCTCGAAGGGGCTCGCGAGAGGCTCGCGCTGAGGCGGTCGGCGGCCGACAAGGCCCACGTCGACCCTCGCACCCTGCTGCCCGGCCGGGTCGTGCTCACCGAGGAGGAGCCGCTCGTCTTCGCCGGCTCCATCAGCGGATTTGCCACCCCGCTGTCGGCGACCGGCCAGTTCTTCGGCCTGGTCAACCTCGAGTACCCGCAGGGGCTCGCGGCCGATCTCGCGCGCGACGAGAAGCTGCTCATCCAACTCGTCAACCAGGCGGCCATCGGGGTGCGCAACGCCAAGCTCATCGAAGAGCTCACCTTCATGAAGAAGTACTTCGAGCAGCTCATCGAGAACGCCAACGCGCTCATCCTCGCGGTCGACCGCAAGAACGAGGTCATCGTCTTCAACCGCGCCCTCGCGCAGCTCACCGGCTACGCGCGGGCCGAGGTGATAGGCAAGAAGGTCTCGAGCCTGGTCCCCGAGGCCGCGCGCGCCGAGCTCGGCAAGATGTTCGAGCTCACCCTGGCCGGTCAGCCGGCGACCAACGCCGAGGCGGTGCTGCGGGCCAAGGGCGGCCACGAGGTCAGGGTCGCGGTGTCGACCTCGACCGTGCTCACCGCGGCGGGCGAGGTCGAGGGCGTCATCGCCATCGGCCAGGACCTGAGCCGCCAGCGCGAGCTCGAGCGGCGCATCATCCAGGCCGAGAAGCTCGCCTCGCTCGGCCAGCTCGCCGCCGGCGTCGTCCACGAGATCAACAACCCGCTGACCACCATCACCATGTACGCCGAGGCGCTCTTGCAGCTCGCCCCGCTGCGCGGGACCGAGGCGGCCGACGTCGAGAAGCTGGAGCGCATCCACGAGTCGGCCGAGCGCATCGTGAGGTTCGCCCGCGACCTGACCTCGTACGCCAAGCCCGCCGAGGAGAAGCCCGAGACGATCGAGCTGAACTCCGTGCTCGACCAGGCGGCGCGCTACTGCGAGCACGCCTTCAAGCAGGCCGGCGCGTCGCTCGCGCGCATCTACGGGGACGCGCTGCCCACCATCCGCGGCGTCCGGGCCAACCTCGTGCAGGTGTTCGTCAACCTGCTCACCAACGCCTGCCACGCCCTTCCGCGCGGCGGCCAGGTGTCGGTCGTCACCCGCGAGCTGAGCGACGGGGTCGAGATCGAGGTGAGCGACACCGGCGCGGGGATCGAGGCGGCCCACTCTGCCCGTATCTTCGAGCCGTTCTTCACGACCAAGCCCGAGGGCCATGGCACCGGGCTCGGGCTGACGATCGTCCAGGGGATCATCGAAAAGCACGGCGGCACGGTGCGCGTCTCGAGCGCCATGGGCAAAGGGACCACCTTCACCGTCTGGCTGCCGACCAGCGGCAGGTAGGCGCGAGAGTCGAGAGCGCGGCTTTCCCGGAACCGCCAGGCCGGGGGCGCAGGTCTCCTGCCGACCACTCAAGAGTCGGCGCGAGATCTTCGGCGCCGTCAGCGCGCGAGGCCGAAGAGGCCCTTCGCCTCCGCTCGCGCGTCGGAGCCCCATCTGCGCAAGGTCACAGTCGGCAGAAAGAGCGACGAAGAGCTCGGGGTGACCGCGGCGGGCCCTCGACTTGCGGCCTCGCAAGCTCGGCCTACACTCAGGGCTCACCGGGGGGCGGCCGCCCGTCGGCGCCCCTGTTGGTTCAAGGTCACGGCCGGCCAAGGGACCGGTGACGAGCTCTGGGGGGGGAGCGGGACGGTCTCTCGACCGATCTTCAGACCGCTTCGCCGGTCTTCGCCTCGCGGGCGCTCGCCCGCGCCAACCAGCCGCGCTTCCAGCCCTTGACGATCAGGAAGAAGCTCAGCAGCGCCGCCTCGGCCGCGACCAACCCGGGCAGCACGTCGGAGAAGCCGGCCGCGTCGCGCATCCAAAGCTGCCAGCCGGCCAGCAGGATGGCGCCCGACATCCACGCGGTAAACGGGTTGTGCTCCTTGCGCAGCGAGCGCCTCCAGTCGAAGCGGTGCGACAGCGGCAGGTCGGTCGCCGGCTTCAGGCGCGGCAGCCAGCGCGGGACCTTCCGATAGAACGCCTCGAAGCGCTCCGGGAACCGCTCGCGGAGGAACTGCTCTTCGGCGCGGATGATGAAGTGGTACTGGCCGAAGAAGAAGACGAGGGCGAGGCAGGCGGCCCCCAGGCTCTGCGTCATGAGAAGAAGCCCGACGACGATGAGCAGGTTGCCCACGTAGAGCGGATTGCGCACCCGGGCGTAGGGCCCGGTGGTGTTCAGCGTGCTCGCCTCGAGCGTATTGCCCTGGCCGCTGGTGCCCTCGGGGACCTGCCCGAGCACCCAGGCGCGCAGCGCCTGTCCGGCTATCGCGAGCAGCAGGCCCGCCATGTTGAGCGCGAGCAGCAGCTCGAGCCGCCCGCTCGCCAAGTGGTCTCGCTGGAACCAGAGCAGCGCCAGGATGGCCGCGATGACCGGCACTGGGGTGATGCTGCGCCAACGGAAAAGAAGGCGGCCAACCTGGAGCGTCGTCGTCATTGGCCTCCCACTTTAGCATTTCCGACAGTTCGCCGGCTTGCCAAGTGAACGGCCGTCGCCGGGCCGATACCGGTCGCGAGACGCAAAGGGCCCGAGCCGCGACAGGCCCGGGCCCTTTGTCCGCAAGCTCGAGCCGAAGCCTACGGGCAGGAGAAGACGCAGGTGTGGTCGACGCAGGCCCAGCGCCCCGGACCGGCGCTGCAGGGCGGAGGGGTGAGGCCCGCGGGGCAGTCCCAGTCCCACTCGCAGGCGCCCACCTTCGTGCAGCGCATCAGTATCGCGTCGCACATCGGGCAGGTGTCGCGGCAGTAGGTGCCCTGCGGGCATTGCGGCTGCGGAGCTTGCGGCCAGCCGCAGCCGAGCCCTTCGGGGCGCAGGCAGGCGCCGCGGTGCAGCACCTCGACCCCGGCGCAGGCGGCCTGGCACGCGTTGCGGTAGGTCGCGAAGTTGACCCCGCAGACCGGGTCGACCGTCGCCGGGCAGGTGCAGCAGGGGCCGCAGGTGCCGCCCATCGGGCACCCCTCGAGGTTGACGCCGCTCGGGTGCACGCACTCGCCCGGCTGGCACGCGGGAGCAGCGGTGACCGGGCAGTCGGCGCAGCAGCCTTCGGCGCAGAACTGCATTCCGAGCCTGCAGTCCAGGGTCTGGAAGCACGTCGGACCGCTCGAGCACCCGCAGCTCTCGTCAGCCCGGCCGTCGCAGTTGTCGTCGAGCCCGTTGCCGCAGACCTCGCGGGCTCCGGGGAAGACCCGCGGGTCGCGATCGTCGCAGTCGCAATAGCCGACGGCGTTCGGGCAGCCGCCAAAGCTGCAGTCGGCGACGAAGCCGTCGTTGTCGGCGTCGACGCACTTGGGCGCCTGCTCGCACCAGCCCGGGCAGGGACAGGTGAAGCAGGGCGCTACGACGCACTCGGCGCCCCTCGGGCACTGCGAGCTCTCGTGGCATCCCGGCACGCACATCCTCGGCTCGAGGCAGCCCGCGGAGAGCTCGCAGACCATGCCGTCCGGGCAGTCGGAGTCGGCGAGGCAGTCCCAAGGATTCGGCAGGCAGACTCCCGGGGCGCAAGGACAGACCCCGCAGGGCACGGGCACACAGGACTCGCCCGGCGCACACTCGGCGTCGCCGCGGCAGCCGGCCACGCAGGCGCCGGGGGTGTTCGGAGCGCAGCTCTCGCAGATCATCCCCGGGCCGCACTGCTCGTCACCAAAGCAGGCCGGCGCCGGCTCGCAAGAGCCGGGGCACGGGCAGCCGTCGCAGTCGGGCTGCAGGCACCTCTCGAGCTCGCCGCATTGGTCGTCGGAGTGGCAGCCGCGCACGCACCCGCTCGGCCCCGAGCAGTCGTAACCCGTCGGCTCGCAGACCCTGCCCGCGCCGCACTCGGCGTCGCCGCGGCAGCCTTGATCGACCGGCTTGCAGCGCGGGTTGTTGCAGGGGCAGGCGTTGCAGAGCTCGACGCCGCAGTACTCGCCCTGGCGGCACTCGGCATCCGAGCGGCAGCCGTGCACGCAGGCGCGCTCGCAGGACTCGGTCCAGCCGCAGACCGTGCCCTGCGGGCAGTCGGAGTCGGCCCCGCAGCTCTCGGTCGCCGGAGAGCAGGTGCCGTTCTCGCAGCCGCAGCCCAGGCACGGCAGCGGCGGGGTGCACTCGAAGCCAGGCCCGCAGTCTTCGTTCGACCTGCAGGCGCCCGGCAGGCACTTGCGCTCGCAGCTGAAGTCCACCCCGCAGATCGAGCCGCGCGGGCAGTCGCTGCTCGAGCCGCACGCCTCGGTCGGCTGGCACCTCCCGGCGCACGGGCAGTCCTCGCAGGTCGGGCACTCGCCCCAGACGCAGGCCTCGTCCTCGGCGCAGCCCGCGTCGTCGCGGCAGCCGGGGATGCAGCGCGCCCCCTCGGGGCTCGGCTCGCAGACCGAGCCGCGCGGGCACTCGGCGTCGGCGCTGCAGGCGGGGGCGGTGATGCAGGTGCCGGGGCAGGGGCAGGTCAGGCAGGCGGGTTGGGAGCAGAGTTGGCCGGGGGCGCACTCGCTGCTGCCATGGCAGCCCGGCACGCAGGCGCGCTCGCTCGTGCAGTCGCCCACCGGCTCGCAGACCTCGCCGACCGGGCAGTCGCGGTCGGCCGAGCAGGCCGGCGGCTCGCAGGTCCACGCGCACAGGCCGGAGCGGCACTCGAAGCCGCCTTCGCACTCTCCGCGCCCGAGCGGCTGGCAGTCGCAGTCGGCCGACTCGAGGCAGGCCCCGGGGCGCTCTTCCCAGAGGACCGGGAGCAGCATTGCCTTGCACTCGCCGGCCTTACAGACGGCCTTCTGCGGCGCGCAGCGGTCGTGGCTCGGCTGCGGGCAGTCCGAGTCGAGCGTGCAGGCCGAATCGAGCCCTGCGTCCTGCTCTCCCGGCGGGCGCTCGGAGACTGGCTCGAGGCAACCCGCGAGAGCCAACAGCGCAGCCAGCGTGACGGTGATCGTCCGGTGCATCGCTCAACCTCCAATCGACGGGGCAAGGGGGCGGGGGGGCAGCCGAGCAATCGACATGCCGCCGGGGGCTGCGTCGAATCCGCAATGGTGTCAGGCAGTTCTCGGATGCCGGCGAGCCCCGGCCGCGATCTTCGCTCCGTGTCGTCCTCGGAAATCCGAGGCGTGGGCAAGGCCCCCGCGCCTGTCGCTCGGGGCCCTGGTCCGACGCGCGGTGGCAGGCTCGCCACCGCGCAGCGGCGGAGTATTATCGCCCGCCTTCAGCAGCGCCCGCCACGGGCCGTCGCGCCCGGCTCGAGAAGACCCCCGAGGAGTCGAAGATGGACCAGACGGTCACCACGCAAGTCCAGCACGAGCCCGACGAGAAGCGCGACCGCGCCGCGGTCGCCGAGCTCGCCGAGGCCCGCGGCCAGATCCTGCGCGAGATAGAGAAGCGCATCGTCGGCCAGCGCGAGGTGATCGACCACCTGCTCATCAGCCTCTTCTCGCGCGGCCACTGCCTGTTCGTCGGCGTGCCCGGCCTGGCCAAGACGCTGCTCATCGCCACGCTGGCCGAGGTGCTCAACCTCTCGTTCAACCGCATCCAGTTCACCCCGGACCTGATGCCCTCGGACATCACCGGCACCGACGTGCTCGAGGAGGACCGCTCGACCGGCAAGCGCGCCTTTCGCTTCGTGCGCGGGCCGCTGTTCGCGAACATCATCCTCGCCGACGAGATCAACCGCACCCCGCCCAAGACGCAGGCCGCGCTGCTGCAGGCGATGCAGGAGCAGAAGGTGACCGCCGGCGGCAGCACCTATCCGCTCGAGCCTCCCTTCCTCGTCTTCGCCACGCAGAACCCCATCGAGCAGGAGGGCACCTATCCGCTGCCCGAGGCCCAGCTCGACCGCTTCATGTTCCTCGTCGACGTCGGCTATCCCTCCGCCGAGGAAGAGGTGCAGATCGTCAAGGCGACCACCGTCGGGCAGCGCCCGGCGCTCACCAAGGTGCTCTCGCCCGAGCGCATCGGCGCGCTGCAGGACCTGGTGCTGCGCGTGCCGGCGAGCGACTCGGTGGTGCGCTACGCGGTCGAGCTGGTGCGCCGCTCGCGTCCGAAGGCCGAGGGCGCGCCCGAGTTCGTCAACCAGTTCCTGTCGTGGGGCGCCGGCCCGCGCGCGAGCCAGTACCTGGTGCTCGGGGCCAAGGCCCGCGCCATCCTCGACGGGCGCTTCGCCGCCACCGTCGACGACGTGCGAGCGCTCGCCCGCCCGGTGTTGCAGCACCGCGTCCTCACCAACTTCCACGCCGAGGCCGAGGGCATCAGCTCCTCGGCCATCATCGAGAAGCTGCTCGAGCTGGCCCGTTAGAGAGCGCGCCGGCCGAGCGTCTCCGAGCCCGTCGGTGGCCCGCGACTTCGCCCGGGGGCGAGCGCCAGCCGCCCGCTGAATGCCCGAAGCGTCGCGCCCGTCATCGAGCCGAGTGCAACCGATACCGCCGGAAGGAGCCACCCCGTGAGAGCCAGCAAGATGCGAACGACAGACAGCAGCAGAATCCGGTTGGCGGCGAGCCTCGCCGCCGTGCTCGCCCTCTCTCTCGGCACCTCTTCGGCCGAGGCGGCAGGCCGGCGCAAGGAGCCCACCGTCATCGTCTCCGCCGGCCCGGTGCGGGTCCTCGACGAGGGGCGCGACGAGCTGCGGGCCCGGCTCGCGAAGGTCGACGCCATCCTCGCCGAAGGGCTGCGGCGCACCCGCCAGGCGCAGCCGCGAGACCTGATGCTACAGGCGCGCGAGTCGGTGACCCTGGCGCGTCGCATGCTCGGCTTCGTCGCGGTGAAGAGCCAGCGCGCGCCGGTCGACTTCGAGCGCGAGGAGGGCGCCCGCCCCGGCGATCCGCGCGCCGACGCCGCGTACTCGAGAGACCTGATCGTCGTCGACGTCGGCGCCCTGCGCCGCGAGCTGTCGCTCGCCGAGCGCGCGCTGTTGCAGGTCGAGGGGATGCGCCGGGGCGAGAGGCTCATCGGCGGCGCCCTGGATGAGCTGCGGGTCGCGATGCGCATCGTCGCCTCGCTGTTCGGCCCCCCGATGGCGCCGCCGCCGCCCCCGCCACAGGCGACGCCGAACCAGCCGTGGCCGATGGGCGCCGCGCCCTTCCAAGCGCTGCTCGACTCGATCGCCAGTGAGGCCTGGGCGAGGGAGCGGCTGGGCATCGTGGAGATGGCCGCGCGCGACAACTACTTCGTCGTCGCGCAGGTCCTGCAGATCCTCGAGCGGTTCGACTTTTCGAACCAGAAGCTGAAGGCCGTGCGCGCGGTGAAGGACCGCATCCTCGACCAGCAGAACAACTACCTGCTCTACGGCGCGTTCTCCTTCTCCTCGGAGAAGGAGGAGCTCGGCCGCCTGCTCGCCTCGCGGGAGAGCCCGCTGCCGCAGCCGATGGCGACGGGGGACTTCGAGCGCTTCGTCGAGCGCGCGACCTCCGGTCGCTCGGTCGAGGGATGGCTCCAGGTGGTCGAGCGTGAGGCGCCCCAAAACTGGTTCGTCGTCGAGCAGGTGGCGCGGCTTCTCGGCCGCTTCCCGACGCCGGACACGCGGATGCGCGTCCTGACCGTGGTCAAGCCGCGCATCCTCGACCCGCAGAGCTACAAGCGGCTCGAGTCGCTCTTCCCGAACCCTGCGTACAGGCGTCAGCTCGCGGAGCTGTTCCGGTAGCGGCGAAGGTCGTCAGGAAAAGCAGTCGCGCGGGGCTCGATCGGATTGCGGTCGGGCCCCGCTGGCTTTGGTGCCGAGTTGACCAGCCTCTGCGTGCGACCGAGGGGCGAGGCGGTCGGCGGGCGCATGCAGTCACCGGAAGGGCGCAGAAGCGGGCGGTGATCCAGGCCCGAGAGGACCCCCGGGCGGGCAGAGCACGCAGTGATCCAGTCAGGCGAGGCCGATTCGCGGGCGAAACACGCGGTGATCCGATCAGGAAAGACCAGCTCGCGGGCAAGGCACGCGGTGATCCGGTCAGGGAAGAACCTGTTCGCGAGCGAAGCGCGCGGTGATCCGGTCGGGAAATGCCGTTCGCGAGCGAAGCGCGCGGTGATCCGGTCGGAAAACGCCTAGTCGCGAGCGAAGCACGCGGTGGTCCGGGCGCGAAAGCCCCGCCGACAAGCCGAACACGCGGGATCTCGCCATCTGGCTTGCGCGAAGGAGCCGAGTCGGAGGGCGAGGGCCGACCTGAGCCGCGGGCTCCCGGCTGGACGCTAGGTCCCGGTCGACAGGGCATCGGGGGCTGCGGAGTCGTCGAGCCGCGGGCGCTTTCGCCTCAACCTGCGTGCCTCTTCGTCGAGCCCGGCCAGCGTGAGCAGCGCGGTGGCCAGGGCCGCGTAGCGCGACAGCGCGCGCTTGAGATCCTCGCGGGCTTTGTCGCTGGCGATCTTGAAGCCTTCGGCCTCTCGGTACTCCACGGTCACGTGCTCGAGCGTCCGGCCGAGGCGATATCGGCCTGCAGCGCGCGCACCGTGTTCTGGATGTCGATGACGGCATGCGGCGACTCGGGCAGCCCGCGCTCGGCGAATGCCTTGAGGAAATGGCGCCCGAGTTGATGGACGCCCAGGGCGCTCCTCGGCAGCCGGCCAGTCAGCCCGAACGGCGCGCCTGCGCGCTTTCCGTTTGTCGCCTCCAACAGCCGCCGGATGAGCTTGAGGTTGCCGTAGCTGGCCACGGCGAGCTCGTCGCGCCGTTGCCGCGGCTCGCCGAGGTCGGCGCTTTCGCTGGCGTTGCCGTCCGAGACCGCGACGAGCCTGTCGAGCTTGGAGCGGGCGAGCGTGCCCGTGCGGTCGAGCAGCAGGAGCGACGCGTCCGACGCGCCCTCGCCGAGCAGCGCGTCGAGCCTCTCGGCAAGTCGCGGTTTGAACTGCCGGACACCGGAGTCGACCGCCTCGAAGTCCGCCTCCAGATCTCGCACCCTTTTCGATAACCCGCGCACGCGCGCCCTCCCCTTGCGATGAGGTGAACCGACGGTGGCATTGTCGCCGCCGCGGCGGCGGGCTGTCACCGGGCATCCCGGCCCAAGGGAGAAGCGTGGAGGTGAGGGGTGGCCCGGCACGAGCCGCCTGCGCTACGGATGCTGCTCGCGCCTGCGACCGAACCAGCCGTGCTTCGCGGGCCGCTCGCGCTGGCGCCTCTCCTCCTGCTCGAGCGCGCGCAGGCGCATCGCCCGCGCGATGTCCTCGCGGGAGACCGTCCCGACGAGCCCCTCCTCGGAGACGACCGGGACGAAGGGGAGCGCCCCCTCGCCCATCACCCGGACGGCCTTGGCGGCGTCGTCGCCGGGCGAGAGCGTCGGGGTCGGGCGCATCGCCTCGCGCGCGGTGAGCAGGGCGCGCCGCTCGCGCGGGATGCGCTCGACCTCGGCGAGGGAGAAGACGCCGACCACCTTCTGCTGCTCGTCGAGGACCACCAGCGAGTCCCGCCGCTCGGAGGCCATCAGCGTCGCGGCGTCCGCGACGCTGCGCTCCGCGGGCACGGTCGGCACCTCGCGCGACATCACGTCGCCGACGTGCACCTTGGCGAGCACCTCGTGGAGGACCACGTCCTGGGCCTCGGCCTGGGCCCCGACGTAGACGAAGAGCGCGACGAGCAGCACGAAGATGTTGAGCGACAGCAGGCCCCAGAGCCCGAGCAGGACCGCGAAGCCCTTGCCGACGGTGGCCGCGACCCGCGTCGCTTTGAGCTTGCCCAGCGGGCCGGTCAGCATCGCCCGCAGGATGCGCCCGCCGTCCATCGGGAAGGCGGGCAGCAGGTTGAAAGCCCCGAGAAAGACGTTGAGGAAGCCCAGGTAGAAGAGGCCAAAGCGCGCATTGAACGAGCCGACCTCGCCGAGCAACGCGTAGATGCCCAGGCACAGCCCGCCGATGAGCAGGCTGGTCAGTGGGCCGACGAAGGCCATCATCGCCTCGCGCTTCGGGCCGTCGGGCATCTTGGTGAGCTGCGAGACCCCGCCGAGCATCAGCAGGGTGATCTCGCGGACCTCGCCGCCTTTGCGGATGGCGTAGAGCGAGTGGGCGAGCTCGTGCACCAGCACCGCGGCGAAGAGCGCGATGGCGAGCGCGAGGCCCCACAGCCAGGGGCCGATCGCCAGGCCTTGCGGCGGCACGCCCGCCGCTGCGGCCGCCTGCCGGAAGACCGAGCCGAAGATGTAGGCGAACAGCGGCAGGACGATGAGGAAGCTGACGTGGATGCGGATGGGGATGCCCGCAATCCGGGCGATCTTGTAGCTGCCGCGCATGGAGAGAAGCTAGCCATCCATGCCCGGGCGTCGCCCAAACGAAGGCGGCGTCTCATGGCGGCTGCGCAGAGGGCTCGGCGGGGCGAGCGGTACGAGAACAGGCGAGCGGGTCAACGCCCCGCGGGCCGCACCGAGACGAGGGTGAGCGCCCCCGGCACCGTGCGCACCTCGAGGGTCTGGGTGAACAACCGCGCCTGCGCGTCGCGCTCGGCGGTGACGAGCCGCAGCGCGGTCGCCGGGACGTCGAAGAAGAAGAAGCGTCCGTTGTCGGCGGTGGCCCGGGCCGCCGGATCGATGCCGAGGACCGCCGGATAGGTGTAGTAGGCCCGGGTCGGCGTATCGAGCGCCGCGGTCGCCCCGCGCAACCGGCGCGGAGGCTCGCCGCAGTCGAAGATCTGGCCGGCGATGGCCGCCCGGTTCTCGCCCACCGTCGCCCCTGCGGCCTCGAGCAGGCTCTGCCACTCGGCCCGCCCGAAAGCGGTCAGGTCCTGATCGATCGCGCTGCCCTCCTGGGCAGCGGGCGGCAGCGCGAAGTACTGGTGGGTGGGGAGCATGTTGGCGCAGCCGTCGATCACCGCGACCAGGGCGACGCCGGTGGGCACGTCCGGCACCTCGAACCCTCCGGCCGGCTCGGGGCCGGAGCCACCTTGGTACTCGCGCTCCACCACCGGGGCCGTCGCGAGCGGCTCGCCCTCGGCGCTCGCGAACCTCTCCGCCTCCCAGAGCGACAACACGCAGCCGACCGTCGCCGCGGTCTTCTTCCCCAGCCCGTCGAGCACGTAGCCCCGGAAGGTCGCCGGGGCGCCGGGCGTCGGCTCGAGGCCATCCGGGTAGCAGTCGAGCCCCGCGGCCTCCGAGGCTCCGACCTGGGCCGGGCCGCTCGGGGTCGGCACGCAGGCCCCCGCGATGCAGGTGCCCGAGGTGCAGTCGAGCTCCGGGCCGCAGGCCGGTACGGTCACGCAGGAGTCGCTCGCCCGGTCACACGCCTTGCCGGTGGAGCATCCGCCCTCTTCATCGCAGGCGACGAGACAGCCGCGCGCCAGGTCGCATCGCTCGTCCTCCGCGCAGGTGGCGGCGAGCACCGGTCTGCCCCGCTCGCAGGCGAAGTATTGCTTCGCTTCGCAGAAGGCGCGCTCGCACGAGCCTGCGTCCGAGCTCCCCGCATCCGTCGGGACCGAGCCGTCGGCCCCACGCTCGAGGCAGAGGCCCTCGGGGCTGCAGACGTAGCCGTCGATGCACGAGTGGTCGGGGTCGCAGGCGCGCCCGGCGAGCTCGACCGAGGGAGCCGGGCAGGCGAGCGCGAGGCTCGCGAGAGAGAAGGACAGGGCGAGGTGGATGCGCATGGCCGGAGAGTATCAGGCGCACTCGCGGTTCTGGAGAAAGGCGAGTGAGGTGGCTGGTCTATACTCGGCCGCCTCCATGTCGCCGCCCGCTGCACGGATCTTTCTGGTCGCACTCGCGCTGTCGATGGCCCCGGGGCCGTCCGCTCGCGCTGCGAGGCAGGCCGGAGTGGGGCCCGAGCGGGCCTTCGCGATCGTCGAGGGCGCCGCCCCATCCCTGCTCTTCGCCCGCCAAGAGAAGGCCGTGCCGCTGGTCCTGCGAAACGAAGGGACGAGAGCTTGGCTTCCGGGCGAGAGGGTGAGCCTCTCCTACCATTGGCTCGACCGCTCGGGCGCGACGGTGGTCTTCGAAGGGGCGCGGACCGCGATCCCCGGCGAGGTGCCCCCCGGTGCCGAGGTGAGGGTCGAGGCGAGGCTGCGTGCCCCGGACAGCGTCGGGGGCCATCGGTTGCGCTGGGAGATGGTGGAGGAGGGGGTCTGCTGGTTTTCGAACGGCTCGGCCCCGCCATCGCCGTCGCCGGTCCTGGTGCTGCCCGGGCCGCTCGACGGGCGGGCCCTCTTTCTCGCCGCCCTCCTGCTCGCCGTGCTGGCTTGGCGCTTCGGACGCGCGGGTGCGCCCTTGGCCGGAGCGCGGGTGCTCTCGGTCGCCGACCTGGTCTGGTTGTCGTTCGCCCTGGCCGCCAAGCAGGAGGCAGTGTTGCGCGAGGCGCGGCGCGCCGCCGACGCGGGCGCCGCTTGGGCGGTGGTGGCCGGGGGCGCGCTGCTCGGGCTGGCGTTGCTCGCCCTGCCGCGCCGGGCCCGTCCCCTGGCCGCCTGGACCGCGGCGGCGGCCGCCTCGCTGCTGCTGCTCGCCGACATCGTCTACCTGCGTTTCTTCGGCGACCTGCTCTCGCTCGCCGCGCTCGGCGCCGCCGGCCAGGCCGGAGAGGTCTCGGCGAGCATCTTTGCGCTGCTTTCGGCCTCGGACGCCTGGCTCTTTGCCGACCTGTTGCCCGGCGCGGCGCTCGTCCTCGCGGTGCGCCGGCTACAGCCGCGAGCCGGCCGCCTGCCTGCCTGGGCGGCCACCGCGCTGCTCGCCGTGCTGCTCCTCCCCGGCGCCCGTATCGGGTGGCGGCTCGCCCACGCGAGGGGCGGCCCAATGGTGCAGGTGTTCCAGAACGTGCAGGTCGTGGCGGCGGTCGGCGCCCTCAACTTCCACGCCTGGGACCTCGGCTCGGCCCTGCGCGCGCGGCTGGCGCGGCCGCGGTTGGACGAGCGGGAGGAGGCGAGAGTCGAGGGCTGGCTGCGCCGGCGCGCCTCGTACCGCGCCGGCCGGGGGCCCACCTTCGGCCTGGCCCGCGGGCGCAACCTGGTGATGCTCCAGGTCGAGTCGCTGCAGTCCTTCGTCGTCGGCCTGCGGGTCGAGGGCCAGGAGGTGACCCCGAACCTCAACCGGCTTCGGGGCGAGGCGCTGCTCTTCTCGCAGTGCGCCGACCAGACCGCCCAGGGGCGCACCTCCGACGCGGAGCTGACCACCCAGGCCTCGCTGCTGCCGCCGGTCTCGGGGGCGGCCGCCTTCCGCTTCGGCGGCAACCGCTACGCCGGGCTCGCCGAGGCGCTCGCCGAGGGGGGCTACTCGACCCTCTCGGCCGTCCCGTTCCGCTCCGACTTCTGGAACCGGCGCCTCACCCACCGGGCCTACGGCTACCAGGAGCGCCTCTTCGCGCCGGACTTTGCCCCCGGCCCGCGCATCGGCTGGGGGCTCAACGACCGGGACTTTCTCGCGCAGATGGCCGCTCGGCTCGAGGGCCACCCCGAGCCCTTCGCCGCCTACCTCATGCCGCTCTCGAATCACCACCCGTTCGACAGCTTTCCGGCTGAGCGGCGCGAGCTGCGGCTCGGCGGTCTCGAAGGGACGCCGCTCGGCAACTACCTGCAGGCGATGCGCTACTTCGACTCGGCGCTCGGCGCGTTTCTCGCCCGGCTCGAGGCGGACGGACTGCTCGGGCGCAGCCTGATCGCGCTCTGGGGCGACCATGCCTCGGGGCTGCCCTGGGACACCGAGCTCGCCCGGCTCGTCGGAGGGCCGGCCACCGGGGTCGAGGCGCGCCTGCGCGAGAGCGTCCCCTTCCTGGTGCTCGCCCCCGGCGCGCAGCGGGCCGGGCCGGGCGAGCTGAGCGCGGCCTGCGGTCAGCTCGACTTCGCCCCGACGCTCTTCGCCCTGCTCGGCTTCGACCCCACGCCCCTGCCCTGGTTGGGGCGCAATCTGCTCGGGATGCCGGGCCGGGGACCGGTCGTGTTGCGTCACGGCTGCTGGCGGGCAGAGCGCTCGCTGAGGTGCGAGGGAGGGTGCGTCGATCTCCTCTCCCGGGAGCCGTTGCCCGAAGAGGCCTGCGCCGATCTCGAGCGGGCGGCCGCGGAGCAGCGCGCGGTGGGGGCCCAAATCCTCGCCCATGATCTGCAGGGAGCCCTGCGCGAGCGGCTGCGCGCGCCCCGATAGCCGCTCGGTGCCGGCGGCTGGCCGGTAGTTGACATCCTTGCGCGGTTGGAATTGAAACGGGACAGCGGAAGGCCCCCCGCGGGTGAGCCGCTCGAGAGCGAGAGAGTGAGAGGGGGCGAGGAGCGCCGATGGCGAAGGTCTTCTGGGCTTTGGGCTGCGTGGCCCTGGTGGTGGGGGTGGTGGTGGTCGCGCTCACCGGAGGCGGTGCGCCAGACTCCGAGGCGGCGGTCGCCGTCGCCGCGCCGGTCCTCGCGCCTGGCCTCTCGGCCGAGCAGGCTGCAGCCCGCTTGGCGCGCGCCGGCTTGATCTCGGGGACCGAAGAGGCCCGGCTGCTGCGCCTCGGCTCCGAGTCGGGAGGGGCCGTCTTCCAGACCCCGGGCTTGCCGGGGCCGGGGGAGCGGATCGTGTTCGCGGCCTGGCGCGAGGGGGGCGACCGGTTTGACCGGGGCTTGGCGCACCTCTCTTTCGACGATGGCGCGAGTTGGAGCGACCGGCCCGGCGCGCCGGTGGGCGCCGAGGGCGAGGGGTTTCTCTTCGACCTGGGCAGCCATGCAGCGGGGGCGAGGTTTCAGGTCGCCCTGGCGCTGTTCGACGACAACCGCGTGCTCTGGCTCAACCACGCCGAGCAGAACTATCGCGCCCAGGTCGCCGCGCCGGCTGCCCTCGAGTGGCTCGGCGCGGTCGAGCTCTCCCAGGACGGCCTGCCGCGCGCCCCCGGCGAGCCGCTCTACCTGTTCCACGACCTCGAGGTGAAGGTGCAGACTTGGCCCTCCTCGCCCGACACCCGGGTGGTCGCCTTCTACCGGATCGACAGCGGCGAGGAGCGCGAAGCGCCGCTGCGCCTGGTCGCCACCGGGGCCGGAGAATTCCACAACAACCTGCAGTGGGCGGTGCGGCTGCCCACGGCCGGGCTGGAGAAGGGCGGCCGGGTGAGCTGGAGGCTCGAGGCGAGCGCCGGCGGCGCCTCTCGGCGCGAGGAGCGCGGCGGGGAGGGTTGGAGCGCGCAGGTCGAGTTGGAGAGCCCCACCCTGACCTGGGCGGCGGCCGGCGAATACTGGTGGAGGCCGGGCGAGGCGGGGTTTGGCGACCTCCCCGACCCCTTCGTCTTCTCGCTCACCGCGCTCGACACGGGGGGCGGGCCGCTGCCGGGCATCGAGCTCTACGTCCCGGGGATCACCGACCACCCCGAGGCCGAGCGGATCGCTGCTGGCGGCTTCGTGCGCGCCGAGGCCTATTCGCCTTTCTTTTCCGGGCATCCCGAGGGCGAGTGGCGCGGGGGGCCGCTCGTCTTCACCGGGCGGGTCGGCAACAACGCTCGCTACCGCTGGAACCTGCTGCGGGCCCACCAGGGGACTACGGGCACCGAGGGGCTGCGCCCGCTCGCCAGCGCCGAGGCGGCCGAGGGCGACTACGGCTTCAAGTTCCGGGTCTCGACCGATGGCGGGCGCAGTTGGCGTTGGCTGGGCACCGGCGGGTTTCCCGCGGACGGGGAGAACCGCACCCTCCGCTTTGCGGCGGGTGGCGATTGTCGGGTGCCCGCGCTGCTCGGCGACCCGCGCATCCAGCCGACCGCGCTCGGGGCCCGCAGCGAGCACTCGCTCGAGATCTTCAATGACACGGGCGCGCCGGTGCGCCTCTCGGATTTCTACCTTTGGGGCGCGGCGGCCTTCTCAGTGGCGATCGACGGGTGCGCAAGGCTCGCCGAGTGCGCTCCGGTGCTCGCCCCCGGGGAGAGGCGCGGGGTGTTCGTCGGCTTTGCCCCCGAGGGCAAGGCCGCTCGGCTCGAGGCGCTGCTCGGGGCGCGGGTCGAGGGCCACCCCGACCCGAAGGCTGCCTACGGCCGGATCGGCATGCGGCTCAACGCGATCGCCTACTGAAGAGGTCTTTGGGGAGCTCGCCCGCCTCGGCGGTGCGGTGGGCCCCGGGCCTTGAGCGCGAGTCGAAAGCTCCTGCGCACTCTCGCGCCTCGCCCAGTCCGCGCTTCCGAAGCCAGCCGAGCCGGACTGAAGGGACGGACGCGCGGGGCGGGGGACCGAGGTCGGCGCGTGTTCACGGCACCTCTTGCCGCCCGGCTCGCTACCTCCCCGCGGCGCAGGCGGCGAGCAGGTAGCGCTCGAACTTGTCGGCGACCTGCGTCCAGGTCGAGCCCTCGGCAAAGGCGCGCCCGGCTCGCCCGAGCGCGGCGCGGCGGTCGGCGTCGTCCCACAACCTGTCGATCGCCACGGCGAGCGCCTCGGGGGCGAAGGGGGCGAAGGCGACGCCGAACCCGTGCTCCACGCAGTAGCGCAGCTCGGGGATCGCCGAGACGACGAGCGGCTTGTGGCAGGCGGCGGCCTCGATCGCCGCGATCCCCTGGCCCTCGAAGCGTGAGGGGAGCGCGACGATCCGCGCGCCCTCGAGGAAGCGGCGCTTCTCCTCGCCCTCGAGCCAGCCGAGAAGCTCGACCTCGCCCCCCAGGCCGAGGGTCCGGATCCGGGCGCGCAGCGCCCCTTCGTCCGGGCCGCGGCCGGCGAGCTTGAGCCGCAGACGCCGTCCACGCCTGCGCAACCGGGCGAGGGCGTCGAGCAGCACGTCGAGCCCCTTCTGCGTGGCGTCGAGCCGGCCAAGGAAGCCGAGGTAGTCTCCCTCGCGCGGGTGGGCCGCGAGCAGCTCTTCGTCGATCCCCTGCCCGATGACCTCTCCGCGCACGCCGTAGCGGGCGTTGAGCGGCTCGCCCAGCACGATCCAGCGGCGAAACAGCCGCGGGTAGCCCCTCATGCTCAGGTAGCAGGCCGCGCCCACGAACAGCCCGCTCTTCACGCGCATCTCTGCCCAGGGGGTGACGTTCTGGATCTGGAGGACGAGCGGGCGTCCCCGCAGCAGCGGCGTCAGTGTCGGGCTCCAGTAGGAGAGCTCCTCGACGATCACGTCGTAGCAGGCCGCCCGGCGCAGCAGCCAGGCCGCGGCGGCGGCCGAAAAATGGAGCGAGCTCTTGATTTTGCTCGCCGTGCGCTCCTCGCAGTTCGAGCCGACGAAGTGGTACTCGAAGCGCGCGTTGACCCGGTAGTCCTCGGTGCCCGGCACGCGGCTGGAGACGACGGTCACCTGGTGCCCGCGCTCGCTCAGGCGCCGGTAGATCTCGTAGTTGCGCACCTCGGCGCCCCCGAAGAAGACCGGGTTGCGCGGGTGGCCCATGTTCACGTGGGCGATTCTCACGCCGCATCTCCCGAGCTCCGGAGCGCGGCCGCCTCGAGGGCCCGCAGGTGCCCGGCCGCGCAGCCCTTCCACCCGAGCTCGGCGCACGCCTCACGGGCAGCGGCCTGGCCACGGGCGCGCTCCTCGGGCGAGAGCCGCGCGACCCGCTCGAGAGCGGCAGCCAGGTTGGCCGCCCGGCGGCGCGGAGCCGCGAAGGGAACCCGCCAGCCGAACGGCGGGCGCAGCAGATCGCGCGGGCCGTCGGTGTCCGAGGCGACGACGAGACAGCCGTGCCCCAGCGCCTCGACGATCACCAGTCCGAAGGGCTCGAAGACCGCAGGGTGCAGCAGCACGTCGGCCGCCGCGTAGCGCGCCTCGACCTCGGCGGGCGCGAGGTGACCTGCGTCCTCGAACCGCACCCGCCGCAGCCGTCGGAAACCCGCGGTCACTCTCTCGGCGTAGACCGAGGCGGGCCCCTCCCAAGTGCCGAGCCCGCCGACCGCGGTCATCGCGAGCCGGTCGGCAAGCTGAGGCGAGTCGCGCTCGATCAGGTGGAGCGCCTCGGCCGCATAGTCCCAGCCCTTCTGCAGGCTCGGGCGGCCAACCATCAACAGCCCCAGCCGGTCGTTGGCCTCGCGCGGGGCTCGGGCCCGCGCGGGGGAGGCGCCGGCGAAACACCAGGAGATCTTCGGGCGCAGCCGGGGGTAGAGCCGGCCGAGCGAGGCGGCGAAGGAGCGGCCCACGGCGACGATCCGGTCGGCGCCTTCGAGCAGCCGACGTTCCATCGCCAGCTTGGAGACCTGCAGTGCGAGCACCCGGTGCAGCGGCAGCACGCCGCCGACGCCCGCGGCGCGGCTCGACAGACGCACGAAGGCCGGGCGCAGGGCTGGCGGCACGGCCGTCGAGAGGAGCCGCGGCAGCAGGCCGCCGACCGCCTCGCGCCGCACCCGGTCGTCGGCGAGCCCGAGGTCGTGGAGCGACTCCTGGGCGATCGAGTAGTGGACGACCGCGACGGTCGGCAGCCCCTCGCCCCGCAGAGTCTCGAGCGTCTCGGCGGTCTCGTAGCCATGGCACCAGGCGGCCGGGTGGCGCCCCTCGGCCCGCAGCGCCACCGCGAGCCGCCGGGCGAGCGGTGCGAGCGGAGCCAAGGTCTGGGGGAAGCGACCGGGCTCGTAGGCTTGAAAGACGCTCGGAAGGGGCTCGGGCGGCTCGGCTCGGTGGATCTCTCCCCAGGCGCACCTCTCTTCGGCAGCTTGCCCCGCGATGCGCAGGGCGGCGACGACCACCCGCGCGCCGCTCGCCCGGTGGATGGCCTGAACCGCGTGGTGCAGGTAGACCGCCTGGCCGTCCGAGGCGCTGCCCGGGCTCGGAAAGTTCGGGCAGATGGCGAGGAGGGCGTCGAGGGGCATCGGGAGAGGTGTCGAGGAGGATGCGAGGATGCTCCGGCGCCCTGGCTTCGCGCGGGCGAGCAGAATAGCATCGCCGCCGTGCAATTCGTCGCCGCGCCCGCAGACAAGCCGCCTGGCCCAGCCCCGGAAGTGCTGTCCGGCCCTTGGCCGCTGCGGGTCGCGAGGCGCCTGTCGGCACAGGCCTTCGCGCTCGCTCGGCCCCACTTGCCCGCGGTGTTGCTGTGGGGAACGGGCCTGGTTGCCAAGGGGGCGACCTTCGTCTTCGGGTTCAAGGTAGGCCGCTGCGGCGGGGTCGAGGCGCTCGGGGCGATGGCCGCCTTCTACCTCGCCGTCTGGATCGTCGGCTCGACCGCGAGCCTGGGCCTGCCGGACTGGGCGCTCTTCCGCGCCGCCCGTGACCGGGCCCGCGACGGCCGCCCCTCGGCGCAGCTCGGGGTCGGCCACGGGCTCTTCCTCGTGCTCTCGGGGGCGGCCTACCTCCTGCTGTTCGCCGCCGCGCCGGCGCTCGGTGGGGTGGGCGAGCTCGGCGGGTTCGTCCGCTGGCTGGCGCTGGCCTCGGCCTTCCAGCACTTCGGGGTCTACGGCATCTCCTGTCTGCGCGGCCTCGGCCGGCCGGCGGCAGAGATGGCGGCCAACGGGGGCTCGGCCCTCATCCTGCTGGCCGGGTCGCTGTGGGCTCCCGGGCTCGCCGAGCTCGGCGGGGTGATCGCGGTGGCCAACCTGAGCTTCTTCGGCGCCGGGCTCTTCGCGGTGGTGCGCGAGCCGCGCTTGCGCCCGGCGCTGCGGCGCGCGGGCCAGGTCGTGCCGCAGGCGGCCGGCTCACTCGTCTACCTGGCGCTCGGCCTGGAGGCCTACCTGCTCGGCAACGCCGACCTGCTCATCGCCCGCCTCCTGCTCTCGCCGGCCGAGGTCGGGCTGCTGCAGGGCGCGACGGTGGTGGTGCGCGGCGCTTCGGCCGGCCCCTGGCTGCTCGCGACCCTCAGCCTGCACCGGCTCCAGGCGGCCGGTGGCGCCGCGCCGGACGGATCGAACGGGCGGCACCTCGGCCCGGCCGTCGCCCTTGCCGCCGCGGTGATCGTCGGGGGTTGGCTGGTGCTGCCGTTCGTCGCCTGGGGCTACGGGATCGAGCTCTCGGAGATCGAGCTGCCGGCCAAGGTCGCCCTGGGGACCACCCCGCTCGGCTTCGCCGCGGTGATGCTGCTGCCCATCGCCGCCTTGCGCCACAGCCTGGCGACGGTGGTGCGGGCCGGCGCGGCCCTGGCGCTGGCCGCTCTGGCCGGCCTGCTGCTGGCGCCCGCGCTGGGCATCGTCGGCGCGACGCTGGCGGGGGCC
>ENA-UOOR01000941-UOOR01000941.1-fermentation-metagenome-genome-assembly--contig:-NODE-941-length-37149-cov-5.197390_pt1 | contig 37149 bp, 29 predicted proteins | sample MGYA00245780_ERZ724029 | MGnify/ENA primary metagenome ERZ724029 (study PRJEB28704, sample SAMN03018315) | fermentation metagenome | biome: anthropogenic terrestrial biome; feature: soil; material... | reverse complement strand
CCTCATAACTAGCTTGGAAGGCTAGCACTCTACCATTGAGTTACACCCGCATAAACTGCTTCATAAGTAAACCAAAACTAAGTAGCCTACTTAGAATCAAATGGTCGGGGTGACAGGGATTGAACCTGCGACCTCATGGTCCCAAACCACGCGCGCTCCCATCTGCGCCACACCCCGACGTTAAAAGTACTAAAACCCTTAATACTTTAAACTAAAAATTGCCTAAAACTCTTGACGACATTAATTATTCTACACGATATATATTAATTCGTCAATACCTATTTTTCAGTTTTTTTATTTTTATTTAAATTCCTCTAATATCTGGACTTACAATTCCTTTCTGTATATCTATAGTTGCCACACTATTGAACCCATCTCTAGGTATAGAGGGACTTCCTGGATTAATAAACCATATTCCCTCTTCATATGCTATCTGTGATATATGAGTATGTCCAAACAAGACTATATCTGCTTTTTCTTCTAAAGCTCTGTATTTTAACCTATATAATCCGCGTTTAACGTCATAGACATGGCCATGAGTTATAAAAAACCTTTTCCCATTTATAATTTCTAATCTTTCAATGGGAGTATCTGTATTAAAATCACAATTACCTTTTACATTAATAATAGTCCCTGTATAGACCTTTTTTATATCGTTAATATCTTGAACATTATCTCCTAAATGAATTATTAATTCTGTGCTATGCAATACATCCACAACTTTACTTATGAACTTTTTATACCTGTGAGTATCACTTACTACTCCTATATGCAAACTTATACCTCCTTTATAAGGTACCTCATTTCCTTTTCTAACGCCCTTAGTGCCACAGCTCTATGGCTTATACAATTTTTAAGTATAGAATCCATTTCTCCAAAGGTCATATTATATTCTGGTATATAAAATAAGGGATCATATCCAAATCTATTAGTTCCTCTTTCTTCTTCACATATTATACCTTCTATTTCTCCTTGAACCTCCAGAACTCTACTATCATTTACTATCAACGTAATTGCACACACAAACTTAGCTTTTCTATCTTCATATCCTTTGTGTTCCAAAAGTTTTAAAAGTTTCTCATTATTTTTTTTATCATTTCCATGTTCTCCTGCAAATCTTGCAGAATATACCCCGGGCCTTCCATTTAGCCCCCTTACTACAAGACCTGAATCATCTGCCAGTACCATACATTTAACTTTTAATAAATCATATATTGTTTTAGCTTTTTTATAGGCATTCTCTTGAAATGTAGTTCCATCCTCTACAATATCTATATCCATATTAGCCTCTTTCATAGATATAACTTCTATTGGATACTTAGAGAGTATTTGCTTTATTTCCTTTATTTTATTGACATTATTGCTTGCCACTATTAACTTTTTCATTGTTCCCCACCTGTTCCTATCCATAGAGAATCCATTTTCAAACTATCTTTTTGTGCACTAATCATGCTTTTTATTCCCTTTTCCGCTAAAGCTAAAAGTTCTTTTAAATCTTCCCTGGTAAAAGGATTCTGCTCTCCTGTACCTTGTATTTCAACAAATTCTCCTGCATCCGTCATTACAACATTCATGTCTACTTTAGCTCTGGAATCCTCTAGATAGCATAAATCCAACATCCTTGTGTCATCCACTATTCCTACACTTATAGCACTTACAAAATCTCTTATAGGATATACAGTAAAAGGATTTTGTTTGTGAAGTTTATTTACAGCATCAACTAAAGCTACAAAAGCACCGGATATAGATGCAGTTCTAGTACCGCCATCCGCTTGAATTACATCACAATCAATCCATATAGTTTTTTCTCCTATAGCCTTCAAATCTACCACAGATCTGAGAGCTCTGCCTATTATTCTCTGAATTTCCATGGTCCTCCCATCAATTCTGCCTCTATTTATATCTCTTGCCTTTCTTACCTGGGTAGCTCTGGGAATCATATTATATTCACAGGTAATCCACCCTTCTCCCCTTCCCTTTAAAAATGGCGGCACCTTATCTTCTATAGAAGCGGTACATATTACCTTTGTATCTCCATTTTCCATCAATACAGAGCCCTCTGCATATTTTGTATAATTTCTGGTTATTTTTACAGGTCTGATTTGATTGCATTTCCTACCATTGACTCTCATATTCTACCTCCACAATTAAAACTATATTCTTCAATTATACCTTAATTACTTTAATTTTTCCTCTAATATAAATAATTCATCTCTTCCAGGAGCATCTATTTCTTCTTCTTCATCATGACAAATCAACTTATACCCCTTTTGGGTGATTTTTCCCACCACACAGGCCTTAATACCTTTATCCTCCAATACATGAACCAAATCTTCACCTCTTGGTGTTGTAATAAGCATACTTCCCGATGAAATTAATCTTAAAGGATCTATTAAATAATGACTGCATATTTTTTCTGTTATTTTAGTTATAGGTAACTTATTCCTATAAACCTTAAAACCAACTCTGCTAGCCTCTGCAATCTCCCACAGAGCACCTAATATTCCTCCTTCTGTTATATCATGCATGGAATTTACCCCAAACTCTCCTGATAATATCCCTTCCTTAACTACACTTATTCGATTTATATAATCCTTAGCTTCACTTATTTCTTCCCTGGTAAGCAATCCAATTAACTTATCTTCATAATCATTTACTATAATACTGGTACCTTCTAAACATAAATACTTAGTCACCACTATATCATCTTTTTCTTTCGCTCCTGACGTAGATACTGCTTTTCCTTTATCTCCTTTTCCTATGGCAGTACAGGATATTACTATTTTATTTACTGCACTGGTTACCTCAGTATGCCCTCCTAAAATTTCCACATTTAACTTTCTAGCTTCTTCACTAATCTCTCCCATAAGCCTGTTTATATCCTCTAAAACTGCCCTTTCAGGTAACAGTATTGTAACCAATATACCTACCGGTTCAATGCCGCAAGATGCTATATCATTACAATTTATATGTACTGCAAGCTTTCCACTATTTATATCAGCTCCAGTAATAGGATCCGTAGAAACAACACATTCCTTATCCCCAAAATTTATTACGCTGCAATCCTCCCCTATTCCACTTCTTACTCTAACATCTTTCCTTTCAACAGATCTATTTCTATCTATTATGCTTTTTAAATCTTTCCAGTCTAACTTTCCGGCTTTCATAAAATTTCTTCCTTTCTAAAAAATAAATAAGAACTATTTTTCATCCTATCTCATATTATTTATATAAGGATTAATTTATGGTAGGTGTAAATATTTTGAAATATATAGGACCTTTTTTGAGAATTAACAAAATAAACCCTCATAATATTAAACATCAATTATTTTATTTCTCAAAAGAATCTTTAAAAGAAATTGTATTACATTCAAAGTGCGGAATTTTTACCTCAATTAAAGAACTAAATACAAAAAATATATCTAACTCTGATATTACCACATTTAAAGATGTTTCTCCACTTCTATGTATATATAAAAAAGCAAATCCTGTCCTTATAAACATGGATAACAAACTTTGTTGGAATGAAGATAAATTTAAAAAAGAAATAAACATAGACAGCAATGCATTTATGACCTTATGCTTGCTGGAACTTTCAGACTACTATAACTCTTTTTATAACATAGATAAAAATAAATACAATTTAAAACCACTTTACAGTTTAATGTGTAAAAATCAACTTGAGTTTTATGCTTTACACTTTAGAAATATCCAAGGTATTTTTACTGACAAAAAATACGAAAACAGTTCTCCTTCTGAGGATTTAAAATTCGTAGAAAAAAACAAAAAATTCAAATTCTCATCTCAGGCTCTTCTAATGAATGCTTACTATAAGTGCAGTCTTCTTCTTGAAAAGGAAGAAGAAGAAGAATTTAAAAACTTTTCCTTGGACATTTTAAATATGCTTATTGATTCAAAAGAAGAATTATATGATTTATCCTTTGAAGAACTTACAAAATTGTGTTTTGCTTTGAATATATTTTATAATTATTCAAAAGATACTAAATGTAAAGATTTAATATTAGATATATCAGAACTTTTATTTGAAAAATACTATGGTCAAAATTCCCAATCCAGCATATTGAAAAATATAGATGTGGAAAATGATGCATTAAACTATATAAACTATACTTTAATATATAGAAATACCAATATAATAAAGTCTAAGGATAATGCAAAATTTATATCTGAAAGACTTCTAAAACTATATGATGCAGAGAAAGGATTGTTTATAAAAAATACATCCAAAAAAAACATAGAATTTACATCTCTTGAGGTTATGCTCTATCTTATGGTATTTATGATAGATACAGCTTTATATAGAGATGAAAATAAAAATAATCTAGTGGTATTAGATATTTTTAAACGTCAACTAATCGATTCAGGTATGATTTTAAGTTGGCCTGAAACTCCTAATTTAAATGATGTAGAACGATACAGGGAATTTTCACTTAAATCAGAAGATTTATTGGAAGAACAAAATTTCAGACCATCTTCCATTCCTTCACCAGAGTCCTCTGAAATAGCCCCTATATTCGCTAAATACGTAACCTACAGTAGAAAAAAAGAAAATTTTAAATCTATAAAAGCTTCTTTTGATACTTATAAAAATATGTTCATATTTTTCCTTATAATACACTTTTTCAAACCAGAATCTCCTTTAAATCTATAGATTAAATATATTTTTAGAAATAAATTTTATAATTTTAGGACATAATAATATAACCTAAAGTACAAGCATCTTAAGTATATAATAATAAACAAAAATTATTTTAAAAAAATATTTTATAATTCCTTAGATTTATCCGAAGGCTACCATTGCTAATACCCTTATCTTCTTCAAAGTGGGGGATAAGCACTGCTACACCCCTGGATAAGTTCTTCTAAGGTTCAGATGGAGAAAGGTATTCCTTATAAACAAACTCCACCTGATCCCAAGAATCACTTGATCTGACTTCTATAAGGAAGGTGATACCTGATGATGGATATTAATTGTTCCGAAAATTGTGTTCATGAAAAGAATGGAAAATGTACTTTAAATTATGCTACTCCTATTACTAACCTTTCCTCTTTAGAAACAAATTGTATATATTTTACTCCTAAAAAGAAATCTAATAATGACTACACTCATCTTTGAAATATAGGGGATATTATTTAAAATTAATTCGCATTTCTAACTTAATATAGGATCTCATAGTTATTAAATGAGATCCTTTTTAATAATCTTTTTCAAAAATATTTTACATAAATTCAATCTTTCCATAAATAAGCCTTATCCAATTTTACGTTACCCATTTTATTAGTATATACATCTTTTACATAATTTTTTGTTATAATAATGGTTTCATTGAAATATATAGGTATTATAGGCATATCTTCAAGCAGTACATTTTCCATATTCTTAAACATTTCCACTTTTTTATTTATATCTTTTTCAAAAACTGTACCAGCTAGCTTATTATCAAAATCTATATTACTGTATCCATACAAATTATATGTAGAAGAAGACTGCCACATTTGAAAAAAGGGTAAGGGATAATTATAATATCCTTCATAACATATTTCTGCCATATCGTAATTGCCCTTTGTTATCTCATTATTAAAAGAATTCAAATCATAGCCTACACATTTCACATCTATTTTCATATATTTTTTCATATTATTTGCTATCTCATCACATACTTTTTTATTTTCAACTGAATTTATATATATAAATTTTAAAGATTCTTTTTCTTTATCATAATCTAAATTTTTTACAGCTTCTAAGGCCTCCTTTTCATTGGCACTTTCCGAGAAAAAAGACTTATTTATAAAATTACTTTCCAATCCACTATCTACATAATTAGGTATATAGGAATTTGCCAATATTACCGTACTTTTTAATATATTTTTAACTATATTATTTCTGTCAATAGACAGGGACACTGCCTTTCTAAAATTCACATTATTTACAATACCTTGTTTCTTTAAATTGAAAACTATTCCTGTACCCTTTAATTCAGTGTCAGTTATATATTTGTCCTTTTTACGAATATTTTCAATTTCCCCTAAAGGAGGATTTGTAAATATATTTATTTTATGACTTTCAAATGCTGCCAGAGAACTTTCACTGGTTCTTAAAAAGGTTAATAATACAGTATTGCTTTTTACTTCATTAGCATTCCAGTATTTAGAATTTTTCTTTAAAGTTATTTCCTGTTTATCAGATAAATTAGACATGGTAAAGCTTCCTGAATATAATATGGAATTATAGTATTTTTTCCAATTTACAAGTTTATAATCAATAATTCTGAGTGAATATATAGGTTGTGCAAGTATACTCAAAAAATAATTACAAGGATAGTTTAATCTTATGGATAATGTACCTTTATCTATAGCAGTAATGGCTACATTTTTAAAATCACATTTACCCTTTCTATAATCTTCTACACCAAAAATGCAATCTAATTGACTCCCATATATATTTTTCACATCTGAACTCAATATACGTGAGAAAAAATCCACAAAATTATATGCAGTTATATCCGTCCCATTACTCCATTTTGCATTTTTTCTTATTTTAAAAGTGTAATTAGTTCCCTCATCACTTATACTCCAGCTTTCTGCCAAAGCCGCAATTATCTTTCCATTGGCATTACTGCTCACCAGACCTTCAAAGACATTGACAAGTATATCCTTTTCCCGTATATTATCTGAATCCAGCATTATTAAGTCATCCGGCAATTGCCCTAAATTATACACTAAATTATTTTTATAACTGCTAGTTTGAATTTCCTTGGTTTTTTTCTCCAGTGCACCTCCACTTAAAGTTATAGAAATTACACCAATCACCAATACAATTATTATTATATAAATAAGTTTTTTCATAATTTTTTCCTCATCTCATCCACGGAATACTAGTTAAATTATTGTCATATAAATATAAAAATAAACAAATTGTACTATAATATTTTTAATATGATTTTTTTTATGATATAATGTTGGCGTATATTTAAGTGATAGTATTATCTGTAAAATTGATATTATGGAGGAATATAAAATGATACTTGCTATAGAGATATTGGGTATTTTAACTATGTGCACTATAATATTCGTTTTAATTTGGGGATTTATAATAGTTAAACAAACACTCTCTCAAATAAAGTATAAGAATTATCTATTGGAAAAAATAACTGAATATATGCATATGCTTATAAAAAAAGATATTAATATAAAAGAACAGAAACAAAAAATAAGAGACCTTAAAGAATAAGTCTCTTACTTTTTTATGAAAATTTAATATTTCTCTATCTCTTCTTCTACCAATTCATTTACAAGCATAGGATTAGCATTTCCTCCGGTCTTTTTCATAACCATACCTATGATAAATTTCACTGCTTTTTTTTTCCCCTTTTTATAATCTTCAATAGACTTTGGATTTTCTTCTATAATTTGTCTTACAATTTTTAAAATTTCCTCCTTACTGTTATTTTGAACAAATCCCTTTTCCTCTATTATTTGTTTAGGGCTTTTCCCACTACAAAACATTTCCTCTACAACCTTCTTACCTATATTATTAGATATAACACCGGATTTTATAAATTCAATCAGCTGGTCTAAATCTTTTTCTGTAAAATTTAATTTATTTAAAGGAATGCTCTTTTCCTTTGAAAGCCTTGATATATCCCCTATAATCCAATTGCAAACAGATTTTGCATCTCCAGTTAATTTAGCTGTATTTTCAAAAAAATCTCCAATTTCCATATTTAAAACTAAAATCTCTACCTCTTTTCTGGAAATTTTAAACTGTTGGACAAATCTATCTACTTTTTTATATGGAAGTTCTGGAATAGTTTTTCTTATATTATCTATATAAGCATCTGAAATATTTATAACTGTCAAATCTCCCTCCGGAAAATATCTATAGTCATTAGCATACTCCTTGTTTCTCATAACTTCAGTTACATTTTCAAAATCGTTCCATCTTCTAGTTTCCCTCTTTACTTTTTCTCCAGATTCTATTAAATTCCTTTGCCTTTTATACTCATACTGAATAGCTTTCTCAAGAGCTTTAAAAGAGTTCATATTCTTTATTTCTGTTCTTGCTCCTAATTTCATACTGCATTTGGGTCTTATGGATATATTGCAGTCACATCTGAGAGAACCTTGTTCCATCCTGCAATCTGATACCCCTATGAACCTAAGTATATTTCTTAAACTTTCAAGATACAAAACCGCCTCCTCTGAAGTTCTCATATCTGGTTTTGATACTATTTCTATAAGTGGTATTCCCGCTCTGTTATAATCAATTAATGTAGCTTCATCAGTATGTATGAGTTTTCCTGCATCTTCTTCCATATGTATTCTTTCAATGCCTATTCTCTTTTTTTTACCTGAAGGATTTTTTATATCAATAAACCCTTCTTTGCAAATAGGCATTTCCTGCTGAGTTATCTGATAATTTTTAGGACAGTCAGCATAAAAATAATTTTTTCTATCCATTCTGCTTTTATTATTTATAGAACAATTAAGGGCAAGTCCTGCTTTTATAGCATATTCTACTGCTTTTTTGTTTAGTCTTGGAAGAGATCCTGGGAGGCCAAGACATATAGGACAAACATGTGTATTAGGCTCACTTCCAAATGCAGTACTACATCCACAATATATCTTAGTATTTGTTAAAAGCTCTACATGAACTTCAAGGCCAATAACAGCTTCAAATTCCATAGTTTCTGTCCTCCTTTTGAATATCTGGAATAATATTATGCCATTTTGTAGATTGTTCAAAACTATAGGCTATATCAAAAAGTACATCTTCCCTAAAATAACCTGACATAATCTGAAGTCCCACCGGAAGGCCATCTACTATACCGCAGGGAATAGATATAGAAGGCATCCCTGTTATATTAGCCGGTACAGTATAAATATCCGATAAATACATTGCCATCACATCTTCTTTTTTTTCTCCTATTTTAAAAGCCGTAGTAGGACATGTAGGAGATACAATTACATCAACCTCCTTCATTATATCTTCAAATTGACCTCTTATAAGTTTTCTGACCTTTAGGGCTTTTTTATAATACTCATCATAATACCCTTCAGAAAGCACATAAGTTCCAAGAACTATCCTTCTTTTTACCTCACTGCCCAATCCTTCACTTCTGGACTTAAAATATATGTCCACCGCATCTTTAGAATTTTTTGACCTGTAACCATACCTTATTCCATCAAATCTGGCAAGGTTAGAAGAAGCTTCAGCACTTGAGATTATGTAATAAGCCGCTAGGGCATATTCTGATAGCGGAATAGAACATTGCCTAACTTGTGCCCCATTTTCTTTAAGTACCAAGATTGCCTCTTCTACAGATTTTCTCACCTTATCATCTAATCCTTCTCCAAAATATTCTCTAGGTATTCCTATCTTCATTCCCTTTATATCTTTACTCAAATTTTTACTGTAGCATGGTACTTTTATATCTGCTGTAGTAAAATCCTTTTCATCCATTCCAGATATACACTCAGTTAAAAGTGCACAATCTTCTACATCTACTGCTATAACTCCTATCTGATCCAAGGTAGAGCCAAATGCAACCGATCCATATCTTGATATTCTCCCATAGGTTGGCTTTAAACCCACTACCCCGCAAAAGGACGCAGGTTGCCTTATAGAACCTCCAGTATCAGTACCAAGAGATAATACAGCTTCTCCTGCTGCCACTGAAATGGCAGAGCCTCCTGAAGACCCTCCAGGCACTCTATCCAAATCCCATGGATTCCTTGAAAGTTTCATAGAACTATTTTCCGTAGAAGATCCCATGGCAAACTCATCCATATTTGTTTTACCTATAATCATTCCCTGATGAAACTTTATTTTTTCTATTACATACGCATCATAAGGTGATGTGTATCCATTTAACATCTTTGAAGCACAGGTATTTTTCATGTCCTTTACACTTATATTGTCCTTCACAGATATAGGGATACCAAAAAGCTTTCCTAAACTTCCACCCTTGCCTATTTTTTCATCTAATTCCCTCGCTTTCTGCAATAATTCTTCCCCTGCCACATACAAATAAGCTCCTAGACTATTATCTATTTCATCTATCCTGTTTAAATAAATCTTTGTGATCTCCTCTACACTTATCTTCCTATTTTTTATCATATCTTTTAATCTATGTGCAGTTGTCCTCATCTGCTTCAATCACTCCTACCATTTAGATAAATTATTTCATACAGGGTGCCTTAAAATTATTTTACCACTCTAGGCACTATTATGTATTCTTCAAAGTTATCCGGTGAATTACCTATTACCCACTGTACCCCTAATGAAGGTTCTAGAATATCTTCCCTAAATTTATTTTCCATATAATAAGGGTTTACAATTATACTCTCCTCTTCTGTATAAAGTTCATCCAACTTTTCCATATACTCTAATATTTTGCTTAAGTCTTTAACAAGTTTTTCTTTCTCTTCCTTATTGAATTCCAATCTGGCAAGGTTTGATATATAATCCACATCTTTTTCTGTAATATTCATAAAATCTTCCTTTCATATAATCAACAGTCTTTAAATAAACAAAAATGAGACAATCCTTATTTAGATTGTCTCTTAATTCTAGTAAACTTTCATATACATAAAGAACATGGTTACGCAAGCTATTAATACACATGTAAGAGGATATATTACATTTTTAAAACTAGTTCTAAAAACTATCATATTTATAGCCCATATCATCATTGTAATAAATATACTCCACTGCAGTGTACAATAGTCACTAAAATATTTTACATACGTAAATTGATATGTAGTAAGGAGCGTTAATATTAGTGCAAGAATAGTAAATATAACCCCTATCCATCCTAATAAATTTATTGTATTTTTCATGTTTCTCCTCCAAAGTCTTATACCAAAGTTTAACTGCAAATTAAAAATTAAACTATTTTTATAATAATCCTTTTTTATGATTTTGTAAATATTTATATGGCCTTTAAAATTTAATTATATCTTTTATAATAGTATCTCCAAAATTTTTAAAAATAATTAAATCATCATATTCTTTAAATCTTCTTCTGTAATTATAGGTATATCTAATTGCTGGGCCTTTGTCAGCTTACTTCCAGCTTCTTCTCCTGCCAGAACAAAAGATGTTTTTTTTGAAACACTTCCAGATACTTTACCACCAAATGACTGTATTATTTCAGCAGCTTCTTCCCTTTTCATAGTAGGAAGTGTTCCTGTTATAACAAATGTTTTTCCTGAAAATCTATTATCTACCTTTTTTTGTGATGTCTTAGATAGGGTATTTACACCTGTTTCTTTCAGCTTTTTAATAAGTTCCCTATAAGCATCGCTGGTAAAAAATTCAAGTATATCCGGCACTGTTGTCGGTCCAAAATCCTCAAGTTCAATTAGTTGTTCATATGTGGTACCTGCTATATCATCCATGCTATTGAAATTAGCAGCTAATATTTTTGCTGATTGCTTACCTACATTTCTTATACCAAGACCTGTAATTAATCTGTCAATGTCATTATCTTTAGAGGTCTCTATTGCATTTAACAAGTTATTAACTGATTTTTCCTTGCCTATTATCCCTTTTTCTATCAATTCATCTTTATAATTTTTAAGAGTATATATATCTGAAATTTTCTTTATATAACCATCTTTCATTAAAGCTTCTACTGTATTTTGACCAAATCCAGTTATGTTCATTGCATCTTTGGACACAAAATATCCTATCTTCCTAAATGATTGGGCTTCACAATCCGGGTTACTGCATCGTGTATCAACCCCATCTGGTTCCTTTATTGTCTTTGAATTACACACAGGACATACATCAGGTATTGTATATTTTTTAGCCCAGTCAGGCCTTTTCTCTGGAATACTCCTTATTATCTCAGGTATAATATCTCCGGCTTTTTGAATTACTACAGTATCTCCAATACGAATATCCTTCGAATCTATGAAATCCTGATTATGCAATGTAGCCTTTGATACCGTGGTATTAGCTAATGTAACAGGTCTTAACAGCGCAAGAGGATTAAGTCTTCCTGTACGACTTACCTGAACTATTATATTTTCAATAACAGTTTCTTTCTGCTCTGGAGGATATTTAAATGCCACTGTCCATTTAGGTACCTTGCTTGTCATTCCCAAAGATATTCTGTCACTTAAGCTGTCTACTTTTACTACAGCTCCATCAATAGAGTATCCTAAATCCCATCTACTTTTTCCAATATCCAAAATGGCATTCCAAACCTCCTCTGCAGTTTTACATATTTTAAAGTCTGGACTAACATCAAATCCTTGGGTAGATAACCATTTTAAAGTTTCCGAGTGTGTCTCGAATTTCTTTCCTTCTGAAATTTCCAAATTAAAAATAAATATATTTAAACTTCTTTCCCTTACAATACTGGTATCCAATTGCCTTATGGTTCCAGCCGCTAAATTTCTCGGGTTTTTAAATATTTTCCCTCCTGTTTCTTCCTGTTTTTCATTAACTTTTATGAAATTTTCATTAGTCATATATATTTCGCCGCGAACTTCTAAGTAATTTAGCTTGCTTGGAATACGTTTGGGTATGGATTCTACTTGCAGTATATTTTCAAAGACAGATTCTCCAATTGATCCATCCCCTCTTGTTATAGCTTCCTTAAGTTCTCCATTATAATATCTCAGTACAACTGTTAATCCATCAATTTTTTTCTCTACAACAAATTTAGGACATGTAATTTCTGATTTTATCTTTTCAACAAAACTATATACTTCTTCTTTTGAAAAAACATCCTGCAGGCTTACTACAGGAATGTCATGTTTAACCTTTCTCAATTCTCTTTTTACTGTGCCACCTATTTTCTCAGTTGGTGAACTCTGAATTTTATACTCTGGATAACTATCTTCCAAATTTTTTAATTCAACGTATAATTTGTCATATTCATAATCAGTTATTTCTGGATCATCCTGATTGTAGTATTTGTCGTTATGATACTCTATTATTTTCCTAAGCTGCTCTATTTTTTCCTTAATATACACTAGACACCACCTCCTAACTTTTGTACAAATAAATTCTCATATCCATATTGCACTTACTCTACACCGCTTCTAAAGGGACTACCCCATACATCAAATTTTTTATTCCCATATTATCAAAAACTATAGTAAGCTTTATATCTCCATCTTTTTTAGATATACTCACAATAGTTCCTATTCCAAATTTCTTGTGCTTCACTTTTATTCCTTCTTTTATGTTTTCTGGTTTTAAGTAGTTACCTTTAGGAATATTATTTATAGATAAATTTTCTCTTGTAGGAGGCATATTATTTAAAATACTCTTTTTACCGGAAGAAAATATATTTTTACTTAAAGATTTATTTATAAAGTTATTAATATCCGATTTTTTAAAATTATCATATTCTTTTAATTCATCAGATATTTCATCTATAAAATCCGACTTTTCATAACATACCATTTTACCAAATACTCTTCTTGTGTCAGCAAATGTCATGTAAATATTTTCTTTTGCTCTTGTTATACCCACATAACAAAGTCTTCTTGACTCCTCCATTTCCTTGGGATTATCTAGTGACTGTATTCCTGGAAATATCCCATTTTCCATTCCAACCATAAAAACTACAGGAAATTCAAGTCCCTTTGCACTATGCACTGTCATAAGCACCACCGAGTCTGCATCAGTGTCAAAATTGTCTATATCAGAAACCAATGTTACCTTCTCCAAAAATGCAGAAAGAGAAGTATCCTCTGAAGTAACCTCAAATTCCACAGCTGCAGACACCAATTCCTTGAGATTTTCTATTCTGCTTATGCTGTCTGGCTCTTTAGAATCCTTTAATTCTTCCAAATACCCTGTAGTATTTAATATTTCCTTTATCAGATCAGATACAGAGATTTTATCCCTGCTTTTTATAAAACTATTTATAAGACCCAAGAATTTTTTTATAGAATTAACACTTCTTTGTGTCAAGTTCATACTTCTGTCAATATCTAAAAGAGCATTATACATTGATTCATCCATGGAATCTGCAAAGCTTTGTATTTTTTGTACTGTAGCTTCTCCAATGTTTCTCTTGGGTACATTTATTATTCTCCTCAAACTTACATTGTCTAAAGGATTATTTATAAATTTCAAATAAGCCAAAATATCCTTTATTTCTTTTCTATCGTAAAACTTTAATCCCCCTACAATTCTATAAGGTATATTGGATTTCATAAAAATATCTTCAAATATACGGGATTGAACATTTTTTCTGTAAAGCACTGCAAAATCCCTGTAATGCCTATTCTTATCTTCATTCAAAAGTTCCTTAATTTGGGATGCTATATATCTTCCTTCATCCATATCTGTACTAGCTCTATATAATTTTATCTTATCCCCATTATCATTTACGGTTTTAAGTACTTTCTGTTTTCTATTAAAATTATTACTTATAACATCATTGGCAGCTTTTAATATATTGGCCTTGGATCTGTAATTTTGCTCCAACTTTATAATTTTAGTATTTATGTAGTCATTCTCAAAATTTAAAATATTCTCTATGTCAGCACCCCTCCAGGCATAAATGCACTGATCATCATCTCCTACCACACATATATTTTTTTCTGCCTGGGCTAATAATCTTACAAACTCATATTGTGACCTATTGGTATCCTGATATTCATCCACCATGATATATTTGAATTTTCTCTGATAAAATTCCAGTATATCTGGATGTTCCTTAAAAAGCTGCACCGTTTTAAATATAAGATCGTCAAAGTCTAAAGCATTGTTTTCTTTAAGCTTCTTTTGATACATCACATATACATCTGCTATTTTATTCATTCTAAAATTGCCTTCATTTTCTTTTTTAAACCTATCTTGTGATATAAGATTGTCCTTTTGTCTGCTGATTCTATTTATTATTTCCTTATCAGTTATATTATCATCTATGTTTAATTCCTTCATGCACTGCTTTATAACTACTTTTTGGTCATAGCTGTCGTATATGGCAAAATTCCTATTGTATCCAAGCTTATCTATCTCTCTTCTCAATATTCTCACACAGCTTGAGTGAAAAGTGGATACCCACATGCTGTCCACTTCATCCCCTACCAGTTCTCTTATTCTATCCTTCATTTCTCCTGCAGCCTTATTGGTAAATGTTATAGCCAATATTTTAGAAGGATATATATTTAAATCTTTAATCATATGGGCTATTCTATAGGTTAACACTCTGGTCTTCCCGGAACCTGCTCCGGCTAAAATCAACAGCGGACCTTCCACGGTTGTCACCGCTTTATATTGTTCTTTATTTAAAAGATTTTTCAAATCCATAAAAACCACTCCTGTTTTATATATACGCTTTTATTATTAAAATTCTCCTACAATGTGTTATAATATGCAAAAGCCCCTGACAATAAGTAAAATCATATTTAATATTATATCATTTTAATGATTATTTAATCATAAGACTGGAGTTGTAGTCATAAAAAATGTGCTGACATCTATCAACACATTTTAAATTAAATACTACTATTTAATCTTTCCAATACAATCTTATATCCATCACTTCCATAATTTAAGCATCTATTTACTCTACTTATAGTGGCAGTACTTGCACCAGTTGCAGATGCTATATCCAAATATGTTTTTTTATTCTTTAACATCCTGGCTACTTGAAGTCTTTGTTCTAATGCTTTTATTTCATTTATGGTACATATATCGTCAAAAAATCTATAACACTCTTCCTTTGTTTCAAGAGACAATACTGCTTCGCACAGATAATCCATTGCCTTGCTCTTTAATTTAGATTCATAATCTCCCATGAACGCCACTCCTTATTCATGTACATTTTTTCTTTAATTCTATCATGTATTAAAACATTAATCTATAAAATTACAAATAATTTTATAATACATTATGATAATATAACCCATATATACAAACTTTTCACTTAAAATAATATATTCTCATTATATAATACATTAAAGTTATTCTTTCATTAATATAAAAATTAAAAAAAATAAAAAACAGCCCATTTGGGGCATAGGCTGTTTAGTTATAAATAAAAAGGGGGCTATTATTCCTTTATATTTATTTCCATATCTTAATTATAATAAAACCACTCAAAAATATCAAGCTTATTTACTTCTAATTTACTTAACTTACATATAATACATGATATTTAACATGCAATATTTATTCTTCTCTGCCCTGAATACATTCATATATTCTTTAATATTTCAATCTCTTTTTCACATAACTCTCTGTATTCTCCTTCTTGGAGGGTATCATCCAAACTCAATGGGCCAAATCTTATTCTCTTTAAGTAAACCACATTTTTTCCCAAAGCATTGAACATTCTTTTAACCTGATGAAATTTTCCCTCTTGAACAGTTACCTCCACTCTGGCACCATTTTCATCAGATTCTATAATTTTTAATTCTGCTGGCATACAAGTATATTCATCTTTTAACACTATACCTTTTTTGAATTTTTTAACATCGGTCATATCTACTTCTTTATCTATTTCAGCATAATAAACTTTATCTACATGATTTTTAGGAGCTATCAATCTGTGATTCAACTCCCCATCATTGGTAATAAGAAGCAATCCCCTGGTGTCCTTATCCAGTCTTCCTACAGGAAAAGGTTTGAATGCCTGATATTTAGGTTCTAAAATATCTATAACAGTTTCATCGTAATTGTCAAATGTTGCAGATACCAATCCTTCAGGTTTATTCATCAGTATATATATATTCTTTTTATACTCCACCACCGTTTCTTCTATTTCTATCCTGCTCTCATTAGGATTTATTTTCATGGCACTATCTTTTACTACTACACCATTTATCTTTACTGCGCCACTTTTAACTATAGCTTTTACTTCCTTTCTAGTGCCATATCCTAAATTTGCCAATATTTTATCCAATCTATCCATAAAATTTCCTTCCTTTTTTTAGAAACCTATAGCGCTAACTCTAAGTATTACTCGATTTCCCATAATAATTCATAACTTTTTGCACATAATTCCTAGTCTCATAGGATAAATTTGATATATCCGAACTATCTTTTACACCTTTGTACTGCAGTGTTCCAGGTCCTGCATTATAGGCAGCCAGTGCCATCTCTTTAGAATTTCCATACATATTCAACATATTTCTTAAATATTCAGTACCTGCATCCACATTTTGATCTATATTATAAGCATCTGTCACTCCCAATTCACTAGCTGTTCCTGGCATAAGCTGCATAAGTCCCACGGCTCCCGCAGAAGAAGTAGCTGTGGGGTTAAAATCAGATTCCTGCTTTATAACTGCCATTATCAAATCCCTATCCACACCATACTTTTTAGAAGCTTTTTCCACTGCTTCATCTATATCTGAAACGCCACTTTTTAAATAATCTTTTACGCTACTATAAGCAGTATTCAGCCTCTGTCCTCCACCATATCCAAGTTTACTTAAATCTTCTTCTCCTAATAGATCAAGTTTGGACATGTCTATATTTTTATTATTATCAGATGCCGCATTTAAGATGCTTTCCATCATAATCTGAAAACAATCCGAATCTCCAAAGGCCTGCTTGAATATTTGAGTCATCAGCTGAAACTGTACTACCTTTTGTAGGGTTTTATCCTTGTCATTATTATTTGTAACATTTATATTCATTTTTATCACCTACCAAAAAATACACTATAATTTTTATCGTATAGAAATACCTATACTTTACCAGGTTCATTTTACTGTGTCCTAAATAAAAATATGTTATAATCCTCATAAAAGTCTTTATTATACTGGCTTTTACATAAAACCAATACCTTATATTTATCTTTATGAAAAGGAATAAAAGTATAATAATTTTTTTTACTGTAGCTTTGAACTAAATTCCAATCTCCTTTTTCCATTATATAAAATTCATATATTACATCTTTTCCACCTTCACTATGGACAGTAAAAATAACTGGCTCATTACAAAAGAAATTTGCATTATCACAAGTTATTCTGGTATTTGTCACAGGCAATGCTTCATTGATTTCAATGGTTACTTCCCTCTTACAATCAAATTTCTTATTACTTTTAATGTTTTTTGCTAAAATTTCCACCTTATAAACACCGCTGTATTTAGGTATAAAGGCATAGGATTTTCCCCCAACAAACTCTGTTTCTTCCACTTTACGATTATTTATACTTAGTATATATTTCATAACCACATTTTTAGTATCCTGAGTTATACAGTTTATAACAACTCTTTCACCTACTAAATGATACTCCCTTACAGGATAAAGTATGTAATCAATAACCGCCGGAATATAATCAAAAACATCCATTTTCACTATAGAATGGCAATCGTATTCTCTATCAGAATATTTATCCCTTACCCTAACTTCCAATTCATAATTTCCATTCTTTTCTGGAATAAATCTCATAAAACTGTTTTTACCATATTTTATTGTTTTTATTGTCGTTCCATTTCTTCTTATAATAAAAGAATATCTAAGTTCCACTCCTCCTGAAGCATTTACTTTCACATTTATATCTTGATTCTTTAGTATACCTTTATCCTTATCCAGCATGACCCTTTGAATTTTCACAGGTTCTCTGCTTTTCTCATCTATAATATAATCTAAATGTTCTATGGCTTCATAATCTCCTGAAAAAGATTTATCTTTAACCATTAAAGTTATGGTATAATCTCCCGCCATTTTACTTTCCCATACATAACTATTACAAATAGTATATCCTGAATCCTCTCTACTATAACTTCCCTGAATTATGTACCTATACAGAAGTTCTCTTCCTCCTATAGTATCTGCAATTAAAGTGACCTTTGTTCCGGATAGCTGGGGATAGTTGATATCTGTGGTAAAATTCTTTATATAAATTGGACTATATTTTTTCACACTAAAATTCAATACTGCCCTATCGTCAAACTTGTTAATAGAATACATGTCTTTAGCCATACACAAAAGTTTATAATCTCCACTTTTGGTTTCAACATAACTGACTATCTTCTGGGTAGAATAATTTTGCACACATTCTACTTCTCTATTAGAGTTAACTTTAAAAAACTTATAAAGAATGGTTCTATCTTTATCATGCTCAGAATTCACTTGGAAAACCAATTCCGAATTTTCCAAAAGTTCCGAAGTTAAACATTTAAAATCTGTTATTTTTACTTCTTTCAACGGTATCACCCTAAACCCTACATTTTTAAAATCATCAAAATCATTCTTTGAATCAATATTTTTACACTCTACTAATATTTCACCTTTTCCTTCGGTCTTTACTACCCAGGAAAGCACATTATCCATGGAATAGTCTCTTATCATTTCCCATTCATTGTCTACTTTTATCCAATACCTAAACATAAGCGGGAATTTCACAGTATCAACTGTTATAGTTAATTTATCACCTAATACCAATTTATCTTTATCTACATACACATTCCCTATTAGTTTTTCTTTCACTTCTCCTATTACATAATCCATTCTAGATACATAATCAAAACTTTTACTGCTGTCTGGTTTTTTAGCTTGTACCATTAAGACATATTTTCCATCCTGTACTGGAGCCCATTCAATTTCTTCTCTTTCAGTAAAATCCTTTATAGTATTCCATATTCCATTATATCCTACCATATACTTATATAAAAGTTTTTCCTTTAAATTATTATTTATATTTATAACAATCTTTGTCTTCTTTTCCTGCGGACTTTTCACATCACAACTTATAGCCAGTTCATTCATTTACATCATCCCCCATGTAAAAATCTTAAAATACCATGTTCCTTAAAATATATTATACTATAATACCATATTTTGTAATAGTATTTTTTGTATATTTATATTATATTTTACTATACTAATAAATAGGTGAATATATATGAAAATAACAAATGTTTATACTGATTCTTTTAATAAAATAACTTTAACATCAGATAAAATATCTGAATTTAAATCCTATAAGTTAAATATAAAAAATGGGATAAAAAATATATCTATAATCAGTTACTCCATAGTTGACAATACTATAATTTTAAATCTAAACAGGGAGATAAATATAAAATACCATTGTTTTATAGAATATGAAAGTGTATTTTATAAAGTGTGGTACTATCCCCTGTACTCCACAAATGAATTCAATAAAAAATTTTTACACAATACCTCTCTAGGTGCCCTATATACAAAGGAAAAAACTACATTTAAACTCTGGTCACCTCCTGCTTCCTGTGTAAAGCTTGTAATATATAAAAAAATTTCTCCTGATAAATTCAATATTGAATATATGGAAGACATGAAAGAATATAGAGGACTTTGGTATACTTCCATAAAAGGTGATTTACACAAAACCTACTATAATTATAATGTAACTTTATATGGTAATTCAAACATAGTAGTAGACCCCTATGCTACTGCAGTAAGTATAAATGGTTTTATAGGAGTTGTGTTAGACCTGAAAAAAACAGATCCCCTCAGGTGGCATGAGGACACTTACACCCCTGAAAAACATACTGATCCCATAATATATGAAGTCAGTTTAAGAGATTTATCCTCCCACACCAGCAGTGGAGTTTCAAACAACAGAAAATTTTTATCCCTAACAGAAAAAAACACAAAATCCCCCCAAGGGCTCAATACCTGTTTGGATCATATAATAGAGCTTGGTATTACTCACCTGCAGCTAATGCCCATATTTGATTTCAGCTATGAGAGTATAGATGAAAGATACAGCCATAAAAATTACAATTGGGGATATGATCCCCAAAATTATAATGTTCCCGAAGGAAGTTATGCCACAGACCCCTACTGTCCTATATGCAGAATAATAGAACTAAAAAAAATGATTCAATGTCTCCATAAAAAAAATATAGGAATAAATATGGACGTGGTTTATAACCATATCTATCATGGTTGGGCAGATAATTTTCAGAATATATTTCCAGACTATTATTTCAGACTTTCAAAAAAAGAAATGCTCTGCAATGGAAGTGGATGTGGAAATGATCTAGCTTCTGAACATTTAATGGTAAGAAAATTCATAGTGGACTCCGTAACATTTTGGGTCAGGGAATATCATATGGACGGATTTAGATTTGATCTTATGGGACTTATAGATATAGATACCATGAAATCTATAGAAGATAGGCTTCATAAAATAAATAACTCCATAATGATTTATGGTGAAGGCTGGAGTCTTCCCACCTCTCTTCCAGAAGAAAATAAATCCACCATTAATAATGCAGATTTTCTAGACAATATATCCTTCTTTAACGATAAAATAAGAGATTGCTTAAAAGGCAGTACATTTGATTTGAAAGACAAGGGTTTTATAATGGGAGACATATCCAAGAGAGAACTGTTGAAAGAGTGTATAATGTGTGAATATATTTCCCCCGGACAATCTATAAATTACTCAAACTGCCACGACAATCATACTTTATGGGATAGAATAAATTTTAGCTGCAGCCATGAAACCACAGAAGAAAAAAAGAAAATAGTAAAATTATGTTCAACTATAATTTTAACTTGTGCCGGTACTCCTTTTATATACTCTGGAGAAGAATTTTGCAGAAGCAAACAGGGAGAACATAACAGCTTCAACAGTCCAGATTATATAAATTGCATTGACTGGAATAAAAAGCATGAATTTATAGATGTATTTAACTATTACAAAAAATTAATTCATATAAGAAAATGTCACCCTTTATTTAAAGTTGATTCCAGAGAAACTTTATCTAACAACTTGATTTTTATAGAGAATATACCCAGAGATACCCTGGCCTTCATAATAAAAGACCATACTGGAAAAGATAATTGGAAACAGACCCTCATTGCAATAAATACATCGCAACAGGACAGATATATAAATATTCCCAATATAAAATGGAAAATAGCATTGGACAGTAACCACATTAAAATTGAGAATATTATTTTAAAAGGACCACTGATGCTAAAAAAACTATCTTCTTATATATTGTACACAGGGGAGAATTAAAAAAACACTACCAATCCTCTCCTGTGTATACTTTACCATTTAAAATCAATTGAAATAGATTTTCTCTAAGCCTTTTATCATCCTCTTTTGTCCTCTTTTTGGGGTTTGAAGTCCTTCCTCCCGTTCTTCTAACTTTTGAAGATATATATCTTTCAAATAGAAGTTTATCCATATTGCCTTCATGATATATATACCCTTTAGGATTTATGGCATAAGCTTTTTTAGCCAATACCATAGCAGCAACACCATAATCTTGACTTACCACTATATCTCCGCTTTTAACTTTATTTACAATAACCATATCCACACTTTGAAAACCACTATCAACAGTTACTACTGTGCTGTAGCTGCTCTTTAAAATGTGATTTGTGTCACAGTATATTATAACTTCTATGTGATTTTTTTTTGCTATACCTTCTATTATATGCTTTCCCGGACAAGCATCTCCATCTATTAATATTCTCATTTTAATTTAATAATATAAAATTTTACGCTAGATGTGAAAATTTTATTTATCCCTCCATTTATTAATCTTCTGGTTGTAATCTTTTGTAAATACTCTAATTAAATTATACACCACCACAATAAAATTATCACCTGTTAGTTTTTAGCCTCTATTAAATAAAACTCCACAACAGACATACTATTGCAGAGTTTAAACTTATTATCTAAAAATACTATATCAATAATTTGATTTTAGTATTATATTTTTTCACGTACCTTCATACCTATATCATATTGGGGATCTTTAAGCAGTGCAAACATGTTATTTTTATAGGCTTCCACTCCCGGTTGATCAAAAGGATTTATTCCCATTAAATATCCGCTCATTGCACAAGCCTTTTCAAAGAAATATACCATATACCCAAAGTAATAAGGTGTTAACTTAGGTACATTCAAAATCATTACAGGAACTCCCCCATCATTATGAGCCAACACTGTCCCCTTTAAAATCTGACGGTTAACAAAATTTACCGACTTGTGTGCAATGAAATTTAACCCATCTAAATTATCCCTATCTTCTTTTATGATTACGTCTTTTTCAGGATCTTCTACATTTATAAAAGTTTCAAATAATATTCTAAGTCCTTGTTGTATATATTGTCCCATGGAATGTAAATCCGTTGAGAAATCTCCGCAGGCAGGAAATATACCCTTATTTTCCTTTCCCTCACTTTCTCCAAAAAGTTGTTTCCACCATTCTCCAAAGTAATGAAGACATGGTTCAAAATTCACCATCATTTCAATAGTTTTTCCTCTTTTAAACAACATATTTCTAACAGCTGCATATTTATAGGCATCATTTTCATCCAAACTTCCACTTCCATAAACTTCTCTGGCATCTGCTGCCCCTATCATAATATCTTCTATATCAATTCCTGCCACTGCTATAGGAAGTAATCCCACTGCAGTTAGCACAGAATATCTTCCGCCTACATCATCTGGTATAACATAGGTTTCATACCCTTCCATATTCGCCAATGTCTTTAATGCTCCTCTTTTCTTGTCTGTAGTAATATATATTCTGCCCCGTGCTTCTTCCTTACCATATTTTTTTTCCATGAATTCTTTTAACAGCCTAAATGCAACAGCAGGTTCTGTGGTAGTTCCTGATTTTGAAATAACATTTAAAGATACATCCCTGCCTTCTAAAACCTGAAGCAAGTCCTCCATGTAAGTCCCACTCATATTATTTCCTGCATAGAGTACTATAGGAGCCTCTCTTCTATCTTTAGGCAGTATATTGTTAAATGTATTTGAAAGCATTTCAATAGCTGCCCTAGCGCCTAAATAGGAACCTCCTATACCAGTAACTATAAATACTTCTGAAGTATCCCTAATCCTTCTAGCTGCTCTCTTTATTCTGTCCAGTTCTTCTTTGTCATAATCCAGAGGTAGGTTAACCCATCCTAAAAAATCCTTTCCTTTACCTGTTCCATTTTCTAGCATATGGTGGGCACTAGATACAAAAGGCTGCAGACTTATCATATCACTTTTACTCACATAAGAATAAACTCCACTTAAATCCAAACTCATACCTTTTTCTAACATAATTTTACTTGCACCTCCAACACTTGATATTAAAATTATACGAATTAGTTCAAACATCAGCTTAAATCAATCTTAATTTTTATTTTAGTTATATTATATATATTCGTTTTATTCTTTACATTTTCCTATCAATTTTATTCATCATTACTATTTATATTAATTTCATAATAAAAATTTCTATAATTTAAAAATATGTATTATCGACAATTATATAACTTACTTGTTGTCCAAATATCAAAAATTTATGTGAAATTTATGTGATTATGACCACTTATATACTATAAATCATATTGATATTTTTTCCAATTAATTGTATAATATTTCAAGGAGGTGCTAACTATGGAAAATAATGCAATTAACATAAGTGATTTTAAAAATGTTACCTATAAAATCAGAGAAGTTGCTAAAATGTTAAATACCAATACCCAAACAATCAAAACTTACTGCTCAACTTTCAGAACTATTTTAAATAGAACCAATATTTCCGGTAGAAAGGGCGATTTTACTGGAGACGATATCAACAGACTAAAAATGATTCAATATTTATCAAAACAAAAACATTATAAACCACAACAAATTATAGAGTACTTTTCATATAATGATTCTGCTTCTATGGGAAGTAAAAAGGAATTGGAGTTTATAGCAGAAACAATTTACACTTTAATCAAGCCTGAAATAGAAAATACAATTAAAGACTCTATTGATACTACCATACAACAACACAGCACTAATATAAGAAATGACATCAAAACCAATGGCAAGCAGATAACCGGAAGTATAAATAAAATATTGAGCACTAATCATTCTCTAATCAGTTCTATGACAGAAACTAAGAATTTAATTAAAAGTATAGAAAATAATCAAAATCAATACCTCAGCAGGGTGGAACGGAAAAAGCACAAACACAAATGGTATAATAATTTGTTTAAAATATCCAGAAAAAATAAATAATACTTATCCCCTCCAAGGAAATATGAGAGTCAAAAAAGTATAAGCCTTAAAACTATACTGTTTTTTGACTCTCAAGATGGATATATTCAATATATCTTTTCCTGATTTTGCATTACAATTGGTGCATCCCTATCTCCTCTTAATTCTTTATTTGTTTTCATATGAACATTTTTATCTAAAATTGTATATTCTAATTTTACATTACTATCTATTACACAATTTTGAAGAACTATACAATTTTTAAGCACTGACCCCTTTGACACAGTTACCCTTCTAAATATTATACTATTTTCTACAGTTCCATATATAGAACACCCATCTCCTACTATAGAATTAACGACATTGCTGGACTGAAAATACCTGCAGGGCATATCATCATTTGTCTTTGTATATATGGGCTTGTATTTGGAAAATAATTCTCTCATCACCTTATGGTCCAAAAGTTCCATACTTGTCCTGTAATATGCCTTAAGAGAATTTACACAGCTTAAATATCCCTTAAATTGAAACACTCCCACATTTAGATATTTTAGACATTTATATATATTATGTTTTACCTTTCTATAACTTCCTGTGGATATGCACTCATTAATTATATCCATAAACATTTTCTTTTTCATCATGTATATTTCCATACTTATGTTAACTTTATTATTTACCCCTATATTTCTTCCTACACTTACAACTCTTCCTTCATTATTTATATTTAAGGTATCACAATGGATAAACCTTGAATCTGCATCTTCCACCTTTTTATATACTATTGTAATATCATTTTTAGATTTTATATGGTAATCCATAGCTTCCTTTAAATCAATATTACAAATCATATAAGAAGATGCCATAACTACATATTCTTCCCTGCTTCTTTTAAAATACAGAATATTTTTAGAAAAATTTTGTACATCATCTAAGTATAAACTTTTTTCTGTATAGTTAAATACCCTCAGTCCTTCTATCTTTCTATTTAAATCCCAGGGACGTCCATTACTTAAATGATCTATTAAAGATCTGGATTCCATCTTTGTAAATATTCCTATATTTTCTATTCCGCTATTGGTCATATTAGACAATATAAAATCAATAATTCTGTATCTGCCCGCAATAGGTATGGATGCCAAAGTTCTATTTCTTGAAAGTTCTTTTATATTATCATCATTCTCATCTAAATTTATAATACCCATAAAATTTTCATTCATAATATATCACCATCCAATAAATATTAAGTAAAAATATCTATGAACTTATAAGCAGCGACTCTGCTTTTATATCCTTATTTGATCCTATTACTGTGATCTCTTTTCCATCTCCTATAATACTGTTCTTTCTCACAACTACATTGCTTCCTATTAATGCTTTATTAATTATTACGTTATCTCCTATCTTGCTGTATGGCATTATAACAGAATCTATTATTTTTGAATTTTTACCTATGATACTTCCAGAAGATATGATGGAATTTTTCACTTCTCCATATATTTCACACCCATTTACTGCAATAGATGATTTAACACTGGCCTTTGGTCCAATATACTGTGCAGGTTCCACATGATTTACAGAATATATTCTCCAGTTTGGATCCCCCAAGTTAAGTTGATTATCCTCTTTTAAAAGATCCATATTTGCTTCCCATAAACTTTGTATAGTTCCTACATCCTTCCAGTATCCTTTAAAAGGATAAGCATACATCTTCATTCCGCCATCTAGCATACTGGGTATAATGTTTTTTCCAAAATCATTAGAAGAATTTTTATCACTTTGATCTGATTTTAAAAATTTTTTAAGTAATGTCCATTTAAATATATAAACACCCATAGAGGCCTTTGTACTTTTAGCTTTTACTGGTTTTTCCTGAAACTCATATATTTCCATATCTAAATTAGTATTTACTATTCCAAACCTATGAGTTTCTTTTAGTGGAACTTCAATAACTGCAATGGTCACATCAGCTTTTTTCTCTTTGTGAAACTTGAGCATATTTGCATAATTCATTTTATATATATGATCTCCTGAAAGAATAATAACATATTCTGGATCATAATTATCCACAAAAGATATATTCTGGTATATGGCATCTGCTGTTCCCTTATACCAATTTCCACCATTTTCTTCCTGATATGGCGGTAATATATATACACCTCCATCTCTTCTGTCCAAATCCCAAGGTGTACCTATACCTATATGGGAATTTAATTCCAATGGTTTATACTGTGTTAACACCCCTACTGTGTAAATTCCTGAATTAGAACAATTACTTAAGACAAAATCTATTATTCTGTATTTTCCTCCGAATGGCACTGCAGGTTTTGCTACCTTTTTAGTTAATACACCAAGCCTTGACCCTTGTCCCCCTGCTAATATCATTGATATCATTTCTTTTCTATCCATAACATCATTCTCCATTCTCAATTATCGGTAAAATTTTTATTTCTAATGCTGATATTTCCTGTTCTATTTCATCAGCTATTATACGAAAAGTCTTACACTCATTTCTATTTATTGCAATTAAAATATTCTCCCTATCAACTGTTCTCCTATAACACAATACATCTCTGTCTATGTGATAAAATTTTATATCCCCTCTCTTTAATGAGTCATATTTATTTCTAAGTGCTGTTATATGTCTGTAAAAATCCAATATTGTTTTATTTTCATCACCCCAAGGGTAGGTCTTTCTGTTTAATGGATCCTTTTCCCCTAAAATCCCTGCTTCATCACCATAGTATATAAGCGGAACTCCAGGCATGGTCATTTGAATGGTAACAGCCATCTTTAAAAATTGTATTTTATTTTCCCCTTTTTCCTGAAATACAGTGAGAATCCTTTCAGTATCATGGGTTCCAAGTATATTTAAATTTGAATAAAATATTTCCTTTGGGTAATTTTCATATAAACTTAAAATTCTCCTTTCAAATACACTAGAATTTATATCATTTTTTAAAAATTCTATTACAGCATTCCTAAAAGGATAGTTAGTTACAGAGTCAAGTTCTCTTCCTAAAACATATTTCCTTCTATTTGAATAACTCACTTTATTTGATGCATCTTCCCAAACTTCACCTATAAGTACAGATTCACTTTTAATACTCTTTATTTTATATCGTATTTTTTCTATAAACTCATCGGGAAGCTCATCTGCCACATCAAGTCTCCAGCCAGATGCCCCAAGTTTCATCCACTTTTCAAGCACCGAATTTTTTCCTGCTATAATAAAATCTACATAGTCAGGGTTCATTTCATTTACAGAAGGCATACTTTCTATACCCCACCAACTATCATATTTATCTGGATATTCTATAAATGTATACCAACTATAATAGGGAGAATTCTTGGATTGATATGCACCCTTTGAATCATAATTTCCATACCTGTTAAAATAAATACTGTCATCTCCTGTATGATTAAATACCCCATCCAAAATAATTTTCATATTCAATTTATTCGCTTCGTTACATAAATCTCTAAATATCTTTTCATCTCCGTACATACTATCTATGGATTTATAATCTCCCGTATCATACTTATGATTGCTTATAGATTCAAATATGGGATTAAGATATATTGCACTAACCCCCAAACTTTTTATATAAGGAAGTTTTTCAATTACCCCTTTTAAATTTCCTCCAAAAAAATCCCACCTTATTACTTTACCCTGATTATCTTTTATATACATAGGTTCATCCTGCCAACTTCCATATATAAAACTATTATGCTTTGGATTAGTTATCTCCCCACTAGTGTTCCCATTTCTAAATCTATCTACAAATATCTGATATACTATACCTTCCTTGAACCATTTTGGCACCTTTAAAGGATCATATACTGTTATCTGATAAGGTACAGGCATACTTTCATATATCTGTCCTTCCCCACCTAATCCATCAGGATTATTTCCATAGTAAAAGTATCCCTCCTCCTCTGTTTTTATTTGAAAAAAGTAATTGATAAGCCCTACATAATCCTTATCTAAATGTATATAATGGTAATATACATATTTATTATAATTTTCAATTCTAACACTCATCTTTACCGCTTTTTCTTCATAATCAAAATAAATTATATTCAAAAATATATCCAAAAACTTATCTGCAGTTATGCAAATATATATTCTTTTCCCCTTAGATACCGCACCAAATGGATTTTTATAATAAATATCTCTTGAATCATGTTTCATATGGAAATTCATATTTTATCTATTTTCACCCCAAACTTATACTTCTCTAAATTCCTTCATTATCAAGTATTCTTACTCTAAATTTTTATACAAGCACTTGGATCCCCATATGCCTGTAGCATATTCTTTTATGGTTCTGTCACTGGAAAATATGCCAGAATGAGCTATATTTATAGCACACATTTTTTGCCACTTTGACTTGTCCTTATACAATTCATCTACTTTTTCCTGTGCATTCAGATAAGAATAAAAATCCTTTATTATAAAAAATTCATCATTATAGGTGACTAAATTATCATATATGCTCTTAAATCTGTTTTTATCCTTAGAGTATGTTCCGTCTATTAAAGAATCAACAACTCTCTTTAATCTCATATCCTTAGATATAATCTGCTGAGAGTTATATCCCCCATTTTTATAAAAATTCAATACTTCATTTTCTGTGATTCCAAATATTACTATATTATCATTTCCAACCTCATCCCTTATTTCCACATTAGCACCATCTAAAGTAGCTATTGTAACTGCACCATTCATCATAAACTTCATATTGCTGGTACCTGATGCCTCTTTAGTTGTAGTAGAAATCTGTTCACTTAAATCCGCCGCTGGTATTATAGCTTCTGCCAGAGATACCCTGTAATTTTCCATAAATACAACTTTAATTTTTTCATTTACCCTATTATCTCCATTTATTTTATCAGCTACTACATTTATTAATGTAATTATATCCTTTGCCAGATAGTATCCAGGTGCAGACTTACCTGCAAATATAAATGTCCTCGGGGTTATATCCAGATGGGGGTTGTCTATAATTTCATTGTATAAATCCATTATTCTAAGACAATTTAAGGTCTGTCTTTTATAAGCATGGATTCTTTTTATCTGGACATCAAACATGGAGTTTACATTTATTTCTATTCTATTAGTTCTATATATAAGATCTGCCAATTTCCTTTTATTTTCAAACTTTATTTTTTCAAGCTTAGCTTGTACACTTTTATCTTCTGCAAATTTTTCGAAATTTATCATATCTGTGGGGTGAGCTATAAAGCTGTCTCCTATTGTGCTTTTTAAAAGAAGTGTTAATTTAGGATTTGAACTTATAAGCCACCTTCTATGACTTATACCATTGGTTTTATTGTTGAATCTACTTGGATAATAATAATAGAAATCCGCCATATTATGTTTTTTCAGTATTTCAGTGTGAAGCTTTGCCACGCCATTTACACTGTGACTTCCCACTATGGCAAGATGAGCCATATTTATATAGCCGTCACTTATTATAGACATCCTTTTTATTTTATCCCACTGATTGGGGTATTTATTTTTCAATTCTTCACAAAATCTTCTGTCTATTTCCTCTACTATCATAAATATTCTGGGAAGTAAAGCTTTAAACATATCCACTGGCCACCTCTCAAGTGCCTCTGCCATTATAGTATGGTTGGTATATGATATAATATTATTAGTCATCCTCCAGGCATTATCCCAGCCAATACCCTCCTCATCTATAAATATTCTCATAAGTTCCGGTATAGCAAGGGTGGGATGAGTATCATTTATGTGTATTGCTATTTTTTCATCTAATTCATTCATATCTACTTGTGCACTTTTAAAATGATATATAATACTTTGAATACCTGCAGATACAAAAAAGTACTGCTGTTTCAATCTTAGAAGTTTACCCTCATAAAAACTATCATCTGGATATAGTATTTGAGATATGGCTTCCACAGAATCCTTGTACTCTATAGCTTTTCTAAAATCCCCCCTATTAAACAAGGAAAAATCAAATTCATCAGATAAAGGCTCTGCACTCCATAATCTTAATGTGTTTACCACATTGTTTTTATATCCTACTATAGGTATATCATAGGGTACTGCCAAAACCTCTTCATAGTTTATGTGATTAAACCTTAAATATCCATCTATATAATCTACTTTTACTTCCCCTCCAAATTTTACCACCCTTGCCTTGTCAGATTTTTTTATTTCCCACACATTTCCGTTTTTCAGCCAATTATCCGGTACTTCCACCTGGGAATCATTTATAATCTTCTGGTTAAAAAAGCCATATTTATACCTTATTCCACAGCCGTGCCCAAGTATACTTAAAGATGCCATGGAATCCAAAAAGCAAGCAGCCAATCTCCCAAGTCCTCCATTTCCAAGTCCCTGATCTTCTTCAAGTTCTTCCAGATTATTTAAATCTATTCCCATTTCCTCCAGAGCCTCTTTACATATATTCCTTATACCCAAATTCAATAGAGTATTTCCAAGAAGCCTTCCAAGTAAAAACTCCATAGAAAAATAGTACACCTGCTTTTTACCATTTTGTTTATACTTTTTATTGGTATCTATCCACATTTTAGCCACATAATCCCTTACAAGGCTTCCCAGAGCCTCATACTTGTTATAATCAGTTCCCTCCTCAATATCCTTGCCATGGATAGCCCTGAACTTTTTTCTATAGTCCCTTTTAAAAGTTTCTTTATTTATATGCAGCATAAAATTCCCCCTAGCTAGATTTATTTACATATATTCACATTAAACTCTCATATAACAATTTATACAATCTGGCAGAATTATCCCAGCTGTTATCACTTTCCATAGCATGATTTATTATATTATTCCACATATCTTTTTCCTCGAAATAATCCAATGCATAGTTTATAATACGCAAAAAATCATCTCCGCTGAAATTTACAAAGCTGAACCCATTCCCTTCCCCTGTATATTTGTTATAAGGAATTATGGTATCTTTAAGTCCTCCTGTTTCTCTTACTATAGGAATAGTTCCATATCTTAAAGCTATGAGCTGACCAAGTCCGCAAGGTTCAAATAAGGAGGGCATTAAAAACATATCCGATGCAGCATAAATTTTATGTGCCAATACATCATCAAAATATATATTTGCAGATACACTTCTTGGATACTTTGAACTAAGATATCTAAAATATTCCTCATACTCACTATATCCTGTTCCAAGTACTATAAGCTGCACATGTTTTGACACAAGCCTCTCCCCTATGGTTCTTATAATCTCCATTCCCTTCTGAGGAGTAAATCTTGATATTATGGCTAGAACAGGTACATTTTCATCTATCTCCAGATTGAGATCCTTTTGAAGCTTTAATTTGTTTATCATTTTATTTCTCAAACTATTTTTATTATAGTTTCTAAATATCATACTATCTTTTTCAGGATTATAAATATCATAATCTATTCCATTTACTATTCCCCAGAGATCATTTTTTCTGCTTCTCAAAAGGCCATGAAGATTTTCTCCATATTCAGGACTTTGTATCTCAAAAGCATAAGAACGGCTTACCGTGGATATTTTATCACTATAATTTATACCACTTTTCATGAAACTTACAGCTCCATTTAATTCCACGCTTCCATTTTCATACAGTCCACTGTGAAGGCTAAATAATTCTCCCAAAATACTTTTATCAAAATTCCCTTGAAAAAGAAGATTGTGTATGCTAAATACAAATTTGATTCCCCCATAAAAGCTGCTCTCTCTATATTGAATTTTATATAACACAGGAATCATTCCCGTATGCCAATCATTACAGTGTATTATATCTGGTTTATAGTCAATCTGCCATAACATATCAAGTACAGCTCTATTAAAAAATGCAAACCTTTCGCCATCATCATAATAACCATACAAATTATCCCTAGAAAAGTAATATTCATTATCTATCAGATAATAGATTACTCCTCTATATTCATATTGAAATATTCCACAGTACTTATTTCTCCAACCCACAGGTACATAAAAATACTTGATAAAATTTAACTCATTTGCAAAATGGGACTTTATTGCACTGTATTTTGGTATAACCACCCTCACATCAACCCCTATCTTTTTCAGATATGGTGGAAGTGTACCTATTACATCTGCAAGTCCTCCTGTTTTAACAAAAGGGTGTGATTCAGAAGCAGCAAATAACACTTTCATATAAACTCCTCCTTAATTTTCATCAGATTTTTACTTTTGGTTCTTTTGACAATACTTTGTTTTTATATTTACCTCTGGAACTTATAATTGATTTTTGTTCTGTAATATTTGAATATATTTTTTTAGGCTTTAATATAATAGCACTCATAGGAGGTATCTTTATAGTAGCGCAAAATTTTTGGTTATGATATTCTTTATTTTCAGAATGAACTATGTTATTAGTTATTTCTCCAGAACCTCCAAACTCTTTTGCATCTGTATTAAATACCTCCTCATATTCTCCAAGATAAGGAACCCCTATATTGTAATTGAAGTATCCCTGTGACTTAAAATTACAGATTATTATTAAAACATCACTGTCCCTACTGGACTTTCTCATAAAGAGTAATATACTTTGATTTGAATTATCCGCATCTATCCACTGAAAACCATTTTCCATATGGTCAAACTCCCATAAGGGCTTTTCTCTCATATAAAATTCATTTATTTTTTTAAAAAAATTTAAAGTGCTATTGTGCATAGGGAATTTATCTATAAGCTCCCAGTCCAATTGTGCTGAACTTTTCCATTCTGAAAACTGTCCAAACTCCGTTCCCATAAATATATGTTTTTTCCCAGGATGGGTATACATATAGGTTATAAAAACTCTAAGCGCCGCAAACTTATCATAATAATCTCCCCACATTTTATCTATAAGAGAACACTTGCCATGAACCACTTCATCATGGGATATAGGGAGAATAAAATTTTCAGAATAATTATACATAGTAGAAAAGGTAAGTAACCTATGGTTATATGTCCTCTCATCAGGACTCATCCTAATATATTTTAACACATCATTCATCCAGCCCATATTCCATTTGAAATTAAACCCTAACCCTCCAGAATATGAAGGTGCTGTAACCATTGGCCATGCAGTGGATTCCTCTGCAATCATAATTAGATTCGGAAACTCCTTAAAAAGTGCACTATTTAATTCCCTATAAAATTTAACAGCACTTAAATTTTCATTTCCCCCGTATTCATTAGGTGTCCACTGACCAGGACCTTTGTCATAGTCTAGATAAAGAGTATTTGCAACTGCATCAACCCTAAGTCCATCTATATGAAATTCCCTTAACCAAAATAAGGCATTGGATATTAAAAAACTCTTAATTTCCGGTTTCCCTAAATCAAAGTTTCCAGCTCCCCAAGACTTATTTTCAGATTGTTTTTCATCTTCATATTCATAAGTTGGCGTACCATCAAACCTATATAATCCATGTTCATCTTTACAAAAATGACCGGGTACCCAATCCAATATAACTCCTATATTTTCTTTATGACACATATTTACAAGGTATTTAAAGTCCTCAATACTGCCATATCTGCTGGTTACAGAATAATATCCTGTAATTTGATATCCCCAGGAGTCATCTAAAGGATGCTCCATTATAGGAAGTATTTCTACATAATTATAATTCATAGTCTTTAAATATTTTACAAGTTGTCTTGCTATATCTTTATAATTCAAAAAGTTCCCATCCTCATCCTTTCTCCAGGATCCAAAATGTACTTCATATATATTTATAGGGCTTTTATATACATTTTGCTTTTTCCTTCTTGATATCCATTTACCATCTCCCCATTTAAAAGCCTTATCTTCCATTATTTCAGATGCATTTTGAGGCCGCATTTCAGAATATCTGGCATAGGGATCTGATTTTAAAACTGACCCTCCATCTCTATCTATAACTTCATATTTATATATGACCCCTTTTTCTACACCCACAACAAAGCCACTCCACAGATTTTTTCCAAGTACTCTTTTCAAGTTGTCTTCTTCTCTTGGACTCCAACTGTTAAAATCGCCTACTACTCTTACTGCCCTGGCTTTAGGTGCCCATACAGTAAATCTAGTACCCCATTTACCTCTTTCCTTGGTAAAATGTGATCCCATAAATTTATAACTGTTATAATTTTCTCCTTTATAAAAAAGATCCATATCTCTATCAGACACAGTGAACACCACCTCCCACATATAATCAGTATTTGTACAAAAGTAAAATTTATGTTCTAAATCTTAATTAATAATATGTGATTTTCAAGGTTCTTTTTCAAAATTTTTAGCTTTCTATTATATTATAATTATTTCTACACTCCGTCCATATTTACCTTCTAAATAAATAATTATATGAAATTTATTCACTTGTAATATCCCTTTTTTACTAAAGATTTTGCATGTTCTATGTAGAATATTTATATATCATAAAAAAATATACAAGGGAGGAAATTTATGATTATTTAACTTCAATTCTGAAATAATTCCTTTAAAATAAACAGTAAAATACAATCTATACACCATTAGATGTATTATTAAAAAAACAAATGATGTAATAAAGGCATATAAAATACCTATAATTCCATATCCATATGAACTATTAGTGTAGTAACTATATGGAATGTTAATTATTACTGCATATATACAGGGTATAGAATAGATAATTAATATTTTTTGAGATAACATTTCCTTAATCTCCATCTTTTCTATCCCAATTCTATAAAAACTAAAATATTTTCTTTTTTCATCTTTATACTCCATTTTTAATTTATAATGAATCATTACTATAGCAGAAAAATATAAAAGAAAAGAGATGTATATAATATTAAAAATCAAAAAATTAGAACTTTTTAAAGCTGTATTATATGCTTCTATTCTTGAACTTATCTTATAGAAATCATCTTCCTTACCCATATTATTTTTTTCCAACAATTTATTCCATGTCTCATTTACTATCGCACCAGAATTATGCCAATTAGTAAAATTATATAAATGTAATGTTCCTTTTACATAATAATCAACAGCATTTAATGTAATCCATTTATAATCTTTTTTGTTAACCAAAAGTATATTATTTGATATGCAGTCTATCTGTCCAAATAAAGGCTCAATAATTGTATCCTGTATAATAAAATTTTTTGAATCTTCATTGGAACTAATGTCAATATTCGGAATATTTGAATTAATATCACTATGTTCATAACCATCATTTATATCGTATGGATGAACATATATAAATGAGTTGGATTGAATTTTATAATTTTTTTTCAAAACTTTATTTACATCATCTACACAGAATACTGTAAAATTATTGTTTCTTACAAATTTAACTGTATTATCTGTGGTTATCCTATTACCATTTCTCTGTACAATAGACTTGACTTCATTATCCTTCAAAGGTTTAAAATTATCTTTTATTTCAGCACATACCATATGGAATGGATGATAAGCACTAGCATTGGCGGTAAAAATAGGATAAGAAACTAAACTTAATTGAATAAAGAATAGAATCGCGAAAAATAACCAAGTAGTGGCAAAAAATACTTTTTTATTTTTACCATAATAATATTTTATATCTGAAAATAAAAAAATATTTTTTATGTATTTCTTATAATACTTATTTTTAAAATATTGAATTAACGCTTCTCCGTTAAAAAATATTAAAGCTGAACCCAATATACAAAAAAACAAACTTAAAAACCATATATTACTACTTATACGGTGAAAAAAGATCATTACAATAAAAGCAGTAATTGTAAATACTATTCCGGCAAAAATAAATATAAGACTATAGTGACTGCCACTTTCAGCTTTTTCAGTATATTTTATCCTGTCATATACAGTACTTTTAATTATGCCAAAAACATTGACGATTAATGAAATAACAAATACTACCAATACACATATGGTTGTTATTTTGTACGATACTATTGAAACAGTAACGTTAATTTTATTAATCCCTATTATATTATGGATAAAAGCCCAAAAAAACAAGGATAAAAATGTTCCCATTACTAACCCAATTATTAGTGACACTATACACAGTATGACATTCTCTATTAGAATACTATTTCTAACCTCATTTTCTGTCATACCAAGTGTTAACAAAATACCATACTCTTTTTCCCTGGCTTTCATAAAAACACTTTGTGAATAAGGAATAAACATTCCCATGAACATCAGCACTAAAAAAGTTGGAGCATAAATATT
>ENA-UOOR01000940-UOOR01000940.1-fermentation-metagenome-genome-assembly--contig:-NODE-940-length-37243-cov-3.971604_pt1 | contig 37243 bp, 35 predicted proteins | sample MGYA00245780_ERZ724029 | MGnify/ENA primary metagenome ERZ724029 (study PRJEB28704, sample SAMN03018315) | fermentation metagenome | biome: anthropogenic terrestrial biome; feature: soil; material... | reverse complement strand
TATTCTTAAAAGCCTCGAATCTTTCCGCAATCTCGGCGTGGGCGGCAAAAAACGCGTTCAGCCTGTCAAGGGCCGCCACTGTGGAGGGGCTCAGGGTATGCTCGATCAGCTCCGTTTCTTCCAGCGGATTCGAACTGCCGACCAGATTCAGGAAAGCTTCCACCGTTTCATGCCGGATTAAAAGATATTCCCCGATTTCCCGGCCGCTTTCGGTTAACTGGATAATGTCATACCGGTCGTATTTCAGGTAACCCAGGGCTGCCAGCTTTGAGATCATTTTGGATGCGGAGGAAGGTTTGACATTGAGGAGCCCCGATAGCTGCCCGACCCTCGTATAGTCGTTTTCAGTGCAAAGCCTGTACGCCATCTCCAAATAATCCTCCAGCGCCGGGGTCAGCCGGCCTTTGCGCTGATTGGCCAGCTGATATCCCCGGACAGTCCTGAAATCCGAATTTGCGTTGTTGGTCATACGATCAAGCCCTTTAAAAAATAATTATCCGCAATCCAGTCTATTCGTAACACCACCGGTTTAAGCACCATATATTAGCGTAGGGAAAGTTTTTTTCCCTACGCTTATGATTTTTGGAGGATTTTTTCATGAACAGCAGGCGAATTTCGCTGAATCAGCTGCCGATGGGCAGAAAAGCAAACGTTGCGATGCTGACGGCCGAGGGCGCCTCCAGAAGGCGCATGCTTGATCTGGGCGTTGTCGACGGAACAGAAATTGAGCCGCTCTATAGAAGCCCTTCCGGTAACCCGGTGGCTTATTTAATAAGAGGCGCTGTCATTGCGCTGCGTTCCGACGTGTCGGAAAAAATTATTGTATCTGTAGTATAAGTCCAATCGGGCGACAGGGCGCGGGACGCCGCCTTACATAAACGATGCTGAGGGGGCGTCCTGCTGTTTTCGCCGCGATATTTTTATTCTTGGGAGGATTCACATGGGCTTGACAAACGCGTCGATGGGGGCGGCCGTATTAAACCGTGGCGGCCTGCATATCGAGAAAGAAACCCGGCAGGATAAGATCGTGGCTCTGGCCGGCAATCCGAATGTGGGGAAAAGCACTGTTTTTAACAGCCTGACCGGGCTTAACCAACATACCGGCAACTGGCCGGGGAAGACCGTGACCAACGCGCAGGGGAGATACCGGCACAAAGGCGTGGATTACATACTGGTGGATATTCCGGGCACCTATTCGCTGATGGCAAACTCGGCGGAGGAGGCGGTTGCCCGGGATTTCATCTGCTTTGGCGGGGCCGACGCCGTGGTGGTCGTGGCTGACGCCACATGTCTTGAGCGGAATCTGAACCTGGTGCTTCAGTGCCTGGAGGTTACAAGCAAGGTGGTGCTGTGCGTCAACCTGATGGACGAGGCGGGAAGAAAGGGAATCCTTATTGATTTGGACCGGCTGGCTTTCCGGCTGGGCATTCCGGTTATCGGAACCAGCGCCAGATCCGGCGAGGGGCTTGCCCGGCTGATGGATGCGGTGGCCGGGCTGACGGAAGGCGCGGCGGCGCCTGTGCCCCCGGAGGTGAATTACGGCAGTGAAATCGAAGGCGCCGTTTCCCTCGTGGAGCCGGCGGTGCAGGGTCTGCTGCCGCCGGGGGTGAACAGCCGCTGGGCGGCGCTTAAGCTTCTGGACGGGGATGAGAGTCTGCTTCAGTCCCTTAAGGACTATCTGAACTGTGACCTGATGCAGAATGCGGAAATCGCGCAGAGACTGTCCGAGGCCGGGGGCCTGCTGGCGGAGGCGGGGCTGACGGGCAACCCCCTAAGGGATCGGATGGTCACGGCAATTGTGAAGACCTGCGAGGATATTGCCCGGGAAACCGTGGTGTTTGAAAAGGCGGAATATGCCGAACGGGACCGGAAAATTGATAAGATACTTACCTCAAAGCTGACCGGGATTCCGATCATGCTCATGCTGCTGTTCGGTGTATTTTGGCTCACCATTACCGGCGCGAACGTCCCCTCGGCTATTCTTGCCAAGGGGCTGTTCTCCCTGGAAAAACCAATTTCTAATTTTTTTGCGTGGCTGTCGGCGCCGGAGTGGGTTCGCGGGTTATTTGTAGACGGCGTATTCAGAACGCTGGCCTGGGTCGTCTCCGTCATGCTCCCGCCCATGGCGATCTTTTTTCCGCTGTTTACCCTGTTGGAGGATTCGGGATATCTGCCCCGGGTGGCCTTCAACCTGGATAACTTTTTTAGGAAGGCCTGCGCCCACGGCAAGCAGGCTCTCACCATGGCCATGGGTTTCGGCTGCAACGCCTGCGGCGTCATCGGCTGCCGGATTATTGATTCCCCCCGTGAGCGCCTGATCGCCATCATCACAAATAACTTTGTGCCCTGCAACGGCCGGTTTCCTACCCTGATCGCCATCATCACCATGTTTTTCGCCGGGGCGGGCGGGGCGTTTCAATCACTTTTGTCCACCCTGATCCTGACCGCCGTGATCGTCCTCGGCGTCGCCATGACGCTTCTGATCTCCCGGCTGCTTTCCAAAACGGTTTTAAAGGGGATGCCGTCGGCATTCAATTTGGAGCTTCCGCCATTTCGCCGCCCCCAGGTGGGCAGGGTGATCGTGCGCTCCATTCTGGACCGTACGCTCTTTGTATTGGGCCGGGCGGTTGCAGTCGCCGCCCCCGCGGGTCTTGTTATCTGGGGGCTTGCCAACATCCATGCCGGCGGAATGAGCCTGCTTGCCTATTGCGCAGGGTTTCTCGATCCCTTCGCCAGGCTTCTCGGTCTGGATGGCTATATTCTGATGGCCTTTATCCTGGGCTTTCCGGCCAATGAAATCGTGGTGCCGATTATCATCATGAGCTATATGGCAACGGGAACCCTTACCGATCTTGGGAGCCTGTCCGAGCTCCGCGTCCTTTTCACGGCCAATGGATGGACCTGGCTGACGGCAGTCTGCACCATGCTTTTTTCCCTTATGCACTGGCCCTGCGGAACCACCTGCCTCACCATAAAGAAAGAAACCCAAAGCATGAAGTGGACGCTGGTCGCCTTCGCCGTGCCGACGGCGGCGGGCATGGCCGCGTGCGCGCTTGTGGCAGGCGCCGCGCGCTTTCTGGGGCTGGCATGAACGGACTGCGCGAAAGAGCCAAATTTTTGTATTCATCTTGAAATGCGGTTTTTTGATGGTATAATAACAACGATATTTTAAAAGGCGTTTAAAGATATACAATGGAGAGGTGTCCGAGCGGTTTAAGGAGCCGGTCTTGAAAACCGGTGACCCGGCAACGGGCCGCGGGTTCGAATCCCGCCCTCTCCGCCACGCTGAGCGGGGAGATAAGCGATATCTCCCCGCTTTATGCAAAGCTGGATAGGCTATCATTTTGGAAACCGCCGAAGGTTTGATCCGGCTCCCGCAACCGGTGTAAAATCTGAAAAGAAACAAAAGGGGATTAATATGGGAAAGTTCAGAGTCGTGACGGACGGTTCGGCGGATTTGCCGGAGGAAATCCTGGCGGAGCGGAAGATAACGGTTGTCCCGTTTTATGTGATGCTGGGTGAGGGGAGCTATCTGAAGCAGGATAAGGAAATCAGCACCGAAGCCTTTTATGCGTGGATGCTGGCCAACTCCGGAAAATATCCCAAGAGTGCCGCGCCTTCCGCCCAGGATTACTATGATGTGTTCTCAAAAGCCGTCGAGGCCGGCGAGAAGGTAATCTGCATCTGCATCACCAGCAAATTCTCCTGTTCTTTCCAATCGGCGTCGATCGCCCGGGAAATGGTGCTGGATCAATGGCCCTGCGCTTCCATAGCCGTGATGGATTCCACGGTCAATACCGTCCTGCAGGGGCAGTTTGTTCTGGAAGCCTGCGAGCTGCGGGATGCCCAGGCCGACTTCGAAGAGGCTGTCGCAAGGCTGGAGGAAATAAAAGCTACCGGCAGGATATTCTTTACCATCGGCGGCATCGAATATCTCAGCGTCGGCGGCAGGATCGGAAAGCTGGCGGGAAAGGTCAGCTCGATGCTGAATATCAAACCGATCATCGCCCTGCGGGAGGGGGAGATCCATGCCGCGGGCGTGAGCATGGGAAGGAAGAAATCCCTGGATAAGGTGCTGAGCACGGCCAAAGGGTACCTCAGTGAGAATTTTTCACGGGGAGAGGATTTCAGCATAACCGTGGGCTATGGTTCCGACCATGAGGAAGCGGCAGGTTTTCGCGCTAAGGTCGCGGAGATGCTGGAGGGCCTTCGGCTAAGCACCGAGATCCCCATACGCCGGATAGGCGCGGTTATCGGCGTGCATACGGGGCCGTATCCGATTGGCGTTGGCATTCTCAGGCGCGCCTGCAAAGCGATATAAACACAAAAAAGAAGAGGCCGCGGGGCGGCTTCTTTTTTTCCCCAATAAAGGGTACAAAAACCCTGGAACGGCCCCTGTGGCTTTTGTAATAATATCTAAAGGAGGAGTCAGGGGTTGAAATCAGGGGAAAACTACGTTATAATAACTGCAACAGGTTTTTAAGCGCGGTACGGAGATGCCGGCAAAATCCATGATCAGATGCGATATGCCTTGGTCGTATCCATGTTTTATGTGTCTTGCCGGAGTGCGGCAGGGCATTTTTTTTGCAAAAAAGGAGGCGGGCAAATTGAAGCTCAAAGCACGGCTCATGGACGAAGAGGCGATGCGGCGTGCGCTGATGCGCATTTCCCATGAAATAGCCGAGAAGAATAAAGGCGTGGAGAATATCTGTATAGTCGGCATACGCCGAAGGGGAGAGCGCCTGGGGGAATTGATCCGAAACAATATTGAAAAGATCGAGGGCGTCGGCGTTTCCTGCGGGAGCATCGATATCAGGTTCTATCGGGACGATCTGTCGCCGGTGGCGGAAACCCCGGTGATTGCCCAGGCGCGGCTTCCCTTTGAGGTGACGGGCAAAACCGTGGTCATCGTGGACGATGTGCTGTACACGGGCAGAACGGCCCGCGCGGCTATCGAAGCGGTGTTTTCCTGCGGGCGGCCAAAGGCCATACAGCTTGCGGTTCTGATTGACCGCGGGCACCGGGAGCTGCCGATAAGAGCGGATTATGTCGGGAAAAATATACCGACCTCCCATACCGAGCTGGTGGAGGTGCGCATTCCGCCCTTTGATGATGGAACAGGCGTATATCTCATGGACAAAAACCAATAAAGTCAATAGACAAGAGAGGAAAAAACAATGGGGAAAGATAAAAATGCCGCCGAAGATGCTGTGTATGACGCCAGGGCGCTTGGCGGAGGTAAAATGCTCGCTCTCGGTTTCCAGCATATGTTTGCCATGTTCGGCGCCACCGTCCTTGTTCCCGCGCTGACGGGGCTTTCAGTTTCGGTAACGCTGCTGTTTGCCGGTATTGGCACGCTGCTGTTCCACATGCTCACAAAGTGGAAGGTTCCCGCCTTTCTGGGTTCTTCCTTTGCGTTTCTCGGCGGATATGCCGCCATCGCGCCAATACTGGAGGACGGTTCGGCCAGCCCGCTGCTGCCATATGCCTGCTTCGGCGTTGCCTGCGCGGGTCTAGTCTATCTTGTGCTTGCCGGACTGTTCAAGGCTTTCGGCGTGCGGAAGGTTATGCGCTTCTTCCCGCCCATCGTCACCGGTCCGATCATCATCAGCATAGGGCTTAATCTTTCCAGCACGGCTATCGCAAGCTGCAATGCCAGCTGGGGCGTGGCGCTGGTGGCCATTGTTGTGGTCATTGTGTGCAATATCTGGGGTAAGGGTATGATCCGGATCATACCGATCCTGATGGGCGTTATTGCATCTTATGCCGTAGGGGCCATGTTCAATCAGACTGATTTTTCCGCAGTCAGTCAGGCCGCCTGGATAGGGCCTCCGGTTGACTGGGGCAAGAGCGTGTTCGGCCTGTTCACCGGCGGGGAAGTGGACAAAACCCTCCTGCTTACGGCGGCTATCACCATCGTACCCATATCCCTTGCCACCATAGTCGAGCATATCGGCGATATCTGCGCCATCAGTTCCACCTGCGGCCAAAACTTTGTTGAGGACCCGGGGCTGCACCGCACACTGACGGGAGACGGCCTGGCCACTTCTCTGGCCGCCCTGTTCGGCGCTCCGGCAAATACCACATATGGCGAGAACACCGGCGTTTTGGCGCTTTCCAGAGTGTACGATCCCAGGGTAGTGCGCATCGCCGCGGTGTTGGCGATAATCTTCTCGTTCTGCCCCAAGTTTTCTGCGGTCATATCGGCGATGCCGGCCGCCACTATGGGCGGCGTGTCATTGATTCTCTATGGCATGATTTCTGCGGTGGGCGTGCGCAACGTGGTAGAGAACCAGGTGGACTTCACCAAGAGCCGCAACGTGATCATTGCCGCGCTCATCCTGGTGCTGGCTATTGGCATCAACTACTCGCCCAGCGGAGCGATAACCTTTGGCGCCGTGAGCCTTTCCGGTCTCGCCGTGGCCTCTATAGTGGGAATCGCGGCGAACGCCATTCTCCCCGGCAAGGACTACGAGTTCGGACGGCCCGAGCAGGGTGCTTCCAGCGTAAGCTTTAAGGTGTAAGCGAAGATTCATTATAAAAAGCCGGCGGATGTCTCCGCCGGCTTTGCGTTTTCATATATGCATCCGCTTCTTCAGCTCTTTTTTGATGTTGCTCCCGTGGAACAGGAATAGCGCAGAGAGAAAAATAATGCTGGAGGCAACGCAGATAAGAGAGGGATACCGCACCTGCGCTACATTAAAAAGAATGAAGAGGGCGGGCGCAATGCCGAAGAAACCGCTGATCAGGGCGTAAAAGATATAGTCGTTGATTTTCAGCCGTGTGATTTTGCCGGCGACATACATGACCAGAATGGCCGCTGCGAAGGCCGTCGGAATGACGTAATCCACCGACCAGCCGTGCCAGCCGGTCTGACTGTCCCATAAAACGGAGGAGATGGAAACGATGGAGACCTGCCATATGATGGTTTTTGGAATGTTGTGTCTTTTCCGGATAATGACGATCAGGCTTGCCCAGGTGCAGAGAAGCCCGAAAAGGACGAAAAGGGGCCAGTTGACAGGCGTTGGGATCAGCATTCTGACTGTGAAGCTGATCACCACGGCCGAAACCGATACCAGGATCATGATGCGCATGGCCAGATGTCTTTCGTATTCCGGCGGAATCTCCGGGAAGGGATCTTCCCGGCCGTCGCCGCCCTCTCCGCAGGAAAGCGGGTTGTCGCACAGTACGCAGGTTTCCTTTGTGCCGCGGACATGTACACGGCAGTTGTTGCAATATTTCATTCCAGTCACTCCGAATTCACAGGTTGGAGGAGATCTCGATATCGATTCCCATATCGGACAAAAGCCGGAAAAACCGTCTCTGGACGTTTGTCTCCCGAAAGGGGGAGGTAAACGATACCACAAGCCTGTCCCGGTATGTGCCCAGGGTCAGCTTGATATACCGCCCGCCTACGCAGGCGCTGAACTGGCGGATAGAATCCTCAAATTCCCGTGGCATCTCCACGCGGCCGATATTGGAGATGACCGCGGATATCCGCCTGTCCGCGTGCCGGGCGCCGATCTTCAGAAACAGGTTCTTTAGTGGCAGGGGCATGATTCTGACCAGCGGGTTCTGGGACAGGCGCATGAACCGGTCCAGTTTTCCGGCAAGCCGGCTTTCCGTCAGCTCGTCTTTAAAGCCCTCGCTCAGGATGCCGATGACCGCCGCAAGATCCGGGACGCCACCGCGGGAATCATATGGCACATTCATTGTGCTGAAAAAATTTCTTACCGTGGCCGAATCAAAATATTGACGCAGGTTGATCGGTACGGAAAGGACGATGGGGCGCCCCCTTCTGCGGACGGGCATCTCCCGGCCGATAGAATAAACCAGCAGGGCCGAGATAAAAACCGTCAGAGTGGTGTTATAGCTGTGGGCCTGTTCCAAAACCGCTTTTACGGACATGGCTCCATCTATCAGGGCGATCCTGTTTTCGGGCAGCCGCGTGCCTCCGCAGCGGTACGCCCTGACTCCGGATCGGGGACGGGTGACATCGCGTTTTTCGTGCAGGCGGTCGCCGGTATAGTGCCTTTCAAAGCTGTCGTCCATCCGTTCGCTTACCGAGACCTTTTTGAACGGCGCGGGGATACCCGGGGAGCCGCTGTCTTGCCTGACGGCCAGGTAATTGCACACCAGCGCGCGCAGGAACAGAAAAGCGCCGGTGCCGTCGGACAGGACGTGAAATACCTCCAGGTTTATTCTGTGCCGGTAGTAAGACACCCGGAACAACAGGTTCCTTTTGTGACCAAGATATATGGGAGCGCAGACAGCCTGGAATTCCTCCGTTACCACGGGCTTAATGCCGCTGTATTCCAGGTAATACCAGAACATGCCGCGTCTGAGCACGGTTCTGTAGAGGGGAAAGGTTTCCAGGGTAATATCCAACGCCTTTTGCAGGATGGCCGGGTCAACCGGCTCATTCAGCTCACAGACGGAACGAAATACCTTCGTATCAGCAGGGCTGAAGGTGGAGGGGAAAAGCTTGGAGGCGTTATCAAGCCTTATCCATTTTTCTTCTTCAAGATAACTCAAAAAACCCGCCTCATTTCACTCGGTTTCCAAAAATTCGTTGATGTGCGCGTAGCATTCTCTCACAGGCTCCGATTTTCCCGGCAGGGCCAAAAAACCATGCAGGGCGTTTTCTATTCGGAATACGCTGACGTGGTTACCAAATTCGCGCAGCTTGTCGCCGTAAGCCTCGGCCTCGTCCCGGAGGGGATCATACCGGGCCGTGATGATCAGGGTCTTGGGCTGACGGGAGAGATCCCGCGCCAGCAGCGGGGCGACATACGGACTGCACCTGTCGGCGGCGTGCGGCACGTACATTTCCATATAGCGCTGTATCCGTTCCGAGGTAAGGAGATAATCAACCCCGTTTTCCCTGACCGACGGGAACGGAGAATCCGGCCCATGATCGTAATAGACGGAAGGATAGATCAAAACCTGTTTATGCGGCAGAAATTCACCGCGATCCCGGGCCAACAGGGACACGGCCGCGGCCAAATTGCCCCCGGCGCTGTCTCCGATCAGACAAATGTCCTCATGCCGGCAGCAAAGAAGGGAGCAGTCCAGAAAGATTTCCCGGGCGGCGCAGTAGCAGTCCTCCAGGCCGGCGGGGAAGGGATTCTCCGGGGCCAGGCGGTAATTTACGGAGACTACGATATGCCGCGTGGTATCAGCCATATGGGCGCAGATTCGTGTGTAGGAGTCTATATCTCCCGCAATCCATCCGCCGCCATGAAAAAACACAATGGCTTTTTGCAGACCGTTTTCTCTTGGTTTGAAAACCCGGACGGGGATTTGCATGTCCCCGTTCATGATCTTGCGGTCCAGCATTTTATAGGCCGGACGGAACACCGGGTTTAAAACGTCGTGGACTCTCCGGTATGTTTTGTAATGGCTGTTCAGCCGCGTGGAAGCACGGGACAGGGCCTTCAGAAGGCTCTTGGTCAAACGTCTCATATTCGCCTCATTTCCGCTTGTATCTCTATATTACATGTATTATACGCCGAACGCAATTTGATTTGCAAATATTCGGTTATTCCGGAAATCCCCCGAACTGCCTGATTTGGTTGACATTGGCAAAGGGGATGTTATAATTTTTATATCATGAATTCATGTGATTGGGAGGAAAATAATGAAAAGAACGGCAAAGTTTATAGTCATGCTTGCGGTCGTCGTCGCTGTGACGATTTTTGCAGGCACCGCGGCCATGGCGTCGGATTACGGCGCCCAGGCGGATTCGCTCAGCGAAATGGGGCTGTTCCTGGGAACCGGGAACGGTTATGAGTTGGACAGAGCTTCAACACGGGCGGAGGCGGCCGTCATGCTGGTCCGCATACTTGGCAAGGAAGCCGAAGTGAAGGAAGGAGCATATACCGATCCGTTTACCGACGTCCCGGACTGGGCGGAAAATTATGTGGGCTATATGTATGAAAACGGCCTGACAAAGGGCGTCTCCGATACGGCCTTTGATCCGGGCACCCCCTGCACCTCCCAGATGTTTACGGCGTTTGTCCTCAGGGCGCTGGGTTATTCCGAGGAAGGCGGCGACTTCACCTATGCCCAGGCAAAGGAATTTGCGGCAGGGATCGGGCTTGCCGCCGGGTCTGACACGTCGGGCGGTTTCCTGCGCGGCGATATGGTCGCGGCTTCTTATTCCGCGCTTTTCCTCCCCGTGAATAACGGCGGCGGAACCATCCTGCTTGAAAAGCTGGTGGCGGATAAGGCCGTGGATGCGTCCGCAGCCGAAAAATATCTGGGCTATTATGAGACGTATCTGAGCTATCTGGAAGCCAATTCGGCGTATCAGGACACCAAGAATATGCGGATACAGGTCGAGTCGTCCGTTGATGTAACCATGGACGGCGTGAAGACCAGTATGCTGCAGACCTCCGATTCCGCCATTGTGTTCAGCGGCAATGATTTTATCATGAAGCAGGAGACCGTTACGGATTACGCGGGAGTTAAGATGGAGGCCACCACCTATTATGCGGATGGCTGGCTGTATATTGACTCGCCCGAGGGAAAATATAAATACCAGTATCCTATCGACGTTTTCACGGCTGTGGAACAGGCGGGGCTGAGCCAGGTTACAGACCCCTTCTATATGATCAACGCCATAGAAAAAACCACGGTTTCCGGCGGCGTCAGCTACAAAATCGAATATTCGGCAGCGGCCGTCAATCATATCCTCGGTTTGCTGATGGATCAGTTTGCGGACATGTATGACGATGCGATGGTGCAGTATAACGCGCTTGAGATAGTCGTTAACTTCGACGCTTTTGGGAACCTCAAAGACATCGTGGTATCCGGCGACGTCAGTATGACTGAGAACATTGAGGGGCAGGAGGTTTCAATGGACATGACGATGGTGTCAACGTCCAAAATTCTGGCTACCGGCAGCGCCGTTAACGTCGTGCTCCCCGCTGATCTTGATGCGTATGCCGAACTGCCGCTGATCTGAAGCTGAGGCGGGAGTACCGTATCCAGTCCGGCAGGAGCCCAGATTTTTACACAAAAGACCTCGTAAATATTCTATTTAACGGGAACCTGATCAGGTTCCCGTTTTTTTTATGGGCGGGACGGCGCCGCCCTCCGGCGGAGAATGACAATTTCCGCCGATAAATGGCAAATCGGGCGAGACCGAATATAATGAAATGATCATTCCTCCGGGTGTACTAACGCGCTACATAAGAGGAGGGGGATTCATGAGCACAACTGCCACGGCGCTGATCAGCGCGGCCTGCGCCATCCTTGGCGCGATTATTGGATATGTGGGCTTCCTGCGGACGTCAAAACAGGACAGTAAAGATCTCGGCAAGGAAAAAGGCACAATTCTGACGGAAATCGGATATATCAAGGCCGGTATAGACGATATTAAGCGCAAGCAGGAAAAACAGGATGAGCGGCATCTGGAGATCATATCCCGCCTGGCCGCCGTGGAATCCCTTGCAAAACAGGCGCACAGCCGGCTCGACCGATTGGAGGGGAGAGACGGCGAATGACCACGACTCAATCCTTAGCATTGCACATCAGTTTCCCAATGGCGCAATCCCGCGGCAGGCGGCGCAGGTTCCGCGTTAAGGCCGGGAAAATGACGACGGAGGCCGGCGCGCGCCTGACCCGGAAAAAGTAGAGGCCGCAGCCATGAAAAATGGGAACCTGTGAAAACAGGCTCCCATTATTGCATTTAAATCAGCACGCCAGGGGGGCTATCAGCTTTTTGTCCGATTAACCCAGCATCTTCTGCAGATCCTGCTCCGGTGTGCTGATGGGGGAGATGCCGAAGTTCTTCACGAGGATGTCCAGCACGCCAGGGGATACGAAGGCCGGCAGCGTTGGGCCGAGATAGATGTTTTGGATGCCCAGGGCCAGCAGGGACAGCAGCACGCACACCGCCTTCTGCTCATACCAGGAGAGCACGATGTGGAGCGGCAGGTCGTTAACCCCGCAGCCAAAGGCTTCCGCCAGGGCCGACGCCACCCGGATGGCGCTGTAAGCGTCGTTGCACTGGCCCATGTCCATCAGGCGGGGCAGTCCGGCCACGGTGCCCAGCTCCATATCGTTGAAGCGGTATTTGCCGCAGGCCAGGGTCAGCACGACGCTGTCCGCCGGCGTCTGCCGGACAAGCTCCGTGTAGTAGTTGCGGCCGGGTTTCGCCCCGTCGCAGCCGCCTACCAGGAAGAAGTTGCGGATTTCCCCGCCCTTCACAGCCTCGACGACCTTATCCGCCACGGAGAGCACCGTACCGTGGCCGAAGCCCACGGTCACCTTCGTTCCGCCGTTGATGCCGGTCATGGGGTGATCCTCCGGATACCCGCCCAGTGCCAGGGCCTTTTCAATGACCGGCGTAAAGTCCTTGTCTTCTCCGATATGGGTCATGCCGGGATAGGCCACCACGCCCGTCGTGAACACACGGTCCCGGTAGCTGTCCTTTACCGGCATCAGGCAGTTGGTGGTGAACAGCAGCGCGGCCGGGATGTCGGCGAATTCCTTCTGCTGATTCTGCCACGCCGTGCCGAAATTGCCCTTGAGCTGCGGATATGCCTTCAGCTTCGGATAGGCGTGAGCCGGAAGCATTTCTCCGTGGGTATATATGTTGACGCCCTTGTCCTTGGTCTGCTCAAGCAGTTGGTGCAGATCATGCAGGTCGTGTCCCGTGACCACGATAAAGGGACCCTTTTCGATCGCCAGCGGCACCTCGGTCGGAACCGGCGTGCCGTAGGTTTCCGTGTTGGCGCGGTCCAGCAGCGCCATGCAGCTCAGGTTTACCTTTCCGGTTTCAAGCACCAGGGGGAGCAGTTCTTCCGGGCTCAAATCCCGGCCGATGGCGGAAAGAGCGCGCCAGAAGAAGCGGTTGACTTCCGCATCGGTATAGCCCAGGGCCAGGGCGTGATAGGCATAAGCGGCCATCCCGCGCAGGCCCAGCAAAATCAGGGATTTCAGGGAGCGGACGTCCTCATTGCCGTACCATAGCTGATTCATACTGTAATCCGGGGAGGCGGGGCAATCCAGGGCGGCTTTTTCCGCATGTATTTCGTCAATATGGCGGCGAACGTCGTCGTTGTCAAAATCCACGTTGGTGATGGCGGCAAACAGCGCTTCCATCATCACGCGGTCGGCGGAGGCGGAGGCTTCCCCTCCGTCCAGAGTCAGGGCCAGGCCGATCAGCGCGCCGGTCATTTCGTCCTGCAGGATCGCCGTATCCTGCTGCTTGCCGCAGACTCCCCTGGAGCCGGTGCATCCCTTGCCCCCCGCCGTCTGCTCGCACTGGAAGCAAAACATTTTCTCTGTCATAATCTCTTCCTTTCTTTATTCTTCAATTCGGATGACGGATACCGGGCAGTTTTCCTCCGCTTCCCTGGCGGCGGCAAGATTTTCCGGCGTGGGCTGGGCATACACTTCAGATTTGTCATCCTCGGCCATCCGGAACACTTCCGGGCAGGTTACCTCGCAAAGGCCGCAGCCAATGCAGCCGGAGCGGTCGACAGTTGCTTTCATATTAATTTTCATCCTTTCTGATTTCCCGCTGGGGAAAGACAACCAGCAGGAGCATTTTAAACGCTTCCGGCGCGAAAACCGCATGAGGCTTTTTCGCCGGCATCAGCAGGGATTCCCCTGCGGTAAGCGTATATTCCGTACCGTCCACGGTAAAGCGCCCGGTACCCTCCAGCACCGTGACCAGCGCGTCCCCTTCGGAATCGTGGGTTCCGATTTCCTCGTCCCGGTCAAAAGCAAACAGGGTGACGCTCAGGGCCGGATTCTGGGCAAGGGTACGGCTGACCACCTGTCCCGGCAAGATTTCGATTTGTTCCGTCAGCCGGAAGACGGTTTCGCGGGGGGTGTTTTTCAATGGATTTGCCATATACGGTCTCCTTTCTAATCCTCCAGAACGTGGCCGTCGGTGGACAGTACCACCACCTGCCAGGGTATCATCTTCCCGCTGTCGATCAGGGCCTGCCGCACTGCGCGTTCAATACCGCCGCAGCAGGGTACCTCCATGCGGACGACCATTACGCTCCGGATATTATTCCTTCGGATGATCTCTGCCAGCTTTTCGGTATAGTCTCCCTCGTCCAGCTTGGGGCAGCCGATGAGGGTGATGCGGTTTTTCATAAATTTACGGTGGAACCCGGCATAGGCGTAGGCGGTGCAGTCCGCCGCGATTAAAAGATTGGCGCCTTCAAAATAAGGGGCATTTACCGGCGCCAGCTTAATTTGCACCGGCCATTGCATCAGTTCGCTTGGGCCGGGCTCCGCATCGGCTGACGGGGCGGGCTGCCGCCTTAGTGTTTTGGCCACTTTTCCCGGACAGCCCTGGGGAACAGAGCACTCTTGCGCCTTCTGGGCATTGGCGGCTTCCTCGTCAAAAGCGGGAGCCTCCCTCTCCTCAAAGGCGATGGCCCCTGTGGGGCATACGGGCAGGCAGTTTCCAAGGCCGTCGCAGTAATCCTCGCGGACCAGCTTTGCCTTGCCGTCTACTATGGCGATGGCTCCCTCCTGGCAGGCGTTGGCGCACAGGCCGCAGCCCACACATTTTTCTTCATCTATTTTGATGATTTTTCGAATCATTGTGTTTCCTCCCAAGTGGTTTTTCTTGCATTTCTGATATAAGTGTACTATACTAATTCCAACAAATCCGTTGTATTTACAACGCGAGGGAGGATTATGAAAAATTATTTTCCTTTGTTGAAGCGTTCACCGCTATTTGCCGGGATCGGGGAAGAGGATCTGGCCTCAATGCTCCAATGCCTGAAAGCGAAATCGGAGAGTTATAAAAAGGAGGACATCCTGCTGTTGACGGGGCAGGCGGCCGCCTATATGGGGATCGTGCTGGCCGGCCGGGTGCAGATTGTCAAGGAGGACTTTGCCGGAAACCGTACCATCTTAACGGAGATAACGCCGGGAAATCTGTTTGCCGAGGCCTTCGCATTTGCCCGCGTGGAGCATCTGCCTCTTATGGCGGTCAGCGTGACGGACAGTGAGGTGCTGTGGCTGGATGTTCGGTGCATAGCGTCCACTTGTCCCTCCGCCTGTCCGTTCCATATCCGCATGATCGAAAATATGCTTGCGGTTCTGGCGCAGAAGAATATTCAGCTGAATCTGAAAATCGAGCATATCTCCAAGCGATCCACCCGGGAAAAGCTGCTTTCATACCTTTCCAGTCAGGCGGCCCGGCAGGGCTCCGATGAATTTGATATTCCTTTCAACCGGCAGGAGCTGGCCGACTACCTGTGTGTGGACCGAAGCGCAATGTCGGCAGAGCTTTCCCGTATGCGGAAGGAGGGGATCCTGCGCTATCAGGCCAATCGTTTTTCGCTGCTGAACTCATCGTGGAATCAGGTTTGACGATTTTGAAAGCCCTCCGAAAAGCATTTATATCCAATGCCTTCCGGGGGGTAGTTTCTGCGGGTGATGTCAATTTCGGATATCATTCTATTTTTAATGAAAAAATGAGCTATCATTTTACAGAGATGTTGCTCGTAATTTTATTACCAAATACAATTATTTTTTCTGTTTTATACTTGAACCAATTGCCCCTCCCAAGCACATACCAATACCCATACCCACGGCAGAGTTTTTAAAAATCAACTGGCCTGCGGTCATTCCAAGACACATTCCCAGGCACATTCCTACTGCCAAATAATTATCTTCTTCGTTTTTTCCGGAACTGCCGTTGTCTTCATCGTCAGTCTCTATTTTTTTATTTTCCTTATCCATTTCATCCATGATTGCAGCTTCCTCGTCTTTCTGCTTTAAACCCTTACCTTTAGTTTATCACATATAAAGTAAAAAGCCATGTATGAGTTCCAATCCTCATACATGACTTTACGATGGCAGCGGGTGAAGGATTCGAACCTTCGCAAACGGAGTCAGAGTCCGGTGTGCTACCGTTACACAAACCCGCTACATGCAAAAGCCATTATACAGAAAATGCGAAAAATGTCAAGTATAAAAATACGCCGCGCCATGATATTTGGCGCGGCGCGAATTTGCTTCTATTTTCCAAGGTAGCTCACCAGAAGCTCCTGAAGCAGCTCATCCCGATCCAGGCGGCAGATGAGATTTCTGGCGTTATTATAGTTTGTGATATAGGTCGGGTCCTCGGAAATAATATATCCAACCAATTGGTTAATGGGGTTATAGCCTTTTAGCTTTAACGCGTCATATACGGAAGACAGAATCTCCCGCGTTTCTGTTTTATTGTCTATTGCGGTAAACCTTCTGGTTACGTCCTCCATGATGACACCCTCCTTGCATCCTTTATAAAAACCATTATACATTATTATACCAAAAATTGAAGGAGTGTAAAGGTTAATATTATTACCGTTCCATTACAATTTTGTCATTTTTTAGCGAATTGTAATCCCAAAGGTTCTCTGAAGGGCGTTCAGGATGTTGAAGATGGCCTCGTTTGCATGGTCATCGGTGAGGGTCAGGTCTTCGGCGCGCAGGGTAAGCGTAAAGGCCACAGACTTCTTTCCCGCTGGAATTGGAGCGCCCTGATACACATCAAAAACCTCACAGGCTTCAAGATGCTCCCCGCCGGCGGCTGTTATGCAGCCTTTCAGCTCGCCTACAGTTATCCTCTGATCGCAGACCAGGGCCAGATCCCGGATGACGGCGGGAAAGCGGGGGAGCGGCGTGTATTCGATGACCGTGCTCCTGGCGCCGAACAGGGCGTCGAAACTCAGCTCGGCCATGTATACAGGCTCCGGAATGCCGTAGTTTTTAGCCACCTTGGGATGAATTTGGCCAAATACGCCAATTTCTGTGCTCCCGGTATAGACTCGGGCGCAGCGGCCGGGATGGTATGAGGGATGATCCTTTTCCGCCTTATATTCCGCTTCCGGGATGCGCAGATCAAGCAGTATCGCCTCGATTACGCCCTTCATCCGGAAAAAATCGATATCATCGCCAAAGGCGCCCATTACGAGTGTTTTCGGCTCATCCGCCAACCCGTCGGCCCTGGCGAAATACGTTTTTCCCAGTTCGTACAGCTTCACGTTTTTGTTCCGGAGGTTATAGTTGCGCGCCAAGCCCTCCATCATTGAGGGGAGCATAGTGGTGCGCATGGTGGAAGTGTCTTCCCCCAGTGGGTTGAGGATGGTAATGGCCTTCCGGAGGGGGGAATCCTTGGGCAGCGCCACCATGTCGTATGCGGACGGGCTGTAAAAGGAATAGGTAATCACTTCATGATAACCGGCGCTCCGGCACACCGCGCCCATGGCGCGTTCGGCTTTCTGCTCGGCGGTGAAGCCGCCCTGGGTGGTGGACGCGCCGTTCATAAGGGTGGTGGGTATTTTGTTGAAGCCGTATATTCGCGCCACCTCTTCGGCAATGTCGTTGTGGTAATGGGCGGGGCTGATATCCCGGCGCCAGGATGGCACTGTGATCATACGGCCGTCCAGCCGGAATCCAAGGGACGTCAGAATCCCGGCCATGGTTTCCTCGGGAATTTCCGTTCCCAGGATGCGGTTTACCCGGTCGGCATCAAGAAGCAGCTTCAGCGGCTCCTGAGGGGCCGCTATGGCGTCCACGACGCCGCCGACGACCTCACCGGCGCCAAGGAGCTCCACAAGCTCACAGGCCCGGTTAACAGCCTTGAGCGTCATGGTGTGGTCCAGGCCCTTTTCGTAACGGGAGGAAGCGTCGGTGCGCATATTGAGGGCTGCCGCGGTGCGGCGGATGGAGGTGCCGTCGAAGTTGGCGGACTCAAAAAGCACCATAGCGGTGTCGCCCTCAATTTCCGAGTTGGCGCCGCCCATCACGCCGGCGACGCCGACGGGCTTGCGGGCGTCGCAGATGCAGAGCATGGCGGGGGTGAGCCGGCGGTCGCCGCCGTCCAGGGTTTGGAGGGTCTCACCCTCCCGGGCGGTACGGACAATAATCCGGCCGCCTTCCACACAGGCGAAATCAAAGGCGTGCATGGGCTGGCCGTATTCCAGCATCACGTAGTTGGTGATGTCCACGATGTTGTTGATGGGCCGTATACCGGAGGCTGCAATGCGTTCCCGCATCCATTTGGGCGATGGGGCGATTTTGACGTTTTTCACCATTCGGGCGGTGTAACGCAGGCAAAGCTCGGGATTATCAATCCTGACGGAGACCAGATCCGCGGCGTTTCCGCCGGAGCCTTTAACGACGGGCTCGTGCAGGCGCAGGGCTTTACCGAAGGTGACGGCGGTTTCCCGGGCCATCCCGATCATGGACAGACAGTCGGAGCGGTTGGGGGTGATTTCAAACTCCACCACGTGGTCGTCCCGGCCGATGATGGGACGGATATCGTCCCCGGGGGCGCAGGACTCCTCCAGGACAAAGAGCCCGTCCTCGCAGGCGTAGGGGAAATCATGACGCGTAAGGTCAAGCTCCTTAAGGGAGCAAAGCATTCCCTCGGACAAAACGCCGCGGGACATGGCCGTGTTTATGGTTTTTCCGCCGGGGAGCAGGGCGTTATCCAAAGCCACAGGCACGTAATCCCCAACCTTCTGGTTCTGGGCGCCTGTGACGATCTGGAGAAGCCGAGGCCCACCCGCGTCAACCCGGCAAACCCACATATGGTCGGAATCAGGGTGCCGCGTCATTTCAATGATTTTGCCCACTACGACGTTTTGGATCTGGGCGCCCAAATCCTGGGTGCCTTCCACCTTGGAGCCGGACAGGGTCATGGCCTCGGCGTACTGCCTGTCACTTATGGCCGGATCGAGATCAACAAATTCCAAAAGCCATTTTCTGCTGAGTTTCATTATTATCTTACCCCCTTAGAACTGTTCCAGAAAGCGGACGTCGTTTTCAAAAATCAGGCGCAGGTCGCTGATCTTGAACCGCCGCATGGCGGCCCGCTCCAGGCCCATGCCGAAGGCCCAGCCGGAATACCTTTCCGGATCGATGCCGCTCATTTCCAGCACGGCCGGGTTGCACACGCCCGCGCCGAGAAGCTCGATCCAGCCCTCGCCCTTGCAGACCCGGCAGCCCTTGCCGTTACACTCGTGGCATTGCACGTCCATTTCGCAGGACGGCTCGGTGAACGGGAAGTGATGGGGGCGAAACCGCGTGACGGTATTGGGGCCGTACATCTGGACGGCCATATTGTGCAAAGAGCCTTTAAGATCGGCAAAGGTGATGTGTTCGTCCACAACCAGGCCTTCCATCTGATGGAACATGGGGGAGTGGGTTGCGTCCACTTCATCCTTCCGGTAGCAGCGGCCGAAAACCGCGGCGCGGATCGGGGGCTTGTGAGACTCCATGATGCGCGGCTCCATAGGGGAGGTGTGGGTTCGCAGCAGGGTCCTGCTGTCCCGATCCAGATAGAACGTATCCGTCCATTCCCGGGCGGGATGGCCGGCGCCGGTGTTCAGCCTGTCGAAATTATACGTGGAAAGCTCGATCTCGTTGCCTTCATATACTTCGAAGCCCATGCCTATGAAGATGTCCTTGAGCTCGTCTATGGTGATGCTCATAGGGTGGCGATGGCCAAGCTTCATTGCTTTGCCGGGCATGGTGACGTCGACGGTCTCGGCGTTAAGCCGCGCCTCAAGGAGCTTTTCAGCGATAAGCGCTTTCCGATCATCAAGCTTTTTTTCCAGCTCGGCGCGGATTTGGTTGGCAAGCTGCCCCACGACGGGGCGCTCCTGTTCGGACAGCTTTCCCATTTGCTTCAGGATGGCGGTAAGCTCACCCTTTTTTCCCAGGTATTTTACGCGCAGGTTTTCCAAGGCGTCAGGATCCGCCGCATTCGCGATTGCGATGGCGGATGACGTTCTCAGTTCCTGCAGCTGCTCTTTCATATTAACAACTCCCTATGAATAAGAATGAATAAAAAAATACGCCCCTCGTCCCATACAGGACGAAAGGCTGGCCTTCCGCGGTACCACCTGTTTTCCGCAATATGCGGCGCTCATTTCCGTCGGGCACAAGGCCGAACGGACGACGCTGTAACGGGCGTGCCCGCCGGGGATTGGCCGGAGCTCGGGAGCGAACCAAGCGAGTTCTCCGCAGGGAGCTTTCAGCCGGTGGCATCCCCTCTCTTTGGCGGCGAAACGGCGCTATTTTCTCCGTCTGCGCGATAAATACACTTATACCATAATCCGCGGCGCAAGGCAAGATTAAAATTGACTAATTTTCTGCGGAAAGATATAATATCATTTTAAAAGGCGAATGGGGGCGAGCCTTATGCAGCTTTCGGACTCGGGACATATGAGGGACGCGGATAATGCCGCGATACACATCGGCGGCATCCCGTCAACGCTGCTGATGCGAAACGCAGCGGGGCGGCTGGCCAGGGCCGCGGAGGAGATGATGGGAGACAACCGGTCCGCCTTCATCTTCTGCGGGGCGGGGAATAATGGCGGAGACGGCGTGGCGGCCGCGCTGCACCTTCTGCCGCGGGGCGTAAAAACCCGCGTGCTCTTCGTGGGAGACAGGCGAAAGCTCAGCCAGGATACGGCGGAGATGGAGCGCAGGCTGATTGCGCTTGGCGGACAGATGGAGGATCTCGATCCGGATGAGCCGGGGCTGGGGAAAGACCTGGCCCGCGCCGGCGTAATCATTGACGCCATGTTCGGCATCGGGCTTAACGCCCCGCTGAGGGGCGCCGCCCTGAGCGCGGCGCGCCTGATCAATGCCGCGGGGGCGCCGGTGCTTGCCGCGGATATCCCCAGCGGGGTGGAAGCGGATACCGGCCGGGTTCCGGGCGAAGCCGTAGCGGCGGACAGAACGGTGACCTTTTCCATGGCAAAGCCGGGGCATTTTGTGGAGCCGGGCTGTACTTTTTGCGGCGTTCTGGAAATCGCGGGCATCGGAGTTCCGCCGGAGTTTCTGGAAAAGGCAGGCATCGGCGTTCATGCGGTGACAGGGGCGGAGCTGTCCCTGCCGCGGCGGCGGCGTATCAGCCACAAGGGGAACTATGGCAGGCTTTTGATCGTCGGAGGAAGCGTAGGCTATACCGGCGCGCCGACCCTGGCGGCCCGGGCGGCTGTCAGAGGCGGAGCGGGGCTTGTGTTTGTGGCTGTGCCTTCGGATATTTATGCCATCACAGCGATGAAAAACGACGAGGCCATGCCGTTTCCCCTGGATTGCGACGCGGAAGGCAGGCTTTCCATTGGCGCGGGCGGGGAGATTTCGGCAAGGCTGGCGGCCTGCGACACGGCCGTTATCGGCCCGGGGCTCGGCCGCTCGGCGGATATTGCCGGGCTGGTGCCAAATGCGGTGTCCGCCTGTGAGAAACCGCTGGTGATAGACGCGGATGGGCTTTGGGGGCTTTCCCACGATATGGAGGCGCTTAGGCGGGCGGGGGAAACGGTAATACTGACGCCCCATGAAGGGGAATTTTTGAGAATGGGCGGGGCCCTTACCGGCGACAGGCTGTCCGACGCCCGCAGCTTTGCTAAAGAGCACGGCTGCGTGCTGGTGCTCAAGGGCCACAGAACGGTTTGCGCCTTCCCGGATGGGGAAGCTTTCATCAACACCACAGGAAACCCCGGCATGGCCAAAGGCGGTTCGGGAGACGTGCTGGCCGGGCTGATCGGCGCAATGCTGTGCCAGCTTCCCATGCGCCGGGCGGTGATCACCGCGGTTTGGCTTCATGGCAGGGCGGGGGATCTATGCGCCGAAAAGTATGGGGAATACGCCATGACGGCCTCCGATGTCATCGGGATGCTGCCGGAGGCCATGCGGGAAATTTCAGGAAAGGAATAGGGAAAAGCGATGCGGCGGATGACAGTTGCCGCACTGATGATAATCCTCCTGCTCTTTGGCGGATGCGCCAGGGGCGGAGATAAAGGGAAATTTGAAACTTTCAGGGCAGAGCTTGCAGCGGCTTCGGAAGTCCGTATGACGGCGGAAATCGAAGCGGATTTCGGAGGCAGCGCCCGCGCGTATACCCTGGCCATGACTGCAACGGCCGAGGGCAGCGTGGTGGAGGTGCTGATGCCGGAACTGATCAAAGGAGTGAAGGCGCGGATCGGGAACGACGGCAATCGGCTTGAATACGACGGCGTTATTCTCGACACCGGAGAGCTGACGGGAGACGGGCTTACGCCGATATCCGCCTTACCCAGACTGACGGACACCCTGGGCCGGGGCCATGTAGACGGGGTGTGGCGAGAAGGTGAGCACATCGCAGTTAAGCTCATTCCGGACGACGTAATCATACTTACTGTTTGGTTTAATGCCCAGACCTTTCTGCCGGAGCGGGCGGAGCTGATGGATCAGGCGGAGGGCAGGACAGTTGTGAGATGCGAGATCACCGCCTTTGAACTCATATCATAAAGCAAAAGAAGGAAATGGAATGCCAGATAAAGATGTACGTACCTGGGCGGAGGTTAACCTGGGAAATCTGGAGCACAATTATCATGAAATCAGAAACAGGCTTCCGGCCGGCTGCCGGTTTGCGGGGTTGTGCAAGGCGAATGCCTACGGCCACGGGGCTATTCAGACGGCCCGGCGGCTGGAGAGCATCGGCGCGGAATACATCGCGGTTTCGTGTTACGACGAAGCCGCGGAGCTGCGCGCGGGAGGGATCGGGCTGCCGATTCTGATGCTTGCGCCCGCGCACGCCGGGCTGGCGCGGGATATTGCGCGGCTGGATGTTATTCAGGCCATAGGGGATATTGAGGGGGCCCGCGCGATGAACGCGGAGCTGGCGGGAACCGGGCTGACGCTCCGCGCCCACATCAAGCTGGATACCGGCATGGGGCGGACGGGCTTCGGCGTCGGCCGGCCGGAATCATTCGCTGAGGCGTTGGAGCTGTTAACCCTGCGGCATATTTCGGTCGAGGGAGTGTTCACGCATTTTGCCGTCTCGGACATTGCGGGAGACCCGTTCACCGAGGAGCAGTTTAAAGCCTTTGGCACAGCGGTGGACAGGCTGGAAAATGAAACCGGGAAAAGCCTGGGAATTCGGCATTGTGCGAACAGCGGCGCCGTGGTAAACTATCCCTGGATGGCCCTGGACATGGTGCGTCCCGGTCTGCTGCTGTACGGGGCTTATCCCGGCGCGGAACGGGGCGGCCTTGACCTGCGCCCGGTCATGACGGCGAAAAGCCGGATTTCCGCGGTGACAAAGCATAAAAAGGGCGACACCATCAGCTATGGCCGGATATTTACCTGCCCCCGGGATACGACGATGGCCGTTATGCCCATGGGATATGCCGATGGGCTGCACCGGGCCCTTTCCGGAAAAATCGAAGTGCTGGTACATGGCCTGCGTGTAAAACAGGTGGGACGGATCTGTATGGACATGTGCATGCTGGACGTTACGGACTTACCGGACGTCCGCCCCGGCGACGTGGCGACGCTGTTCGGCGCCGGGATTTCGGTGGATGAGCAGGCGGAAAAGGCCGGTACGATATCTTATGAGCTTTTCTGCGCCCTTTCGCCCCGGGTGCCGCGCATATATATTTCTTAGTAGTTTAATAATTTTTCAAGGAGTAAATATTTCAAGTCATAATCCGACTTATGTATAAAACTTTCCTCTCCGTGCGAGAATAATACCGACGGCGGCACCGAGCTGCTCGGTGGATACCGACCGGAGCCCTACATACAATGTGAATGGGCAACTATCTACGGAGAGTGAAGCTCACATGCAAAATACAGTTAAACGAGGGGACATCTACTATGCAGACCTGAGCCCGGTTGTGGGCAGTGAGCAGGGAGGTATGCGCCCGGTTTTGATCGTTCAGAACGACACGGGCAATCGCCATAGCCCCACCGTCATCGCGGCAGCAATTACCTCGCAGACCGGAAAAGCCCGTCTGCCGACGCATATAGAGCTTGCCGCCAGGAATTACGGGCTTTCCCGCGATAGCGTCATCTTGCTGGAGCAGGTACGTACAATCGATAAATCCCGTCTGCGTGAGCGGATGGGACAGCTCGACAATGCTACGATGGGCAGAGTCGACAATGCTATTGCCGTCAGCTTTGGGCTGGTGCAGTGATGTCATGTTACAAAAGCTCCCGGGCCGTGCCCGGCCCGGGATACCCCCTATTCTCTAAGATAAATCCGGAGGTACATAGAAATGAAAAAATGGAAGGTCATCATTCTGCTGATTGTTGTGGCGGTTCTGGCAGCGGGGGCGGGCGTTTACGCAGCTACAAACTACGGCACCCAATCGGACCCGCTGGTTACGGTCAGCTATCTCACTGACACGCTCGAACCGTCTATTATGGGCGATTTTGACAACCATCTGGCCGCGGCCATGGAGCAGTTGGAGTTTTCTTTTGAGCAGGAGATGGCAGGAGCCGCCGGTGTATTCGAGGTTGTCTCCCTCTCCAGCGGTCAGACGCTTTCCGGCAACGCAGGGTGCGAAATCCTTTTCCGCTCGGGCAGCGCCTCCGCCGTGGGCGCGCTGCTGGATGTGTCTGCCGGCGCGTCGGTGTCGTCGGGGACATCCCTGACGGCGAACCATCTTTATATGACCTCCGTATCCGGCGACGGACTAAAGGCCGGGGGGAGTGTCACCCTGCTTGTCCGCGGCGTCTTCACCATCGGATAACTGGCATAAACCCGGGTCTCCCGCTCATACACTTGTGTGAGCGGGAGACTTTTTTTGGAGGAATATCCAATCATGACTGAAGGGGAGCGGGTAGGGACGCTAAAAGTTGAGCGGGAAGGGCTGATGACGGTCTTTGACGCTTCGGCGGCAGATAACGGAGAACTGTTCCGCATATCGGTTTATGGCGGGGGCGGCGAAGGCTACTTAGGCATGATGTGGCCTGAAAACGGCGTTCTGCGCCTTGTCAAACGCCTCAGCCGGGCCGCGATGGCGGAATTTCCGGCAGAGATTGAATACGCAGGCCCATCGGGCAGGCGCGGGGATTCCGGTACCGGAACCGCTCCTGAAAAAGCTCCGAAGGCGCTGTTAGGGACGCCGGTTCCGAAGACGCCGGCTGAGACGCGGGTCCCGAAGACGCCGGCTGAGACGCCGATCCCGAAGACGCCGGTAGAAACGCCGATCCCGAAGGCGGCTGTAGAGACGCCGTCCACGGAGGGCGAATGTGAAACACTGTGGTTCTCCGCGCCGGATGGGACGCTGAGCACCTTTGACGGAGAGCGTCTGCTTATCGCGCTTCCCGCGGACAATGCGATCACCATCCCGAAGGGCGCCGAAGGGGCAATCCGGAACATCAACGGCCGGGAATATATTGTTTTTCCCAGGTAATCCGTGATACAATACCTTCATATGCCAATGAAGGAGATGCGCACCTGTGCGGATGACCGACTTGATTGTAAAAAAACGCGACGGCGGGGCTTTGACCACCGACGAGATCGCCTACATGGTCAAAGGATATACCGCGGGAGAAATACCGGACTACCAGATGTCGGCGATGCTTATGGCAATCGTGTGGCGCGGCATGGATCGGCGGGAGACTCTGGACATGACCCTGTCCATGATGAATAGCGGGGACACGCTGGATCTTTCGCCGATTCCCGGCGTCAAGGCGGACAAGCACAGTACCGGAGGCGTGGGGGACAAAACCTCCATTGCGCTGCTTCCGATGGTTGCCGCCCAGGGAGTCAGAATGGCGAAAATGTCGGGCCGGGGACTGGGCCATACCGGCGGTACCATAGATAAGCTGGAGAGCATCCCCGGGTTCAGCACCAGCCTGCCGATGGCCGCTTTCCTGGAAAATGTGGCGCGCGTCGGCTTCGCCATCGCGGGGCAGACGGCGGATCTCGTTCCAGCGGACAAAAAGCTCTATGCCCTTCGCGATGTGACGGGAACAGTGCCGTCCATTCCCCTGATCGCCAGCAGCATCATGTCAAAAAAGCTGGCGGCAGGGGCGGACGTGATCGTTCTGGACGTTAAGTGCGGAAGCGGCTCTTTTATGAAAACCGTGGCGCAAGCCCGGGAATTGGCAACCGAAATGGTGGAGATCGGAAAGCTGGCCGGCAGGAAAACCATGGCCTGCATAACGGATATGGACGAGCCTCTGGGCGACGCCGTTGGCAACGCGCTGGAGGTCAAGGAGGCAATCGCCCTGCTGAAAGGAGAGTTTGCCGGGAATCTGCTGGAGCTTTGCCTGACCCTCGGCGCGGGAATACTCACTGGAAGCGGCCGGTTTGCCGGTGATGGAGAAGCCCGATCGGCTCTGGAAAACGGCATTAGGGACGGCTCCGCGCTTTCAAAGTTTACGGAATTTGTTGCCGCCCAGGGCGGGGACAGAGCTGCGGTCTATGACGTATCAAAGCTTCCCCAGGCTCCGGTGCAGATTTCCGTTCAGGCAATGAAAAAGGGTTATGTTAACCACATAGATGCGGAGGCCGTGGGCGGTGTCAGTATGCATCTTGGCGGTGGCAGGGCAACAAAGGAGAGCAAGATTGACCTTTCGGTAGGTGTCGTTCTGCATAAAAAGACTGGAGATTATGTAAACGAACATGACAGTCTGGCCACCATTCACGCGCCGGACGCGGATAGAGCCGGGGAGGCTGCCGCACTCCTGAGGGCGTGTTATGAGATCTCCGGGGAAAGGCCGGAGAAGAAGCCTTTTATCAAGGCGGTCATCAAATAAAATAAACATCCCCGCGGGCCAAAGCCCGCGGGGATGTTTATTAAACTCATCAGCCTTCCATGAAGGCGCCGGTAAAGGCGCCGCTGGCGGCGGCTTTGGCGTCATCGCTCAATATGGCGTACATGACATAATTGCCTTCGGTCCAGACCTCCGCCGCCTGGAGCTTGGGAAATTCCTCCGGCCTGTATTCCTTCATCCAGGTGTCCTCGCGCAGCTGAAGGTAGTTCTCCACGGCGGTCTTGATATCCTTGGCCTGGGCCTCGTCGGCGCCCTTGAAGATGCCGTATTCGTCGATGGCGATGCCGATGGTGTTGATCTTCACGGTGTAGGCGGCGTAGTCGGACACGTCCATCTTCATCATGCCCTTGATATAGTTCGCATCCGTCTCCACCAGGGCGCCCTCGTTCCCGATGGCGGCGTCAACCAGGTCAGCCAGGGCGCTCATGTCCGGCTCGGACACGGCTTTCTTCCCGCAGCCCGCCAGCAGGCAAAGCGCCAGCGCCGCGGCAAGGAGAATCGAAATCGTTTTTTTCATGGCCGCTCCTTTACTGATAGGCGTGGGTGCGCAGATAATCCAGCACCTTGAGATAGCCGGCGGAGCTGAGGTGGATGCCGTCGCCGTTGCTTAAATCCTGAATCAGGAAGCCGTCCTCCCCGGTGAGCACCGGGGCGCTGTCGGCATATTTCGTGCCGGTGGTCTCCGCCGCGTTTTTGATCCACCCGTTGGCGGCGACGATCTTTTCATTGTTGATCGACTGCAACTCCTCATAATTGTCGGCCACGGGATAAATGGAATTGCAGATGATCTTCGTGTCCGGGCTGGCGGCCTGGATGCTCTCGATCAGAGCGATATATTCGGAGGTGAAATACTCCTCGTTCATGAAGGCTACGCCGTTCACACCCAGGGTGATCACCAGGTATTCGGGCTTTTTCCGGGTCACGGCGTCCACGATGGTGATTTCCTCGCCGGTCTCGGGATAGACAATGGTGGCGGTGCTCTGGTTGAAAAGGGCCAGCGTGCCGCTGGCAGGGGTCCAGACCTGCGTCGTGTCCTTCTTGTCGGAAAGGACGCCGTAGTAGACCAGGCCGTGGGTGGTGCTGTCTCCCAGGAAGGTCATCCGGTCCACATATTCCCAGCCTGCGTCCTCAGTCTCGGCCAGCTCCCAGGACGGGGGCGTTTCGACAGGGGCGGTGGGGTTCGGGGTAGCTTCGCCGGCTGTGCCGCCGCTATCCGAAGGCGCGAGGCTCTCGGAAGGTGGGGGAGTCGTAGCGGCCGGGTTCGGCGCTTTTGTACAGGAAGAGAACAGCAGCGCGAAAAGTACCAGGGCAAGGCAGACCATAATGGCGCCGGCCCAGAAAATATACATTGTGTTTTTTTGGTTTGATTTCATAGTTGATCCTCGATCAATGGGCTGCGGCGCGGGAGAAACCGCGCAACAGCCCATTTTTCTTGATTATTTTTCGGAATTACTCGCCGTCAGCCAAAGACTTCGCCTCTTCGATAATTTTCTGCTGGATAATCGCGGGAGTCTCATCGTAACGGACAAACTCGAAGGTGAAAGAACCGCGGCCCTGCGACATTGAGCGAAGGTCGATCGCATAGCTTCCCATCTCCGCCATCGGCACTTCGGCCTCAACAATTTGCATGCCGCCCTCGGAACTCATGCCCATGGGGCTTCCGCGGCGTTTGGACAGGTCGGACATAATGTCGCCCATATTGGCGTCGGGAACCTTGACTTTCAGAAGGCCGACAGGCTCCAGAATCACGGGGGAGGCATTAATAATCTCTTTATACGCCAGGCTTGCGGCGGTTTTAAAAGCCATCTCCGAGGAATCCACGGGATGATAGGAGCCGTCATACAGGGTAGCCTTGAGGAAGACCATGGGATACCCGGCCAGAACGCCCTTGTTAATGCTCTCCCGCAGCCCCTTTTCAACGGCGGGGAAGAAGTTCCTGGGCACGCTGCCGCCGAACACGTTCTCGGCAAAGATCAGATCCTCCTGCTCGTCCTGAGGCTCGAATTCGATCCATACGTCGCCGAACTGGCCGTGCCCGCCGGACTGCTTCTTATGGCGGCCGTGGGCCTTAAGGGGTTTGCGGATCTTCTCACGATAGGGCACGCGGGCGGGGAAAAGCTCGACTTCGACGCCAAACTTGTTTTTGAGCTTGGAGCAGAGCACGTCGAGATGAATGTCTCCGGCGCCGGAAATGACCAGCTGGCGGGTCTCGCTGTTGTTGATAATCGTAAAGGTCTTGTCCTCCTCGGAAAGCCTGGATAGCCCCTGGCCGATCTTGTCTTCCTGCCCCTTGGTCTTGGGGGCAATGGCCATGGAGTAGCAGGGAGGGGCAAAATCAATGCCCGGCGCGGCGGCGCAGTTTTTAGGATCGCAGAGGGTGTCGCCGGTCTTGGTATCGGAAAGTTTGGACACGGCGCCGATGTCGCCGCAGGCGATCTCCTGAACCTCCATGGTCTTTTTGCCCTGCATATAATAGATATGGCCAAGCCTTTCCTGACCGCCGCTGCGGGCGTTGACAAGGGTCATATCCGCGGTCACCTTGCCGGAGATGACCTTGAAAAGAGAAAATCTGCCGAACTGATCCGAAATGGTTTTATAGACGATGGCCTTTGCGGGGCCGTTTTCCGCCACGGGGCTTCCGCCCTCGGCAGGGGCGGGGAAGAAATTCTTTATGGCATCCAGAAGCGTTAAGGTGCCAAGGCCGGTTACGGCGCTGCCGCAGAATACCGGGAAAATTTCGGCGGCGGCTATGCCGATGGAAAGGGCGCTGTAAATTTCCTCGGGAGAAAGCGCCATGGTATCGAGATATTTTTCCATGAGTTCTTCGCTGGTCTCGGCCGCGCTTTCCGCAAGCTCCGTATAGAGTTCTTCAATGCGGTCGGACATATCGTCGGGGACAGGAACCTCGCTCTGTTTGCCGTCGATAACTTTATACGCCCTGCGGGTGATAATATCGACGATGCCGACGACCTTCTCCCCCTCGCTGATAGGGGCGGTCAGGGGGCAGACGGAAACGCCGAATTTTTCGCGAAGGGATTCGAAGGCGCGGTAAAAATCCGCATGTTCTTCGTCCGTCTTGGATACATATATTGCCCGCGGCTTTTTGGCATCAGTCAAAAACTGCCAGGCCTTCTCGGTGCCGACATTAAGCCCGTCCTTGGCGGATACGACGATAATACCCGCGTCCGCGACGCGTATCGCCTGAGCGACCTCGCCGGCAAAGTCAAAGTAACCCGGGGTGTCTATGATGTTGATCTTGGTTTTTTTGTATTCCGCGAACATGGTGGAGGCGGAGATGCTGATCTGGCGGCGGATTTCTTCGGAATCGTAGTCGGAGACGGTGTTGCCGTCTGAAACGCGGCCCTGTCTGTCAATGGCGCCGGTCAGAAAGAGTATGCTCTCCGCAAGGCTTGTCTTGCCGTTTCCGCCGTGACCGAGCAGTGCGATGTTGCGAATGTCCTTCGTAGCGTAGCTCATGTGATGGTCCTCTCCTTATACTGCGTATATAGTCAATAATTTATTTTTATCGTCTGTTTTGAGAAAAATGTGAAAGAACGGTAAGCAATTTATTATACACTATCGGAAAATCAAAGGCAATACTAATTTCCCGGCCGGGGGCTACCTGCCGAGTCCCAATGAAAGGACGATGCCGGGGACCAGCCAGAGAAACAGGTAGGTCAGCAGGTTACCCGCAGTCGCCGAATCGAAGGAGGCCGAAAGACAGAGCGAAAACATCAGCACAACGCCGATGAAGGTGCAGATCAGAGAAAGTATGGCCGAGAGCTTGACAACAATATACAGCCTGCGCCCAAGCTCGGAGACCTCGACCAGGGGGCCGAGCCCATCGCGGGAAAGAATTGCAGATATCTGGCTGTCCGGCGAGGGCTCGGCAGCCGAAATTTCATAGCGCCTTGCAAAGGTGGGAAAATCAAATCCGTCGGTAGGCATTCGGAATTTTTTACGGATCATAAGCGGGGTTATATTAAAATCCCGTATCGCGAAAATCGGTTCCCTGCGCGTATGCAGCAGGCTGGCAAGGGCGTCCTGCACCGAGGTAACGGGTATGTATTTAATCGTGAAGATTCCGGTAAGCGCGCCGTTTATGGAAACAAATACGGAACTTTTTGAAGTGAGCTTTTGTGGTAGGCGGATGCCCATCAGATGCATGAAGCCGGCGCTGCCGCACAAGACCTCCTCACCGTTAATCAGGGCGGTCAGGCCGCCGCCCTCATGGCAGCAGAATTCCTCCACCCGCTGTATGGAACAGTTGTTGCGGCGCATCAGGTCTGTGAAAATCGGGGCAAGGCCGCTTCCGGAGGCGCAGATGACGCTACCGGCGCAGGAAATCACTTTTTCCGGCCAGGTGCCCTCCAGAATCCGGACGGATTCAATGGAAAGCGTTTGGGGGGGAAATATATCACCGTCGGTTATGATCAGGTGGTGCGCATTGCCGATGTCCCGAAGTCCCGGCCAGCCCGCAATGGCTGAGCCGGAGTGAAAGATGCGGCGCGTGATGATGGAGTAGGGCAGGGAAAAGGCGAAAAACGCCGCGAAAGGTGCGCACGGCGCGGTTATGACGGCGAGGGTACGGAAAAAGTATTTCCATTCCTTGGAGAATGCCGCGGCGATAAGCGAGAGAAGAAGGCATGCGCCCAAAAGCAATAGGGCTACAGTTCTGTAGGCGGTTTCCGTGAAGTCCGGCTCCTCGCAGCGGCGAAGGTAGCCCGCCGCGCCGCGCCGGGATTTCAGCAGGGTCTGGCCGCTGTCGGCCACGCCGGATTCCGACGTTACGGCGAAGGGGCTGCGGCTGAGGGCGACGGCCCTGAGGGACAGGCGGAAGCCCCGGCAGGTCTGATTGGCGCCGGCTAGGGCGAAGGTCATGGAAACCGCCGCAACGCCGCACAGGGGCAGGCCGGCCACCGCGCCGTTCATCGCCGCCGTTACCGCGGCGTCCAGCGCCGCGGTCAGGCAGGACACGGACACCAGGGACCACAGGGAGGGCTTCATCTGGATCAGGGACAGCATGCCCGCGGTGAAAATATCAAGGCCCAGCATGACGACGGTGAGCTCAAGGATCAGACAGACCAGCGCCATTGCCGTCGGGTTGGTTTTGAGGATACCTGCAACGGGCAGGCCAAAGGAAAACCAGACCAGGATGATGGAAAGGAAAATGGATATCCGCATGCGCAGACGCAGAGATTTTGCATTCCCGGCGTAGTATTTCGACGCGCTTTCGGCGTCCAGTTCGGGGCCGGCGTCCTCTTCCGCCTCATCGGGCACAGCCGCGGCGTTGGCACGCTGTCCCTTTTTCAGGGCGACCAGAGCGAGGATGGAGAGGAAGGGCGCGGCAAGCGCTTCGCCGAAGCTGCGGCGAACAGGCGCGGGAGGGGGCGGTGCGTCCGGCGAACCGATCTCGTCTGCCCCGGTCGCGGGAAGCTCAATCGGCGGAGAAATTGCGCCCGCGCCCGCCCCCGCAAAGGCAAACTCCGCGGCGAAGTCCCCGAAGGCGGCGTGATCCGCGGCCCCGGTCTCCCCAGCGGAATTCCCGGGGACGGCGTGACCCGCGGCCTCGGCTTCCGGCGGTTCTTCGCTGGAGGCGGGAGGGGCGTGTTTTCGCGCGGCGGTTCCGATGTGGTATATGCGGACATCATCATTCTGGGGATCATCTACCGGCGGCTCGTCATAGGTGGGAGCAGGTTCAGGCGCGCTGCCGGAGTCGTATCGGGAGCTGAGCTCCGACGACAGGACGCCCTCGGCCTCTTCATCCATGACGATAGGGCGGGAGGGCGCCAGGGGCTCTGCCGCTTCCGCGTCGGAGTCCCGGGATTCAGGTTGGCTGAATTCGGCCAGAATAGACTCGAGGGCAAACTCGCAGTCATCGGGCACGCTTTTGATCTCATCTATTGAAATTTCATTTCCGAGCAAATCCATAACCCCGTTCGTTCCTTTTGGGCAATCATTTCTGTCTCTGACGCATGATTTCGTACATCATGACGGCGGCCGCCGCCGACGCGTTAAGGGACGATATCTTTCCGCGCATAGGTATGCCGACCAAAAAGTCGCATTTTTCCGCCACAAGACGCCCCAGTCCCTGACCCTCTGAACCGATCACAAGGCAGGCCGGGCCGGAAAAATCTGTCTGCCAGAGGGTTGATGCCGCGCCGGCCGCCGCGCCATACACCCAGAGGCCCTTTTCTTTCAGCTCGCCCAGTGCGGAGGGCAGGTTAACAACCCGGGCTACGGCCATATGCGCCACGGCGCCGGCGCTGGTTTTTCCCACGATGGCCGTCATGCCGGCGCTGCGGCGCTTGGGGATGACAACCCCATGGGCGCCGGCGCATTCCGCGCTGCGGATGATGGCGCCAAGATTATGCGGGTCGGAGATCTCATCGCAGACGATGACAAAGGGCGGTTCGCCCCGAGCCTGGGCTATGTCCAGAATATCGTCAAGGGAGCAGTATTCCCGAACGGCGCAGGCGGCGATAACGCCCTGGTGTGATTTTGTGACGCTCATGGCGTCCAGCTTGCGTCTATCGCAGTCGGCCACGGCAATGCCGGCGGCCCTGGCCTGGGATGCGATGTAGCCCAGGGCCTTGTCCGACTCTCCGCGGGCAATATAGATTTTATCTATGGCATGACCGGCGCGCAGCGCCTCGATAACCGCGTTGCGCCCTTCTATCAGATCTTCTCTTTTCTCGTTCATTCCGGCTCCTGCGCTTCACATATAGTAATATAAATATCAATATATCATAATACGTCAAGAACATAAAGCATAAAAATGATGCCAACCCCATTTTTTTGTGTTATGATACGATAAGATCTTCCGGAGGTAGTTTCCATGAAAAAACTGATGTCCTATATAGACCGGTTCTGCTACAAGCATCCCAGATTCGGCATTCCTAATTTGATGATGCTGATTGTGATCGGCAATGGAGCCGTATGGCTGCTTTCCGCCATGGATGCCACGGGGCTGCTGCAATATAATCTGGCCTTTTCCGCCACCGCCATCTTGCGAGGGGAGATCTGGCGTCTTGTCACATTTATTTTGGTTCCACAGGGCGGCGGCTTTTTATTTCTTCTCATGCTCTATTTTTACTATTTCATCGGCAGCACGCTGGAGCGGGAGTGGGGTACCGGCAGGTTCACCATTTATTACCTGTCGGGGATGCTGCTGACCATTATCTATGGATTCGTTGTCTATTTCATCACCCGTCAAAGCAGCGCTATTACCGCAGCTTACATCAATCTGTCCATGTTTTTTGCCTTCGCCACGCTTTTTCCGGAAACGCAGGTGCTGCTGTTTTTTGTCATCCCGATCAAAATCAAGTGGTTGGCCATCATCGACGCGGCGTATTTTGCCTATGAAATCTTCGTGCGGCTGGGCAACAACTATGGGCTGATCAGCTTTTTGCCACTTGTGGCCGTACTGAACTATTTTATCTTCTGCGGCGACTGGTTGTTTGATCTCATCCGGCCCGAGCGGATCAGGCAAAAGCGTAAAACAGTGAACTTCAGGCGCGAAGCCGCCAGGATAAACCGGGAAATGCGAGACAAGCCGTATCAATATAAATGCGCGGTTTGCGGGAAGACGGATGCGGACCATCCCGAGCTTGAGTTTCGCTACTGCTCCCGCTGCGACGGCTATCACTGTTTTTGTCAGGAACATATAAACAACCATGTTCATTTCAGGGAGTGATTGCATTTTTACCGGCGTTTTAGTATAATGCGCTTTGTTAAGTTAAGGAAGTGCGGAAAATGGGAAAGACGAAAGAGATAAAAAAGCGCACAAACGATAGCCGGATTATCATCATGGCCGGCATACTGGCCGTGCTGGCGGGGATATTGGCCTTCATCATCTATAAGCAGGTCTCGCTGGATTTGCCCGGTTCCGGCGGGATGCCTGCAGTGACGAGCACGCCGGAACCGACCCTGGAACCGACCCCGGAACCAACGCCGGAGCCGACCCCGGAACCGACGCCATTCGAGCCTCACAGTGTTGCGGGGACCGAGCCGGATAAATTCATCACCGGCACCGACGTAGAGGTGGATGGCGAGCCGGCGGAGGACTACGAGGACGATACCGGCATCATTTTCGGAGAGGGCGCGGAATATACCGAGGTAAAGGGGATCACGACTTTCCGGGGAAATAATTTCCGCGACGGCGCTTCCTACGGCACCGCCAATTTAAACAATAAGCAGTTCGGTGAGTACTGGACGGTGTCCACAGGGTCGTTGTCGGCGCCCGACGGCGCCGTATGGACGGGGAGCGGATGGACGGGACAGCCGCTTATCGTGGAATGGCCCTATGAGACCCGCCAGATCATGGATATGTACGATTGGGCGAAGCAGGCGGAAACGCTGACTGAGGTCATATACCCCACCATGGACGGATACATTTATTTTATTGAGCTGACTTCGGGGGAATATACCCGGGAGCCGCTTTATATCGGCTATTCCTTCAAGGGAACAGGCTCCCTGGATCCAAGGGGCTATCCGATCCTTTATCTGGGCGCGGGATACACCAGCGCCCTGGGTAAATCCAGGGTGTTCGTCATCAGCCTGATCGACGGCTCCATTCTCTATACCTTCGGCAACGACGATCGCTTCGCCCTCAGAGACTGGCCGATGTTTGACGCCGCGCCGCTTATAGACGCGGACACGGACAAGCTCATTTATCCGGGCGAAAACGGCGTGTTGTATATCATTACGCTGAATACGGCGTATGATGAGACGGCGGGAACCGTCTCTGTGGACCCGTCCCGGGTCGTGAAGTGGCGGTATCAGTCAAATCGGACCACGGTGTATACCTATTGGCTGGGCATGGAAGCCTCCCCGGTGATCTGGCAGAGCCATCTTATCATTCCGGACAACGGCGGAAATCTGATGTGCCTTAATCTGAACACCCTGACCCTGGACTGGGTACAGGATACGCTGGACGATTCCAACAGCACCCCGGTGCTGGAGCTTGAGGACGGCCACCCTTACATTTATACCAGCACCTCGTTCCACGCGGGCTGGCGGGCTGCGGAAAACGCGACGGCCACGGTTCCGGTCTGGAAAATCGACGCGGAGACCGGCGAGATCATCTGGAAGACGGAATATTCCTGCCGGACAGTCTCCGGCGTTTCCGGGGGTGTTCAGGGCACCATAGCCGTAGGCAAGAACAATCTTTCGGATCTGGTTTTTGTTCCCGTGGCCAGAACGCCGGCGGGCAGCACAGGTATTTTGGCGGCGCTGGATAAGCGGACGGGCGAAGAGGTCTGGAAGATTGAGACCCAGATGTACAGTTGGAGCTCGCCGGTAGTGTTTTATGACGAAAATGGCGACGGGTATATTATTTACTGCACTTCCGGGTTTTACATCTACCTTTTGGATGGACGAACCGGAGAGAAGCTGGATTCGATGAACATCGGCGGTAATATTGAGGCTTCTCCGGCGGTATTTGAAAATTATGTGGTGGTTGGCCACAGGGCGCAGTATATTTACGGGATAGAAATGAACTGATTTTTAAGAGGGAGGCGGCGCCTCCCTCTTTTTTTGCCAAATTATCCATACGAAAAAATGTCCAGTCACAAAAAAGCATATTCGCCGGGTTAAAAAGTCAAGATATATCCATGCCTTGTTTATGCAATGAGAGGGTGTGGTGAATTTGCGCAAATTGGTTTCGGCGGTTTTGGCCGTTTTGGTTCTGACCGTAAACTCGGCGGCGGCCGCCGGGGGAAGCAGCGGGGCCGGGGAACAGGATTTTATCAAGTGGGTTGACTTCAATGTCCCATGCGAGGCAATTAAAAAGGCGATTTACCTGGACATTGATTCACAGGATCAGCCGGTTAAGCTGCATTTCATAGAGCTGCTGGCCTTGCTTGCGGCAAAAAACGGGAATAATTTCAGCGGCTACAAGGATCGCCAGCTTGATGAGCTTGCGGGGAAACTGGCCTCAGGGACAACGATGAGCGAGCTTACCGAAAACCTGAAATACTACAACTATTATTTTGAGGCATACACCGCAATTTTTGCCGGGTTTATCGGGGAATATGAAGTGGAAGTCAACAGCGAGGGCGGGGGAGGAAAGTGCTGGGAGCGGCGCTATGGCGTCAAGGTTTTTTCCCCAATCGCCAAATACTTCCCGTACAGCCATTATAATGATTTTGGTACCTCCCGCTCTTATGGGTTTTCCAGAACGCACCTGGGAAATGACCTGATCGGTCAGGTGGGCACGCCGATCGTCGCGATGGAAGGCGGCGTGATTGAGGCAATGGGGTGGAATCAGTATGGGGGATGGCGAATTGGCATCCGGTCCTTTGACGGAAAGCGCTATTATTATTACGCCCACCTGAGAAAAGACTTCCCATTCCGCAAGGATTTGGCGGTCGGTTCCGTGGTAAAGTCGGGAGACGTGATCGGGTATATGGGCAGGACGGGCTATAGCCTTAACGAGAATGTGAATAATATCAAAACATCACACCTGCATTTTGGAATGCAGCTGATTTTTCATGAGTCCCAGAAGGAATGCCTCAGCGAGATATGGATTAACGTGTATGAGATCGTCCGTTTTCTGGATAACAGGCGGTCGGAGGTGGTGAAAGACCCCGAGACAAAGGATTACAGCCGTGTATATGATTTCAGGGATTTATCCGGTGTGCAGTGAGTCATTCCGCGTAACGCAAAAATGAAAGCATAGCCCTGACCGATCGGTCAGGGCTATGCT